>ERZ841120.406-NODE-406-length-31326-cov-7.644463_pt1 | contig 31326 bp, 21 predicted proteins | sample MGYA00519572_ERZ841120 | MGnify/ENA primary metagenome ERZ841120 (study PRJEB31850, sample SAMEA3708890) | human gut metagenome | biome: human gut; feature: human-associated habitat; material: faeces | place: China | collected 2014 ...
CAATCGGATTCGTAGACAAGTGAATGATACAGTTATTTCGAAAACGATGTACTAGTAACTATTCAGTAGCAACTGTGAAGGTACTGAACAGTTACGTGAGTGAAATAAAAAACGGATAACAGGCTGTCACGGATGAATGTCCGGAGACAGCTTTTTTAATTTCAGCGGATACCGAATGATATGCTGTGCTTATATGAGTCCCTGACGACTGCTGCGATAATCAGGATTGCTTCACCGGATCAATGAATGACGTGAATAACGGAGTCATACAACGCCTCCTGTGTCCATATAGTAAAGAGAGAATGCCGGGAAATGGGAGAGAAATATGAAAAAAGGAATGTGGGGTGTGGGGGTCCTGGCACTTGTGCTGATCACCGGACTGTCTGTCTTTTACTGGGTACAAGTGGGGAAAAAGGTTGTCACGGCAAGTACCGGTGTGAACGGACAGGAGCTGCCGATCTGTTCTGTGCAAACCGGGAAAAAGCAGATAGCTTACACCTTTGAACTGAGTGGAATGCAAACAGGGAAGGGGCAGCTGGAACAGATGTTACAGATTCTCCAGCAGCAGGAAATCCCGGCCACATTTTTTGCCACTCCGTCCTGGATCGAGAACAACAGGAATCTGGCAATACAGATCTGTCAGCAGGGACATGAGATACAGGGATTGAGTGAACAGGCGGTATGCGTGGAGCAGATGACGGCGAAAGCGTGCAGAAAGGAACTTCGGAAGATCAGGGAGACGATTGGAACAGTTACAGAGGAGCCATGTATATTTTTCCGTATTCCCGGTGGGGAATATAATAATGAAGTACTCCGGACGATATATGCCTGCGGAAGCTATCCGGTGGCATGGAGTGTCGACAGTATGGACTGGAAAGGTTATGAAGCCGGTGCACTTGTCAGACAGTTGCTGCAGTCCTGTACGATCCGGGACGGTGAGATCCTCCGCTTCCATGGGGAAGGAGAAAATACCGGAGAAATGGTGAAGCTGCTGCATCCCCGTCTGACAGAGGAGGGGTATGAGGCGGTAACAGTGTCACAGATGGTTTACAAGGATCGCTATCGGATGACAGCGGATGGCAGACAGATTCCGGAAAAGTCAAAATAAAGTAACTTTCGGTTAAAATAAGGCATTTTTTTTCATTGAATATCCTGTATACTAAAGAAAAAGAGAGGTAACGAAACAGCAGGAAAGATGCGGGACCGTTATCGGGATACTAAAGATTTATGGAGGTAAGAAAACTATGATTCGCAGATACGTGTATGGAAACGTGATTGAAACAGAAGCCGTGTTAAACAAACCGGAACAGGAAAACGGTACATTGCCTTATTTTACTGTGGATGAGCAGGCGATGACTCTGTCTTATACCATGGAAGAAAAAGATCAGATTTACGGACTGGGAGAAAATGTTCGTGGAATCAACAAAAGGGGATGGTACTATGAGAGCAAATGCAGTGATGAATCGGATCACAAAGAAGACCGTCATTCCCTGTATGGTGCACACAATTTCCTGGTAGCAGACGGCAAAGAAACCTTTGGTATTTTTGTGGATTATCCGGGAATTATCCGTTTCGATGTGGGATATACCCGTTCAGAAGAGCTGGTGATCACAGCATCTGACTGGAATCTGGATGTGTATATTATTACCGGTGAGGATATCAAAGATATCGTAAGACAGTTCCGCCATCTGGTTGGCCGCAGCTACATTGCTCCAAAATGGGCATTTGGTTATGGACAGAGTCGCTGGAGTTACATGAGTGCAGACGAAGTTCGTGAGGTCGTGAAAAAACACAGAGAACTGAACATTCCGCTGGACAGTGTGTATCTGGATATCGACTATATGGAAAGATACAAAGACTTTACCCTGAATAACGAGACCTTCCCGGATTTTGCGGCATTTAACGAAGAAATGAAAAAAGAACATATCCATCTTGTTCCGATCATCGATGCCGGTGTAAAACAGGAAGAAGGATATGATGTGTATGAAGAAGGTCTGGAAAAAGGATACTTCTGTAAGAAAGAAGACGGTTCTCCGTTTGTTGCAGCTGTATGGCCGGGAAAAGCACTGTTCCCGGATATGCTGAATAAAGAAGCGAGAGAATGGTTTGGAAATAAATATCAGTTTCTGTTGGATCAGGGCGTGGAGGGATTCTGGAATGATATGAATGAGCCGGCAATCTTCTATACCGAAGACCGTCTGAAAGACGTTCTGGAAGAACTGGATCGATTCAAAGGGCAGAATCTGGATATGGACAAATACTACGAGTTCAACGGCCTGGTACACAGCCTGTCTAATAATACCGAAGATTACAAAGTATTTTATCACAATATGAACGGGGAAAAGATCCGCCATGACAGAGTACATAACCTGTTTGGATATAATATGACCCGTGCGGCAGGAGAAACCTTTGAGCGTCTGGAGCCAGACAAACGTATCCTGATGTTCTCCCGTTCTTCTTATGTTGGAATGCACCGTTACGGAGGAATCTGGCAGGGAGATAACAAGTCCTGGTGGTCACACATTCTGCTGAATCTGAAGATGATGCCATCCCTGAATATGTGCGGTTTCCTGTATACAGGAGCTGACCTTGGTGGATTCGGTGCAGATACTACAGAAGATCTGGTACTGAGATGGCTGGAACTGGGAATCTTCACTCCACTGATGAGAAACCATTCCGCTATGGGAACCCGTGTACAGGAAGCATATCGTTTTGAAAAAATCGATGGATTCCGTCATATCATCGGCATGCGTTATAAATTACTGCCATATCTGTACAGCGAATACATGAAAGCCGTTCTGAGAGACGAGATGATGTTCCGTCCGCTGGCTTTCGATTATCCGGAAGACAGACGTGCGGTCAAAGTAGAAGATCAGCTTTTACTGGGTGACGGTATGATGATCGCACCGGTATATGAGCAGAACGCCGAAGGTCGTTACGTCTATCTGCCGGAGCGTATGAAACTGGTTCGATTTAAAGAAGATGGAACAAAAGAAGAAGAGATCCTGGAGAAGGGGGATCATTATGTGGAAGTAGCCCTGACTGATGTGATCTTCTTCATCCGTCCGGATCACCTGATTCCGATGGCAACAGGTGGACAGTGTGTGGACGAAGTAGACTTTGATCATCCGGAGTGCATCGGTTTTGTAGAAAATGTTGCTGAGTACGAATACTACAACGATAACGGATATGAGAAAGATTACGAAAATCCGGCTCACATCACCGTTTTTCGTATGGAAGCAGAGAAATAAAACACATATTACTGTGAAAGAAAAATGATTCAGACATATTAAAAAAGCCAGCAGGGGAAATTGCTTACGATTCCTCTGCTGGTCTTTTTTAGAAGTTTACCTGTTCTTATAGAAGTTGTCAGGAACTCGAGCGAGTACGGATTTGACTCGTTGACGGCGTAAAAAATATGCCCCGGAGGGATCCAAATCTGGTCCTTCAGGGCATATTTTTTATGTCGTTTATTTTACTTTCTGAGATTAGATAATAATTGTAATTACACGGATAATAAACAGTGCACATACGATATACATAACCGGATGAATCTTTTTCAGCTGACCGGTGCATACTTTAATGATGAACCATGCCAGAACACCGAACATGATACCGTTTGCGATAGAATACGTAAGAGGCATCATCAGGAATGCCAGATATCCGCCGACAGCATCTGCCAGATCACCGTCGAATTCCATTTTCTTGATGGAAGAAGCCATAAAGAAACCAACGATTACCAGAGCCGGAGCTGTGGCAAAGCTTGGAATAGCCAGGAAGATCGGTGACAGGAACAGGGCAACCAAAAACAGGATACCGGTTGTCATAGCAGTCAGACCGGTTTTTCCGCCTTCCGCAACACCGGAACTGGACTCTACGAAACTGGTAACGGTGGAAGTACCAAGCATAGAACCTGCTACCGTACCGATAGCATCCGCCATCAGGACACGGCCTACGCGAGGAAGATTACCGTCCTCATCCAGCAGATCTGCTTTTTCGGCAACACCGATAACAGTACCGATGGTATCGAACATATCTACAAACAGGAATGAGAATACGATAACAACGAACTCAGATACATGAGAACCGATCCATGCGAAATCAAATTTGCAGAAAGTTGATGAGATGGACGGCGGGATGAAGGAAGAAGCACTCAGAGACGGAATCAGAGAGGCTGCCCCAGCATCCGGATCTACTACATACCAGCCTGTCAGCTGAGCAATGATTCCCAGAACCCAGGTGATCAGGATACCCCAGAGAATAGATCCTTTTACATTATAGTGATTCATCACAGCAATCACCAGGATACCGATCAGGCACAGAGCAACTTCCGGTCTTCCGAAGTTACCGAGTGCAACCAGTGTGGAGTCATCAGATACGACAACACCGGCACCCTTAAGACCAACAAATGCGATAAACAGACCGATACCGGATGTAATACCGTATTTCAGGTTCTCAGGGATTGCGTTGACGATTGTTTCACGCAATTTGAAAAATGAAAGAATAATGAAAATGATACCCTCTACCAGTACAGCAGCCAGTGCGATCTTCCAGGGATCATCGATTCCCTGCAGCTGTCCAAGACATACTGTATAAGCAAAGTAAGCATTCAGCCCCATACCTGCAGACAGTGCGATCGGATAATTTGCCCAGAACGCCATAATAAAGGTTGCCAGTGCAGAGGCCAGTGCGGTAGCTGTGAAGACGGCTCCGTTGTCCATTCCTGAAGCACTTAACATGTTAGGGTTAACTGCGAGTATATACGCCATGGTAAGAAATGTGGTAATACCGGCCATCACTTCTGTTTTTACCGTGGTGTTATGCTCTTTCAGTTTAAAGAGTTTTTCCATGGTTTGTTTCCCTCCTCTGATTAAATGGTAAAATTATAAAAACTCTATTAAGATTGTAATGGATTGCCTCCCGGTTTGTCAACGCGGACTTCCCAAAAAGGTGGGAATACGCTATAATGAGCATAATTCTAATATAAATGAGGCAACTGTAAATAAAACAGATATAACGGTTCGGTATCTTCGCAGTTACGAACCAATAGCTACGGAACCGTTGCAAACAGACAATCTAAGTAACAGCAGAAAGTGAGGAAATTCTATGAAATTTACGAAAATGCAGGGTATCGGAAATGATTATGTATATGTAAACTGTTTTAAAGAAAAGGTTGAAGATCCCGGAGAAGCAGCGATCAAAGTCAGTGACCGTCATTTCGGAATCGGTTCTGACGGACTGATTCTGATCAAACCATCCGAGGTGGCAGATTTCCAGATGGATATGTACAACGCAGACGGTTCCCGTGGAGCGATGTGTGGAAACGGAATTCGCTGTGTGGCGAAATACGTATACGATTACGGTCTGACAGACAAAACATCTGTCTCTGTGGAGACGGCAAGCGGCATCAAGTATCTGGATCTGACCGTGGAAAATGGGAAAGTGGCGCTGGTAAAAGTTAATATGGGCGCACCGATCCTCGAAGCCGCAAAAATCCCGGTAGTTTCCGAAAAAGAACAGGTGATCAATGAACCCCTTCTGGTAGACGGAAAAGAATATCGCATCACCGGCGTATCAATGGGTAACCCACATGCGATCACATACATTGACGATGTAAAAGGATTAGACATCGAAAAGATCGGTCCGAAGTTTGAGTTCCATCCGGCTTTTCCTGACAGGGTAAATACAGAATTTGCGAAGGTGCTGGATGATCATACCGTAGAAATGCGGGTGTGGGAACGTGGTTCCGGAGAGACACTGGCATGTGGAACAGGTGCCTGTGCGGTAGCTGTGGCTTCGATTCTGAACGGATATGTGAAAGAAGAGGAAGTGACAGTGAAACTGCTCGGCGGGGATCTGAAGATTTACTGGGATCGGGAAGAAAACCTGGTATACATGACCGGGCCGGCAGCGGTTGTGTTTGACGGGGAGATCGAACTGTAAAAAGAGAATAGATGGTGCTAAAGCGGACGGGAGCGGCTGGAGTTTCTTGTCCGGGCAACGTGGGCAGGGGAACTTTGAGCTAGTCACCAACTCCGACTACAATTCACGAGGGTCAGCTGACCCTCGCGAAAGTCTGCGTAGGTGCCGGATCTCAAAGCTTCCCCTAACCGCCCACAAAGTGTTGCCCGGACAAGAAACTCCAGCCGCTCCCTGAGCGTTAGCAAAGGGGAAAGTGGTGCTGTGTGGGAAAAGGTATTGGCTGACAATGAATGGAATATAAAATTGAAAGTTGTGTAAGAAAAAAATATTAAACGAGAAGTTCAAAAAGAATAGTCAATTTTGGAAAAATATTTAACTAGAGAAAATTTAGTTGCAGCCAACACACAGCGAGAGGGATCGGGGGTCCTGGGGACAACAACACTTTTTGGGCGGTTAGGGCAAGCTTTGAAATCCGACGCTTACGGAAACTTAGGCTCGAGCGCTCTCGCGAGAGTCTTAGTTGTAGTTAGCGGCTAGTTCAAAGTTGCCCTGCCCAAGTTGTTGCCCCCAGGACCCCCGATCCCTCTCGCGTCCCTTTGGGAGAATAAACCTTACAGCAGTGGAATACTATATTTTTCAGCTGTTTTCACCGTCTCCTCCGGCCATAACGAGCAGTGAACCTCTCCGATATGAGCCTTCCGCAGATAAAACATACAGATACGAGACTGTCCGATACCGCCACCAATCGTAAATGGCAGCTCATCATTCAAAATAGCCTTCTGGAAATCCAGGTCTGCGCGTTCCTCGCAGCCACAAACCTCCAGCTGATGCTTCAGGGCAGCTGCATCCACACGGATACCCATGGAAGAAAGCTCCAGGGCGATATCCAGAACCGGATAATAAACGATGATATCACCGTTTAACTCCCAGTCATCATAGTCCGGTGCACGGCCGTCGTGTGGTTCGCCGGATGCCAGCATTTTACCGATCTGCATGATAAACACAGCACCCTTTTCCTTTACGATCTTATACTCCCGATCCTTAGGAGAAAGACCCGGATACATATCCTCAAGTTCCTGAGAAGTGATAAAGAAAATATCTTTCGGAAGAATCTCTTCGATATAATCATACTGAATCGCCATGTATTTTTCTGTCTTCTTCAGAGCAGAATAAACCGTGCGGACAACATCCTTTAACGTATCCACATTACGCTCTTCGTGTGTGATAATCTTTTCCCAGTCCCACTGATCCACATAGATCGAGTGAATATTATCGGTATCCTCATCACGACGGATCGCAACCATATCGGTATACAGACCTTCGCCGTGTGCAAAACCATATTTTTTCAGCGCATAACGTTTCCATTTTGCAAGAGAATGTACGATCTCAGCATCCTGCTCCGGCGACTCCTTGATGTCGAAGGTAACCGGGCGTTCTACGCCGTTCAGATTATCATTCAGACCGGATGACGGATCTACAAAAAGCGGTGCGGACACACGCAGCAGATTCAGTCGGTCAGAAAGGGTTTTCTGAAAAAAATCTTTCACTGTTTTGATACCAACCTGAGTATCGTGAAGCGATAATGCAGGCTGATAATTTTCCGGAATAATAAAATGTTCCATAACAATCCTCCTCAAATTTTGAAAGGCATCCAGCTAAGAATCCCGGCAGACACCAACAACTCTTTACCCGTTTACCCAGATAGTATGGTAATATTATAGCAGAAAACCTCCCGAATACAACAATTGATTTTGCTATATCCATGCCAAACCCCCGCGGGATATTACCGGTGAACAGTAACCGGAATATCATGCATGCACCGTAAGGATCAATTCTTCCTTGTAACTTAACATCAATTGTGCTACTGTAGTAAGCAGAGTACGTCGGGAAAGGTCGGAAAACGGGATGGAACAGGAAAAAATACTTGTGGTTCTTCCGGTAAGAGAAGAACATAAAGAACGAATCAGAAATGCAGCACCGGATGCAAAGACAACGTACTGCCTGGAAGCAGTGGTGACAAAAGAGCAGGTGCAGGATGCAAATATTATTATCGGCAACGTAAAACCGGAATTCTTAAAAGATTCCCCGAATCTGCGCTGGATACAGTTAAATAATGCCGGAACCGAAGGCTTCTGCGAGCCGGGTGTTCTGCCAAAACAGGCACAGCTGACCAATGCAACCGGAGCCTACGGAATGGCGATTTCTGAGCATCTGATCGCGATGCTGTTTGCTCTGCAGAAACGCCTGGACATTTACCATGACCAGCAAACAGACCACCGCTGGGAAAAACAGACCCATATGATGGTCACAGAGGGAAGCCATGTTCTGGTGATCGGCCTTGGAGATATCGGAACGACATTTGCAAGAAAAATGAAAGTACTGGGTGCACATGTGACCGGCATCAGAAGGAGCCAGAAACCAAAACCGGAGTACGTGGATGCACAATACACAATGGAAGCCCTGCCGGAACTGTTGCCGCAGGCAGATATCGTGGTAATGAGCCTTCCGGGATACAGCGATACCAAAGGTGTGATTGGAGAAAAAGAATTACAGTTGATGAAATCGAACGCAATTTTGTTAAATGTAGGTCGCGGAACCGCCATCGACAGTCTGGCACTTGCGAAAGCACTGCAGGGGCGAAGCATTTACGGCGCAGGTCTGGACGTCACCGATCCGGAACCACTTCCGGAAGATCACCCGCTGTGGGATGCTCCGCACTGTATCATTACCCCACATGTGTCCGGTGGATATGCACTGCCGGAGACACTCGAGAAGATTCTGAATCTTTCGATTGAGAATCTGGAACGTTACGAAAAAGGCGAAGCCCTTCACAATATCATTGACTTTTCCACTGGATATGTGAAACGGTAAGACAGGCGTTCGGAAAATTGCATAAAAAATAAAACAAAAAAAGAGAAGAATTTTCAGGGTTCTTCTCTTTCCTTTTGCAGATAATCGTGCTATACTGTTGTCTACAAAATGTTGTTTTGAAAATCAGAAAAAACACTATATATAGTAGCAAGGAGTGGAAACAATGGTATATATTATCAAGAAGGACGGCACAAAAGAAGAGTTCGATGCCAATAAGATCAAGCGTGCGGTCAATAAATCGGCAGGTCGTGTCATGTATCGTTTTACCGATGACGAGATCAATTTTATCTGTAAATATGCGACCGACCGTGCAGAAGCCATGTCCAGAGAACGCAAGGGCGGAAAGATCATGATCCAGGATATGCACAACATCGTGGAGGGCGCTCTGGAACAGGTGAACCCGGCAGTAGCAAAAAGCTATCGTGATTACCGGAATTATAAAGTAGACTTTATTCATATGATGGACGAAGTCTACACGAAAAGCCAGTCCATCCGTTATATCGGAGATAAAAGCAACGCCAACACCGACAGTGCACTGGTAGCAACAAAACGAAGTCTGATCTTTAACGAGCTGAACAAAGAATTATACAGAAAATTCTTTATGAACCGGAACGAACTTCAGGCATGCAAAGATGGTTATATTTACATCCACGATCAGTCTGCGCGTCTGGATACAATGAACTGCTGTCTGTTTGATGTGGGATCTGTTCTGCGTGGTGGATTTGAGATGGGAAATGTCTGGTACAACGAGCCGAAGACCCTGGACACCGCATTTGACGTTATGGGTGATATCATCCTCAGTACCGCAGCACAGCAGTACGGCGGATTTACCGTACCGGAAGTAGACAAGATCCTGTCTCCGTATGCACAGAAAAGCTATAACAAATATTATGAAGAATTCCTGAAATATTCCGATCCGTCCTGGGAAGGAAGAGAAGAAAAGGGTCGTGTATATGCTTGGGAAAAAGTCTGCCGTGACTGTGATCAGGGATGGCAGGGAATTGAATATAAATTAAATACCGTTGGTTCCTCCCGTGGCGACTATCCGTTTGTTACTGTGACACTGGGACTGGGAACGGGAAGATTTGAAAAAATGATCTCAAAATCTCTGCTGAAAGTCCATATGGGCGGACAGGGAAAAGCCGGACATAAAAAACCGGTACTGTTCCCGAAGATTGTGTTCCTGTATGATGAAGAGATCCATGGAGATGGAAAAGAATGTGAAGATGTCTTTGAGACAGGTGTTGCCTGCTCTGCAAAAACCATGTATCCGGACTGGCTGTCCATGAGTGGCCAGGGATATATTTCCAGCATGTACAAAAAATACAAAAAAGTAATCAGCCCGATGGGGTGCCGTGCCTTCTTAAGTCCGTGGTATGAGCGTGGCGGTATGGAACCGGCAGATGAAAACGATGTGCCTGTCTTTGTCGGTCGTTTCAACATCGGTGCGGTCAGCCTGCATCTTCCGATGATCCTGGCAAAAGCCCGCGCAGAGAACACAGATTTTTATGAAGTTCTGGATTTCTATCTGGAGATGATCCGCGGACTGCATAAGAGAACATACGATTACCTTGGTGAGATGCGTGCTTCCACGAATCCGCTGGCATACTGTGAGGGCGGTTTCTACGGAGGCCATCTGAAACCATCCGATAAGATCCGTCCGTTACTCCGTCCGATGACAGCCTCCTTCGGTATCACAGCACTGAACGAACTGCAGGAACTTTACAATGGTAAATCCATTGCCGAAGACGGAGAATTTGCACTGGAAGTGCTTCGTTATATCAATGATAAGATTAATGTATACAAAAAAGAGGATCAGATCCTGTATGCAATTTACGGAACACCGGCTGAGAGCCTTTGCGGTCTGCAGGTAGAGCAGTTCCGCAAGATGTACGGTATCGTGCGCGGGGTATCCGACCGTCCGTATGTGAGCAATAGTTTCCACTGCCACGTAACTGAGGATATCACCCCGATCCAGAAACAGGATCTGGAAGGAAGATTCTGGGAACTGTGCAACGGTGGTAAGATCCAATATGTCAGATATCCGATTTCCTACAATGTACATGCTATAAAAGCACTGATCCGTCGGGCGATGAATCTGGGTTATTATGAGGGTGTGAATCTGTCGCTGGCCTACTGCGACGATTGCGGACATCAGGAGCTCGAGATGGATGTCTGCCCGGTCTGCGGTTCCAGAAACCTGACCAAGATCGACCGTATGAACGGATACCTGTCCTACAGCCGTGTGCACGGAGATACCCGTCTGAACGATGCCAAGATGGCGGAGATCGCAGACAGAAAGTCAATGTAAAAACATCAGAAATAATAATATAGAAATAATATGATAAGAAGAAATCCGTAAAATTCTGAACAGAAATCAGTTGTTTTACGGATTTTTTCTTTGTATTTGCAACCTGGTGCCTGACAGTATCCAAAGAAGGGCAGGGAGGAATAAATTCTGCGCATCACGAAGCGCGTTACAGGAAACGGAGTGCACAATAACAACAAATATACAGAAAACAAAAGGTGTATCTGTGAAGTATATAGACAAAATCCACAGGATTCTTTATACTTGATATAGATGTGTAGACAGGAGGATATCAGTATGGGGGAAAAGAAGACACAGCTTCAGAGAGGAGAAAGTATACATGGGTAGAAAAAGAAAACCAAAGATGGAATACCGTTATTATGAAATTCCGGCAGGAAGTCCGGTGCTTGCTCTTTTGGGGGATAAATGGGTGCAGAATTACGGAAGGGAGATTGATTACCTGCATTTTCACAATCATCTGGAAGTTGGATTTTGCTATTATGGGGAAGGTACCGTTACTTTTAAAGAAGAAGACATTCCCTTTGACAGCAATATGTTTACAGTGGTACCGAAGAACTTTCCTCATACTACAAACTCTACGGGAGACAGTGTCAGTTACTGGGAGTGGCTGTTTATTGATGCGGACAAATTTCTGAGGGAAGTTTATAAAGACAATCCTAGGATGGCACAGAAAGTGATCGATCGGGTGAATAAAAGAGCACATTTTGTGCGTGTTCAGGATAAACCCCAGATCGGAGCACTGGTGCAGCAGATCATTGTATGCATGCGGGAACGAAAGGAATTCTATCTGGAAGAAGTGAAAGGACTGACCCTGGCTTTTCTTTTGCAGGTGGCAAGGTGGAATCGGGAGGAAGCGGAAAAGACAGAATTCGAGGCAGGAATCACCAGTCTGATCACACCGGCGATTAGCTATATCAGCGAATATTGTGACCGTCCGATCAAGGTGGAGGAACTGGCTGCGATGTGCCATATCAGTGAAACACATCTGCGGAGGGTATTTCATGACTGTATGCAGATGTCACCTGTTGAATATATTAATTCGGTTCGAATTCGCACAGCATGTAGGGAACTGAAGCGTACAAACGATACGGTGGGAGATATTGCCGTACGATGTGGATTCACTACATTGTCCACGTTTAACAGGAATTTTCACAGGATTATGGGCATTTCACCACAACAGTGGAGGAAAGATCCGGAGCATTATGAACGTGAATTGTTGAATTATAATATAAAAGCCGAAAAAGGATGGTGAAAATCGTCAAAAACACCTTAAATGGTTGAAAATGCATAAAATTCTGTTGAATATAAGTACAAATGCGGAAAGAGTATGGTATAATGTGTACATAATGATTCACAGAAAGTTCAAAAACTGTACACATTCACTAATGGGAAAAGCGAGTGAGAGATGCCGGTTTTTGGCAGGGTGAACAAATACATATCAGGAGGATATACATTTATGAAAAGAAAAATTGTAGCAGTTGTATTAGCTTCCACAATGGTATTCGGAATGACAGCTTGTGGCTCTTCAGGAGCAAGCGATTCCTCAAGCACAGGAAGCGACGCAGCAACAGACGACACAGCAACAGATGACGGTTCAGAAGATGCAAACGTTACAGAAGGAAGTTCTGATGATGAAAACACACTGACCGTTTGGACATGGGATCCGAACTTCAACATCTATGCGATTGAAAAAGCAGCAGAGATCTATGCAAAAGATCATCCTGGATTCAAAGTAGACGTAAGCGAGATCAAATCCGACGATATCGAAACAAGACTGACAACAGCTGTTTCTGCCGGAGATCTGAGCACACTGCCTGACATCTTCCTGATGCAGGATAACTCCTTCCAGAAATATGCTACCAACTATCCGGATATCTTCACAGATCTGACAGATTCCGGTATCGACTTCAGCCAGTTCTCCGAAGCAAAAGTTGCTTACTCTACACTGGATGGAAAGAACTATGGTATCCCGTTTGATAACGGTGCTGTTATCGAGTGTCTGCGTACCGATATGCTGGAAAAAGCAGGATACACAATTGATGATTTTACAGACATTACATGGTCTGATTTCATGGAAAAAGCAAAAGTTGTAAAAGAGAAAACCGGACAGCCGATCCTGACATCTCAGGCTGGTTCTCCTGACCTGATCATGGAAATGCTGCAGTCCTGTGGACAGTCTCTGTTCAATGAAGACGGATCTGTTAATATCAAAGATAACAAAGCTCTGAAACCAATCCTGGAGATCTACAAACAGATGGTTGAAGACGGAACACTGGTAGAAGTTACTGACTGGGATCAGTACATTGCATCTATCAACAACAGCACAGTAGCTGGTGTTATCAATGGATGCTGGATCATGGCTTCTATCGTAGCTAATGATGATCAGTCCGGACAGTGGGCAATCACAAATATGCCGAAACTGGACGATGTAGAAGGTGCTACAAACTACTCCAACAACGGTGGTTCTTCTTGGGCAATTACAACCAACTGCCAGAAGACAGATCTGGCTATCGACTTTATGAACTCCACATTCGCCGGAAGCACAGAGCTCTATGATGACATTATCTCAAAAGGCGCTCTGGCTACATGGGCACCGGCTGGTGATTCCGAAGTATATGCTCAACCAGTAGAATTCTTCAGCAACGAAGCAGTTTATGCTAAGATTGTAGATTTTGCTACAAAAACTCCTTCTAATGTAACAGGTGCTTTCTACTATGATGCACGTGACGCTGTAGGTGTTGCACTGTCTAACATTATCCAGAGTGGTGCAGATATGGATTCTGAAATCGCAAATGCACAGGATACTGTAGAATTCAACATGGGTGGCTGATCTGACTCAGAATAATGAGCAATCGTTTACTGAAAGAATAGTAAGAAGTAAATAAAGATGGGGGTCTGCTTCGAAAAAAGCGGAGCAGACCCCTTCTTTCTAAAGAAATTAGAAAAGAAAGGAAGGATGGATTTCATGAGCAATCAGAAGAAAAAAGGATTGTCACTTGCAAAGAAACACAACCTGACCGGTTGGGCGTTCCTGCTTCCGGCAACCCTGTTGATTGGCTGGATGAGTTTTTATCCGATGATTCGGGCGTTCATACTGTCTCTTCAGACAGGTATGGGTGTAAACCTGAGCTTTAACGGTTTTGCAAACTATACACGTATTTTGAAAGACCCCACATTTAAACAGACATTATTTAATACGTTCTTCTACCTGATCATTCAGGTACCGATCATGCTGGTGCTGGCGCTGATGTTTGCATCTATGCTGAACAATAAAGATCTGAGATTCAAAGGCCTGTTCCGTACATGTATCTTCTTACCATGTGCAACCTCTCTGGTTTCTTACGCTATGATCTTTCGTTCTCTGTTTGCAAACGACGGTTTCGTAAACATGGTTCTGCGTAGCTTTGGATTATCACCAATCATGTGGTTTGGTAATGCATGGACAGCACGTGCCGTTATCATCATCGCACTGGTATGGAGATGGACAGGATACAACATGGTATTCTACCTGTCCGGTCTGCAGAACATCGAATATTCCGTATATGAAGCAGCAAAGATCGATGGTGCAAGCCCGATGCAGACATTCTTCAAGATTACGGTTCCGCTTTTGAAACCGACCATCCTGCTGACAACCATTACATCTACCAATGGTACCCTGCAGCTGTTTGATGAGTCCCTGAACCTGACAAACGGTGGTCCTGGAAAATCAACTATGACAATGTCTCATTATATTTACAACATCTCCTTCAAGCAGAGCCCGAACTTCGGCTATGCTGCAGCGATGTCTATCCTGATCCTGATCATGGTTGCTATCCTGGCAATACTTCAGATGAAAGTAGGTGACGAACGATAATGGGTAAAGGTAAAAAATTTTTTATGTATTTGGTACTGAGTGTTGCGTCAATCGTTTCTGTATTCCCACTTTACTACATGTTCTGTGCGTCTACAAACAAGAGTATTGATGTCATCGCGGGAAAATTAATTCCTGGTACGTATCTGATCGAAAACTTTAAAGCACTGATTGCCAACCAGAATCTGGGACTGGCACTGTGGAACTCTTTCAGAAATGCAACAGTTCTGACGATCCTGTGTCTGCTGGTTTGCTCGATTGCCGGTTATGGTTTCGAGATCTACCATGACAAAGGAAAAGATGTTGTATTTACCATCCTGTTAACTGCAATGATGATCCCTTTTGCAGCTATCATGATTCCTATGTTCCGTATGTTCTCTACACTGAAAATGGTAAATACCATGGGCGCATTCATGCTTCCATCCATTGCAACACCATTTATGATCATGATGTTCCGTCAGGCATCCAGATCTTTCCCTCATGATATCATCGAGGCAGCAAGAATCGACGGCCTGAGCGAAGTTGGTATCTTCTTCCGTATGTTCATTCCTACTATGAAATCTACATACGCTGCAGCTACCATCATCACATTCATGGGTGCATGGAACAACTACCTGTGGCCAAAGGTAATCCTGCAGAACAAAGATGCTATCACAATGCCAATGCTGGTAGCAAACCTGCTGGGTAACTACACCGTAGATTACGGTATGCTGATGTTAGGTGTATTGATCTGTACTATTCCTACAGCAATCATCTTCTTCGCATTCCAGAAGAGCTTTACAGAAGGTATCACAGGTGCAGTTAAATAAAAAAGAGTCATCTGTTGGTGTTTTCGGTATTAATAAGTAAATTAAGGCGGATATTTATAATTTATATGAATATCCGCCTGTTTTTTAAGGAGGAATTATAAAATGCGTACTTTTAATTATGACCGGGTAAAAGATCCTGCTTATTTTAATGACAATCGCGTGGCAGCGCATTCAGACCACAGATATTTTACTTCTGTGGAAGCAATGGAGCAGGATGTGGATAACTTCCGTTACAGCCTGAACGGACTGTGGAAATTCCACTATGCAAAAAACTACAACTCTACGATCCCGGGATTTGAGAAAACAGAATATTGTTGCAAATCATGGGATGATATCCGTGTACCGGCTCATATTCAGATGGAGGGATATGATGTACCGCAGTATGCAAATGTACAGTACCCGTGGGAAGGAAGAGAAGAAGTAGAACTGGGTCAGATTCCGGAGAGATTCAATCCGGTTGCTTCTTATGTGAAATATTTTGAAGTTCCGGAAGAGATGGAAGGCAAAAAAGTATTTATCTCTTTCCAGGGTGCAGAAAGTGGTATCGCTGTATGGCTGAACGGTAACTTTGTAGGATACAGTGAAGATACCTTTACACCGTCCGAATTCGAACTGACTCCTTATCTGAAAGAAGGAGAAAACAAACTGGCAGCTCAGGTCTTCAAATGGACCAGCAGCAGCTGGTGTGAGGATCAGGATTTCTTCCGTTTCTCGGGTATCTACCGTGATGTCTATCTGTATGCGATCCCGGAAGTCCATGTATCTGATGTGAAGATCCAGACACTTCTGGACGATACCTTCACCAAAGCGGATCTGGTGATCGATACCAAATCTACCAAGGCCGGAAAAGTAAAAATCACATTATCCAAAGACGGAAAAGAACTGCAGAGTGTAGAAGAGACACTGGCAGAGGAATCTCAGTATGTGATGAAAGTGGAGAATCCTGAACTGTGGTCTGCAGAATCTCCTGTATTATATGATCTGTTACTGGAAGTGATGGATGAGAACGGACAGGTGACAGAAGTGATCCCTCAGAGAGTGGGCTTCCGTCGTTTTGAGATGAAAGATTCTATCATGATGCTGAATGGTAAGAGAATCGTCTTCAAAGGTGTTAACCGTCACGAATTCAGTTCTGTATCCGGTCGTGTGGTATCCAGAGAAGAATTGATCAAAGACCTGGTGACCATGAAACAGAACAATATCAATGCGATCCGTACCTGCCATTATCCGGATGCGGTCGGCATCTATGAACTGTGTGACGAATATGGTATCTACATGATCGCAGAGTGTAATCTGGAGAGCCACGGAAGCTGGGACATCAGTGCAGAACAGACCGGTGACTTCAGCAAAGTCGTACCATGTGACCGTCCGGAATGGATGGATATGATGCTGGATCGTGTCAATTCCATGTATCAGAGAGATAAGAACCATCCGGCGATACTGATCTGGTCCTGCGGTAATGAGGCATTTGGCGGAAAAGTAATCTATGAGATGTCACAGCTGTACCGTAAGATGGATCCGAACCGCCTGGTACATTATGAAGGTGTCTACCACGACAGAAGATACAACGATACCAGTGATATGGAAAGCCAGATGTATCCGTCTGTAGAAGCCATCAAAGAATTCCTGGAAAAAGACAGAAGCAAACCATTTATCTGCTGCGAATACACTCATGCAATGGGTAACTCCTGCGGAGGCATGCACAAATATACAGATCTGACGGATACCGAGCCGTCCTACCAGGGTGGATTTATCTGGGATTACATCGATCAGTCCATCTACAAAAAAGACCGTTACGGAAAAGAATTTCAGGCATACGGCGGTGACTTCAATGATCGGCCATGTGACTACAACTTCAGCGGAAACGGTATCGCATACGGCGGAGAAAGAGACGCATCTCCGAAGATGCAGGATGTGAAATTTAATTATCAGAACATTTCTGCCAAAGTGGAAAAAGACCAGGTAACCATCGTCAACAAGAACCTGTTTATCAACACAGATAGCTTTGACTGCTTCGTAGTACTTGCAAAAGACGGAAAAGAAGTAAAAGAAGTTCCGATGGAAACTCATGTAGCTCCTTTGAGTGAAGAGACCGTAAGTCTGCCGATCCCGGTACAGACTCTGCCGGGTGAATATGCAGTTACTGTATCCTTCCGTCTGAAAGAAGATACGGTATGGGCAAAACGTGGCCATGAAGTAGCATTCGGACAGGGTGTCTACAAAGTAGAAGCACCTGCAAAAGCTGTAAAACCTGCAAGATTTGAAGTGATCAGATCCGGTCATGACTTTGGCGTTCGCGGGGAGAATTTCGATGTGCTCTTCTCTTATCTGAACGGTGGTCTTGCATCTTACCGTTACGGTGGAGTGGAGATGATCCAGATGATCCCAAGACCAAACTTCTGGCGTGCACCGGTTGACAATGATAACGGAAGCCTGATGCAGATGCGCTGCGGACAGTGGAAACTGGCATCCATGTATCTGTCTCACAAATATCCAACCGGAGGACATTATCCGGGAATGCATATCCCTGAGATCGAAGTTCTGGATGACAGTGCAAAGATTACATTTACTTATGCAATGCCAACGACTCCGGCAACCGAGTGCAAACTGAGCTATCAGGTATATGGAGACGGAAGCATCCGCACCACACTGACTTATGATCCGGTAGAGGGTCTGGGCGATATGCCGGAATTCGGTGTTATGTTCAAGTTCGATGCAGATTACGACAATGTAACCTGGTACGGCATGGGACCGGAAGAAACCTATGTGGACAGATGCGAAGGCGCAAAACTGGGTATCTACAGGAACAAAGTGGAAGATAATATGGCAAAATACATGGTTCCGCAGGAATGTGGAAACAAGGTTGGTGTACGTTGGGCATCTGTAACGGACCGAAAAGGCAGGGGAATGCTGTTTACCGGTGATGCTATGGAATTCTCCGCACTGCCATATACACCACACGAGATGGAAAATACGATGCATCCATTTGAGCTGCCACAGGTACACTACACGGTAGTACGTGTATCCAAACAGCAGATGGGTATTGCCGGAGACGACAGTTGGGGAGCAAAACCACTTCCGGAATACCTGATCAAAACCGATGAAAAGATGGAATTTACATTCACATTCAAAGGAATCTGATGAAAATTACAAATAAATAATTAAATGAAAGGAAGTAACTTTTCAGTAGCCACTATCCCGCGAGATGTTTTGACATGAATATGTCAAAATCTCGAGACACACAAGCAAAAATGTCATCACCGAAGGTGATTTACGCGAGCAACGAGTCAAAGTCCGTGCTTGCACGGAACCTTGAGGAGTGCCGCGATAACGATAAAAACTCGCAAAGCGTGTTTTTATCGTTCAAATGCATTTTTGCTCGTAACTGTGAAGGCACTGAACAGTTACGAAAGGAAAAGCCTTTCTCCTTGAAGTGAAGGGAGAAAGGCTTTTCCGGTAATGCAGGAGAAGAACATATGGCGAGAGAAGTAAATTTTGGAAAAATGCTCCACGGTGGAGATTACAATCCGGAACAGTGGCTTCACAGCCCGGAGATTCTGGAAAAAGACATCGAATATTTTAAAAAAGCGAAAATCAATGAAGTGTCCCTGGGTATATTTTCCTGGGCAGTACTGGAACCGGTAGAGGGAGAGTTCCATTTTGAATGGATGGAAAAGATCATTGACCGTCTGTATGAAAATGGTATTTCTACAATTCTTGCCACCCCGACCGGAGCAAGACCAAGATGGATGGCACAGAAGTATCCGGAAGTGCTTCGGGTAGACGCCAGCCGTCACAGAAATCTGTACGGAGAAAGACATAATCACTGCTATACATCTCCGGTGTACAGAGAGAAAACAAGAATTATGAATACAAAACTGGCGGAAAAATTCAAAGATCATCCGGGTGTGATCGCCTGGCATATTTCCAATGAATATGGAGGAGAGTGTCATTGTCCGTTGTGTCAGGCGGCCTTTAAAAACTGGCTGAAAGACAAATATCAGACAATAGATAAGATGAACCGGGCATGGGCAACCACATTCTGGAGTCACCGGTATCATGATTTTGATCAGGTAGAAAGTCCTTCCCCGAGGGGAGACAGCTCTCTTCACGGCCTGAATCTGGACTGGAAACGGTTTGTGACCGATCAGACGGTAGATTTTGTAAAATGGGAGATCCGGGCGATTCGGGATGCAGGATCCGACAAACCGACGACTATCAATATGATGTACAATTTCCAGGGATTAAACTACCACAAATTTGCAGATGTGGTGGATTTTGTATCCTGGGATAATTATCCACAGTGGCATAAGAAAGAAGAATACCTGACAGCTATGGATAATGGTATGCAGCATGACATTATGCGAAGTATTCAGAAAAAACCATTTTTGCTGATGGAGAACTGCCCATCGGCGACCAACTGGCAGTCCGTAAGCAAATTAAAGAAACCGGGAATGCTCCATGCAGCTTCCATGCAGGCTGTTGCCCACGGATCCGACAGCATTCTGTATTTCCAGCTTCGCCAGAGCCAGGGTTCCTCTGAAAAATTCCATGGTGCGGTGATCGATCATTATGGCAAAGATGACACCAGGGTATTTAGAGAAGTTACAGAAGTGGGTGAAAGCCTGGAGAAACTTCAGGAAGTTACCGGAGCGAAGAATCCCGCACAGGTGGCTGTGGTATATGACTGGGAGAACCGCTGGGCGATGGAAGATGCCCAGGGTCCGAGAAATAAAGGACTGTTCTACAAGGAAACCGTAGAAAAATCCTATTATGCATTCCGCAAACAGGGGCTGAACGTGGATATGATCGATATGGAACAGGATCTGGATGGTTATAAAGTGGTAGCAGCACCTATGCTTTATATGCTCCGGGCAGGATTCGAAGAGAAGATTCGTAAGTATGTGGAAAATGGAGGAACATTTATCCTGACCTACTGGTCCGGTATCGTGGACAGTACCGATCTGTGTTTCTTGGAGGGAACTCCCCATGGACTGATGGATGTGATGGGACTTCGCAGTACTGAGATTGACGGCTTGTACGATGGGGAATATAATAGAGGAGTACCGGTGGAAGGAAATGAGCTGTGCCTGACAAAAACCTATACCTGTAACCATCTTTGCGAACTGGTTAAGGTCTCTGCTGCACAGCCTCTGATGACCTATGAAACCGACTTTTATGCTGGTATGCCTGCACTTACCGTGAACCTTTTCGGAAAAGGAAAAGCATACCATGTCTGCGCAGACTTTGAACAGGGATTTTATGATGAAGTTTATCGTAAAATTGCAAAAGAAGCAGGTGTAAAACGTGTAGTTGCCCACATCCCGGAAGGCGTGGAAGTAAGCGTGCGCCGAAATCAGGATACAGATTATGTATTTGTACAGAACTTTAACCGCCAGCCGGTAGAAGTCAAGCTGCCTACAGAACGGTATCCGGTATGGCTGGGAGAGTATGATGGTACTATAGGTCGGTTCGGCACCGTGGTATTAAAAGGAAAGGCAGGAGAAAAGGAATGATTCAAGAGAGTATTGTAAAACTGGTACAGTATGGACTGGCAACCGGTCTGGTAGAAAAGGAAGACAAGCGTTATACTACAAATAAAATTCTGGAATTACTGCAGATGGATGCGATCGACGAAGAATATGTAAGTCAGATTCTGGAGTCTGACGGGGCAGATCAGAGTGTGGTAGGCGAACTGGAAAGCATTCTGGGAGATATCTGTGACTATGCATATGAACATGGTCTGATGGAAGAGAACAGTGTAGGTTATCGCGATCTGTTTGATACAAAAGTTATGAGCCTTCTGGTAGACCGCCCAAGCAATGTGATCCGTCGCTTCTGGGAATTGTATAAAGAAGATCCGGTAAAGGCTACCGATGCACATTACAAATTCAGTCAGGATACCGATTATATCCGTCGTTACCGTATCGCAAAAGACATGAAATGGGTAGCACCGACAGAATACGGTGATCTGGATATTACCATCAACCTGTCCAAACCGGAAAAAGATCCGAAAGCCATCGCAGCAGCAAAGCTGGCAAAACAGACATCATATCCAAAATGTCTGCTTTGCATGGAAAACGAAGGCTACGCAGGACGACTGAACCATCCGGCAAGACAGAACCACAGAATCATACCGGTAACCATCAACAACAGTGAGTGGGGATTCCAGTATTCTCCTTATGTATATTATAACGAGCATTGTATCGTATTCAATTCTCAGCATGTGCCGATGAAGATCGAACGTGCAACCTTCGCAAAATTGTTTGACTTTGTAAAACAGTTCCCGCACTACTTTGTTGGATCCAATGCGGATCTGCCGATCGTAGGAGGATCGATCCTGAGTCACGATCATTTCCAGGGTGGACATTATGAATTTGCCATGGCGAAAGCACCGGTGGAAAAAGAAGTAGTGATCCCGGGATTCGAAGATGTCAAAGCAGGCATCGTAAAATGGCCGATGTCCGTCATCCGTATAAGCGGTCCGGACACGGAGCGTCTGATCGAACTGGCAGACAAGATCCTGTTAAAGTGGAGAGGATACACTGACGAGGCAGCATTTATCTTCGCGGAAACCGACGGAGAACCACACAATACCATCACCCCGATCGCAAGAAAGCGTGGAGATCTGTATGAAATGGATCTGGTTTTGAGAAATAATATTACTACAGCCGAGCATCCTCTGGGTGTATACCATCCACATGCAGAACTGCACCATATTAAGAAAGAAAACATCGGACTGATCGAAGTTATGGGTCTGGCAGTACTGCCGGCACGTCTGAAAGGAGAACTGGAAGGACTGTGCAAAGCAATTGTCGCAGGAGCAGATCTGAGAAAAGACGAGATTCTGGAAAAACATGCAGACTGGGTAGACGAACTGAAAGAAAAATATACTTTCACAGCAGAAAATGTGGAAGAGATTCTGAAAAAAGAGATCGGCATTGTATTCAAGAAGGTGCTGGAGCATGCAGGAGTGTACAAATGCACAGAAGAAGGCAGAACTGCATTCATGAGATTTATTGACAGTCTGTAAAAGAAAATAACGATTTTTATATAATACTTTGGTAAAGTGTTATAAAAATAAAGAGCCGGGTTGACAACAGCAATTCGGCTCTTTATAATAAAAGCATTAACGAAACTACATATCGAGCCAATAGAAGGTTGCAGGAAAGCAGGCGAAAGCCCGCCGAAGGAATAATACTCTCAGGTGTCCGTGAAAAACGGACGGGACTGTAACCGGATGGCCCTCTGGAGAATCCCAAAGATGGGTGCCGAAGGTGAAAGCAGATCTGTGATCTGCGAATCTCTCAGGCAAAAGGACAGTGTGAAAGATACAAAAAAGAAAAGCGGCATGTCGCAGTTGTTTTTTGTGTTTCGAGTGGATAATGAATAACAATTCTGAACAGAACCTGCAAAGGCGCAGAATAGTTATGGAAGTATCAGGTCCCGGGGATTTCCCCGGGACCTTTTTTGTCGGAAACGCTGTACTGGTTTCAGGTGAATAAAAAACGCTCTGCAAGGATGTGCCCCGGCGCATTCTTTGGTATTGGCTTGAAACGTAAGAAAAAGTGAGGGAGAAGAAAAAACATGGAATTTGTTACAAAAGTAGTTGAGTGTGTCAATACGTTTCTGTGGGATTATGCACTGCTGATCCTGCTTCTGGGTGCCGGTATCATTTACTCGTTCAGCCTGAAATTTATTCAGATACGAAAGTTTGGTGCTGGAATGAAAGCATTGTTTGGTAATTTTTCGCTGCATGGCGGGAAAGGAGAAAATGGTCTCAGTTCTTTTCAGGCTCTGACAACAGCGATTGCCGCCCAGGTAGGAACCGGTAATATCGCCGGAGCAGCAACAGCGATTGCATCCGGAGGGCCGGGTTCCATCTTCTGGATGTGGGTCAGTGCATTCTTCGGAATGGCTACCATCTATGCGGAAGCTGTTATGGCACAGCATACAAGAAAACTGGAAAACGGACACTATGTAGGAGGCCCGGTATATTATATAAAATACGTATTCAAGGGCAGATTTGGAAACTTCCTGGCAGGTTTCTTTTCTGTAGCTATCATTCTGGCCCTGGGATTTATGGGAAATATGGTACAGTCCAACTCTATCGGTGCAGCATTTAACAATGCATTCCATGTACCGAAACTGGCAGTGGGAATCTGTGTGGCAGTGATTGCCGGCATCATCTTCATTGGCGGTATCAAGAGAATCGCAAGCTTCACAGAAAAAATCGTTCCGATCATGGCGCTGTTATACATCATCGGATGCCTTGTGATCCTGGTGATGCATCTTCCGGGGGTTGGAACTGCATTCAAAGATATTTTTGTGGGTGCTTTTGCACCACAGGCAATCGCAGGCGGTGCACTTGGTGTAACGGTTCAGAAAGCGATGCGTTTCGGTGTTGCGAGAGGACTTTTCTCCAACGAAGCAGGTATGGGTTCCACACCACATGCACATGCAACAGCGGAGGTTAAGGATCCGTGTGATCAGGGAATCATCGCAATGATGGGTGTATTTATCGATACATTTATTATTCTGACACTGACAGCTCTGGTTATCCTGTCCACCGGAGTACTTGGTAACGGACAGACAGGTTCTGAACTGGCACAGAGTGCATTCAACGTAGGATTCGGTAACTTTGGAAATATCTTTATTGCATTGTGTATGCTGTTCTTTGCCTTTACTACAATTGTCGGATGGTATTATTTCGGTGAAGTGAATGTTCGGCATTTGTTCGGAAATGGTGCAGTAAAAGTTTATGCAGTGATCGTTGTGATCTGCGTAATCATCGGATCCACATTGAAAGTAGATCTGGTATGGGATATGGCAGATATGTTCAATGGTTTAATGGTGCTTCCAAACCTGATCGCACTTCTTGGATGCCTGGCGGTTGTTCGCAAATTGACGAAAAAGAGCGAAAAAAGCAAAGAAAAATAATGGAATATAGACAAAAACATAAAAATCCGCTTTGGGGAAAGAAACCAAAGCGGATTTTTTTGAAATTGGTTAAATTGTACTTGATTTTTATAAAACAATGGTATAATATATAAACATGACGAAACAACATTTAAACAATACGTCAAAATCACCAGAAACAACAAGGAAAAGTGAATGGTATTGTATGAAATGTTCACGATAGTGGAGTGACAAACTATATAATGTCGTGAGCAAAACAAAAGATTCCGTAGTTATTATGACGAAACACAATATTAAGAAAAATTGTGAAGGAATGTAGATTTTCGTTCGTGTTCATACGGTAGGCGCCAGCAGAGTTTTTCTGAAAAAGTAGTATGGACAGAAGGAAAATTTATATAGAGACAACGGAAGATTGACGAATATGATGTTGTCTGAGTTATTTTCAAAACCTAAAGGGAGGGCAAGAGATGAAAAGAAAAATAGTTGCAGTTTTAACAGCAGCTACGCTTGCAGTTGGTATGTTAGCCGGCTGTGGCGGCGGCGGAAGTGATTCCAGTTCCGGCGGATCTACAGATTCCAGTGGAACAACTTCTACAGATGACAGTTCAGGCGGAAGCGGAACAGCAGCATCTGAAGGTATTACTACAGAGGTAGGAACTCCTCGTTCTGAGACACTGATCGTTGAGTGTCAGTCCCCGACAGATGTACCTGGTCAGTTCAACAGCTACATGAAAGGTACCCAGATGGGATTTGGTATTCATCAGCTGATGAGTGCTCATCTGTGGGAAATGGATACCGCAAATGGTGAACAGTGGGGCGAGATTGCTGATGGCATGCCTGAGTCCAATGATGATTTTACCGAGTGGACAGTAAAAGTTCGTCAGGGTATCAAATGGTCCGATGGTGAAGATGTAACAGCGGATGACGTTGTCTTCACTTTCAATATGATTAAAGAAATGATGAAATCGGTGCCAGTGCAGCAACAAACCTGTACATTGATTCCGTAGAAAAAGTAGATGATTACACAGTTCTGTTTAAGATGAAAGAACCATTCCCGCGTTTCGTACAGAGATATGGTATCACTGTATGGGGAACTGATTACCGTATCGTTCCGGAACATATTTATTCAAAACAGTCCGACGTTACTACATTCAAGGATGAAGATCCTGTAGTAGCAGGTCCGTATACCGTAAAAGATTACGATTCACTGGGTGACTGGGTACTGTATGAACTGCGTGATGACTGGAAGGACAGCACACTTGGTGTTGCAGGATCCACTCAGTATGACTACGCAGAAGGAGCTACACCTCCGAAATACGTATGGTTCCGTACATTCGCAGACTCTACCACAAAACAGATGGCTATGATCAACAACGAAGTTGACCTGCTGTGTGAAGTAACACTGGAAGAGTTTGAAACCATGAAAGCTTCTAACGACAAAATCAACTGCTGGTACAACGATTTCCCATATGCAAACCCAGACGATCCGGGCGCAAAAGGACTTACATTCTCACACGGTCAGGGCGCACCGTTTGACAATCCAGACTTCCGTTGGGGTATCTGTTTAGCACTTAATATTGATGAGATTTCCATGAACACGTTCTCTGGAGCAGGACGTGCGGCTCCGATCCCGTTAATGAACAATACACAGTTCCTGCAGGAAACTTACACAATACCAATGCAGGATTGGCTGGAAAACTTCGAACTGGATCTTGGCGATGGAACAACCTTCAAACCATATGACACCGGTTATGCAAAACGTATGGCTGAGTCTCTTGGCATCGAAGGAACAGATGAAGAACTGATTACCATGTTTGGTGCAGGCTGGTGGAAACATGATGAAGAAGCAGCTACAAAACTGCTTGAAAAAGCCGGTCTGGAAAAAGTAAACGGCGTATGGAATTATGAAGGCAAACCTTTCACCTTTGAGATGAGTTATCTGGCAGATACTGAGTTCCAGGAAGCACGTGGTGTACAGGCAGCTTACAACCAGCTGACAAAATTCGGTTTCCAGTGTACAATTGCTTCTAAATCTTCCGCAACATGGGATGTAGATGGTGGACAGGGTAACTTCCAGATTGCTGGTTACTGGCCATCCGGCGGTATCCTGAAAGACTTCTATTCTGCAATCAGCGGATTTGACGGTGATCTGATCAAACCTGTAGGCGAAACTGGTTCAGGTCAGGGACTTCGTTGGAATAACGAAAAAGTTACAGAGATACTTCATGAACTTGCTAATACTGATCCGGAAAGTGATAGATCTTACGAACTGCATACTGAATTCCTTAAGGAATGTGTAACAGATATGCCGGAAATCAACTTCCTCTCTGGTACAAAATTCGTTCCGACCAACTCAACTTACTGGGAAGGTTATCCGAATGCGGACAACCCGTACAATGGTCCATGGTGGTGGTGGAGCTGCTTCAAATACATGCTTCCAAACATCACTCCTACACAGGCTTAATCCTTTAAGTCTTTAGGAACAGTAATAAAATGATGAAAACAGCAAAAACTGACAGAGTTATTTGCTGAAATATCAGAAGGGACGGAGTTGTAAGAAAAACTTACGAGCCGTCCCTTTTGTGTAGAAATAGTAGTAAAGGAGTGCTGTGTATGAAATTTAAGAAATTCTTTCTGCAGCGAGTGCTTGCCTGGGCGCTGACTATCCTGATCGGTGTTACCTTTATCTTCTTCATTCCACGTATGTTTCCGTCAGATCCTGTTGAAAACATGATCGCACAGATTCAGTCACGTTCCGGTAACATGGATCCAGCTGAGATGGATGCCCTCCGTAGCAGCTTGCGTGTGCAGTTTGGACTTGATGGCTCGCTGCTGCAACAGTATGGATATTTCCTGTGGCATGGTCTGCTGCATTTTGACTTTGGTCCGTCACTGATGAGTTATCCGGAACCGGTAGGAAAGATCATTGGACGATATCTGCCATATACGTTGATGCTCTGTCTGACATCCACGTTTATTGCGTGGATCGTAGGTAACCTGATCGGTCTTCTGGCAGGATTTCGGAAAAATAAAACTTCATCCAAGATTCTGGAAGCAATTGCAATTTTTATCTACCCGATTCCTTACTTCCTGGTAGCGTTGATCTTACAGATTGTATTTGCATTTATATTAAAATGGTTCCCGTTGCAGGCAGTTATCAATACTAAAGGTGGATTTGGTCCTTGGATCGCTTCTGTGGTCAAGGCTTCCATCCTTCCGGGAATCTCACTGCTGTTACTTGGTACCGGATGGTGGATCATCTCCATGAAATCTCTGGCGAGTACTACAGCAGAAGAAGATTATGTACGTTATGCCCGTTTCCGTGGACTTTCCGAGTTCACCATTGGCAAGAACTATGTAATGCGTAACTCCATTCTGACCCAGATCACAGCACTGGCAATGAGCCTTGGTGGTGTCTTCGGTGGTTCCATCATGACCGAGATTATTTTCGGATACCCTGGAGTTGGTTCTCTGATTCAGGCCGCGATCCTGCAGTCGGATTATAATATGATCCTTGGTTGTATTACAATTTCCATCGTAGCGATTGCTTCAGCAACTTTAATTGTGGACCTGATCTACCCGTTCATCGATCCGCGAATCCGGTACGGCTGATAAGAGGGAGGGACAGACATGAAGAAATTTTGGAAAACAGCCAATTTTCGTTTAAAAGCAGGCTTGATTTCTACTTGCTTTTTCCTGATCATTGGATTCGTAGTATATTTTATCCCACATACAAATCCGTTTACCTATAATACATACCCGAATAATCTGGGAGTTTCTGCTGAACATTGGCTTGGAACCACCAGTATGGGACAGGATATTGTATGGTTGCTGATCGAAGCCATTCACAATTCTCTGATGATTGGTCTGATCGTAGCTACTATTGGTACTGTTGTGGGTGTTCTGGTTGGTCTGCTTGCAGGTTTTGCAGGCGGCGCGTTGGACAGAGTGCTGATGATTATCACGGATACTTTCGTAGTAATCCCGTCTCTGCCGATTCTGATCATGATGACTTCCCTGATGAAAGGAAGCTCCACTGTAATTGTTATGGCACTTGTTCTTGCGATGTTCGCATGGGCATGGCCAAGCCGTCAGATCCGTTCCATGGCTCTGACAATCAAAGAGCGTGACTTTATTCACACAGCACGTTTTTCAGGTGAAAGTACTTTACAGATCGTTGTAACGGAGATTCTTCCGTTCGCACTGTCCTGGTCACTTTCCAACTTTATGAATGCAACACTGAGTGCAATCGGTTCAGAATCCAGTTTGGCCGTTCTGGGTCTGTCACCGGGAAACCTGGTTTCTCTTGGTAACATGATTCAGTGGGCAAGAGGATACAATGCAGTCCTGGCTAAGAGATGGCTTTGGATCGGTTCTCCTATTGTTGCAACCGTTATCTTATTTGTTGGCCTGTTCATGCTGATTACAGGTTACAACGATTATCAGGCTAAGAAGAGAGGCAGGTGATAGGTATGCTGAAAATCGAGAATTTGTCAACGTCTTACAAGACAATAGACGGTGATGTACACGTACTCAAGGACATTAACTTTGAGATTAAAGACAATGAGATCTTCGGCATCGCAGGCGAGTCCGGATGTGGTAAAACCACCCTGCTGAACACTCTTTATGATATTGTTGACTATCCGTTGGTGATCGATCAGGGGCGTGTTGTTCTGGAAGGTGAAAAAGACGGAAAGAAATATTCATTCGAATCTGGAAAGATTCGTGACACCTGGTGGAACAATATCGCATATGTGCCACAGGCTGCACAGAGTGTTCTGAACCCGATCGTTCGTCTGAAGACACAGTTTCTGGATTCTATTCCAAAGGACCAGAAAAAAAATGAAAAACCGGAGGAAACTCTGGCAAGAGTTGCTGATTATCTGAAAGAACTGAATCTTTCCCCGGATGTTCTGGAGTCATTTCCATTCCAGCTGTCCGGTGGTATGAGACAGCGTGCGATCATTGCACTGGCAACTTTTATGTCCCCGGGTGTTGTTCTGGCCGATGAGCCGACAACCGCTCTGGACGTAGTTGTACAGAAGGGTATTCTTATGATGCTGATGCGTCTGCAGAAACAGTTAAAGAATACAATGATCATTGTAAGTCATGATATGGGTGTTCATTATCAGATCACAGACCGTATGGCGATCATGTATTCCGGTAGTGTTGCAGAGCTCGGTAAGACAGAAGATATCTTCAATGATCCGATTCATCCGTATACAAAGATGCTGGTAGATGCTCTTCCGCGTGTAGGCGAGGATGTACAGCGAGTTGGTATCGCAGGACGTCCGCCGGCACTGAAGAATCCGCCGCCAGGATGTCGTTTTGCACCTCGTTGTCCGCATGCTACGGACCGGTGCCGCAGTGAAGTTCCGAAATTCCGGGAAATAAGACCGGGTCGTTTCGCTGCGTGTCACTTATTAGAAGAGGAGGTGAAGACGAATGGCTGATAAATTATTGGAAGTAAAAGGCGTCAGCAAGATTTTCCGTGTAGGTGGTATGCTGCGTGGTAAAAAGCTGGTGGCTGTAGATAATGTTTCTTTATCTATCGATGATGATAAACCGGTAATCTTGTCTATCGTAGGCGAGTCCGGTTGTGGTAAATCTACTTTATGTAAGATGATTCTTCGTCTTCATAACCCGGATATGGGTGACATCGTTCTGGATGGAAAATCTTATGCAGATAAAAAAAGCTATGATCCAAAACAGTTCAAACTGGATGTACAGCCGATCTTCCAGAATCCGTACGAATCTTTCTCAGCAAGAAAGACCGTAGATACTTACCTGTATAACACTGCTCTTCGTCTTGGCATCGCAAAGAACAAAGCAGAAGCAGATAAAGTTGTTGATGAAGCATTAAAGAGTGTTGGTATGTCTCTGGCAGTCGTAAAAGGAAAATATGCGACTCAGTTCTCAGGTGGAGAGCTGCAGCGTGTATCCATCGCGAGAGCCCTGATTACCCGTCCGAAACTGATCATCGCAGATGAGCCTGTTGCGGCAATCGATGCATCTATGAAGATGAACATCGTAAACCTCTTTAAAGAGCTGCGTGACAAATACAAAATCTCATTTATTTATATTACGCATGACCTGTCGACTGCATATTATGTATCCGATTATATCGCAACCCTGTATCGTGGCTGCCTGATCGAATACGGACCGGCAAAACAGATCATGGACAATCCGGCACATCCGTATACTGAACTTCTGATGAGTTCCGTACCTCGTGTCGGAGACAAATGGGAGAAAGAGATTGCCATGCCGGATATGGAAGGAAAAGAATATGCAGTGGAATACTGTAAGTTCGCTCCTCGTTGTCCGTACGCAACCGATGAATGTCGTCAGAAACGCCCAGATGCAACAGATATGGGCAATGGCCGTATGGTACTTTGCTGTCACCCTCTGTGTCAGCAGACAAAGGAAGCATAAGATAAGCTTGTAAAACATAAAAAGGCTGCCGGCTTCGGAACTTGTGAGAGTTCCGGGGGCGACAGCCTTTTGCTTTACGGGAAATTGCTTTCCTGTAAAGTAAAAAACGCTCCGCGAGGATGCACCAAGGCACTAGAGTGTGTCTGAAAAATCATTTCCGCAATCTGCAAGCCCCACTTTGCGGTATATTTTAC
>ERZ841120.409-NODE-409-length-31227-cov-139.795939_pt1 | contig 31227 bp, 29 predicted proteins | sample MGYA00519572_ERZ841120 | MGnify/ENA primary metagenome ERZ841120 (study PRJEB31850, sample SAMEA3708890) | human gut metagenome | biome: human gut; feature: human-associated habitat; material: faeces | place: China | collected 2014 ...
CACATGCGCCCAACTCCGAGGATACCCAAGGCCGGCTGAAAGTTCGTATGCTGCGAGCATAGTCGCGGACATTTGTCGACAGGGGAGCACCCTAGCGAAACCGAGGGGCCGAAGAATGGGCGGATTCCACGTGTGCAGGCCAGCGGGAGAGGTTTCTAGGGCAGACGAATCGGCACATTACTGATGCGATGATCTTGCACGAAGACGCGTACCGTGACCGTTCACCGAACAGTTTCTCACGGCGGGAGAAAAGACAAAAATGGACTTCAAAAGAAACGAGGGACACGGTTTGCAGTACGTAAATAGTACGTCAAATAGTACGTATAAGAAAAAAGGTCAGAGACCTAAGCCTCTGACCTGCTGCTTCGTGGTCGGGTGGACTGGATTCGAACCAGCGACCCCTTGACCCCCAGGGCGCAATCCTTGATGAATGTCAATAGACAACAAAGGACATCACTTCCAAAAATTGTGCTGTTTAACTGGGCATTTGCCGACCTTCGCGAACAACAGGCGACCACAGCCCCCGTCATGTAAAGTCGTCCGCAGGACACAAATAGGACACGGTGTCCTATGTGTGTCCTTTGTGTCCTGCGAGGGCCCCTCCCCCGCGGGCGGATGGTTCCAATATTTGGGAGGAACGATGGCGAGGAAGCTCAGCAGCGGCTACGTGTACAAGAACCAGAGGCTCGGGAAGTGGCGCCTCGCGATCAGCTGGCAGGACGACGACGGCAGGCAGCACAAGATGACCCGCTCCACCCAGGTGCCGTGCTACGAGGACAAGGTCGGCAGGAACGGGAAGGTGAGGAGGGACAACCGCGGCAGGGGCGTCGCCGAGCAGCTCCTGCGGGAGTGGCGCGACGAGGAGGTACGGAAGGACGAGGAGCTCTCCGGCACCGTCTCCTGCGAGACGCCCGTCTACCGCTACGTCCTCGACTACATAGACCTGAAGGAGTCCACCTGCAACATCCTCGCCTCCACGGCCGACGGCTACCGCTGGTACGCGAAGCACCTCCTGGGCACCGAGCTCGGCAAGACCCCCGTGGGGCAGGTCACCGCGCGGCAGATCCAGGAGTTCGAGCGCGACATGGTGCAGGACGGCTACGGCGGGAACACGGTCTCGCACACCCACGTGCTCCTCAAGACCGCCTTCATCAGGGCGCGCAAGCTGGGCGACATACCCTCCAACCCCTTCGACCTCGTCGACGCGCCCAAGAGGCCCACGAAGCCGATAAACTCCCTCGACGCCGCAAGCGTCCGTCAGCTCAACCAGACGCTGGGAAGCGTCGCCGACCCGTTCTCGACCGCCGTGCTCCTCGCGCTCATGACGGGGATGAGGCAGGGGGAGATATGCGCCCTCAGGTGGCAGGACGTCGACCGCGTGTCCCGCAAGATCCGCGTCTCGCACGCCCTCACGAGGGCGAACGGCACGTTCGCGCTCTCCACCCCGAAGACGAGGAGCTCGGCCAGGACCATCCCCTACGGCGACGAGCTCGCCCGCGTGCTGGAGGCGAGGGCACGCGCGATGCACGGCGAGCGCGAGTCCATGGGCCTCGACTGGGACGAGGGGCTCTTCGTCGTGGGAAACGCCGTCACCGGCGCCTGGAAGAGCCCGATGGCGCTCGGGCAGGAGTGGAGGGCGTTCGTGAGGGTGGCGAAGCTTGTCGGGTCCCAGGGCGAGGCGCCGCGGTTCCACGACCTCAGGCACACCTTCGCGACGATGGCGATCAGTTCCGGCGTGGACGTGAAGACCGTGAGCGCCATCCTCGGCCACTCCAACGCCGCGATGACCCTCAACGTCTACGCGGACGCGCTCGCCGACAGCAAGAAGGTGAGCATGGACCTCATGGGCAGGATCATGTCCGCGGGGCTCTCGTAAGCCGTAGAATCAGGCATCGCCAGCCGCAGGACGACCAGATGGGCGGGTTTTGGAATGGAGCAACAGAACAAGGGCAGAAAGCCGAAGCTCGAGCCCGAGGGGCAGATAGCCTTCCTCAGGGGCAAGGGGGTCGCGTTCGAGCGCATGGGCGAGGCCGATGCCATGCGCTACCTCTCGCGGGAGTCCTACCTCTTCGCCACGTACGCATATCGAACTCTCTTCCCCAGGCGCGTCGGAGGAGTACACGACGGCGAGTACGCGAACCTCGACTTCGGCGACCTGGTCGACCTCGAGCGGCTCGACCGGGATCTCAGGGCGGCGCTCCTGCCGCTTGCGCTCGACGCGGAGCACCTTGCGAAGGCGCGGTTGCTCGACGAGGTGGCAAGGCGGCCTTCCGAAGATGGTCACTCCATCGTGCGCGACTACATGGCGTCGCTCTCCCCCTCCGAGCGCTCCCGGAGGGCAGCGGAGATTTCAAGGCTCCGGCGCGACGAGTACTCCGGAGACCTCCAGAGGCACTACCCCGCCGAGATGCCCATATGGGTACTGCTCGAGCTCTCCTCCTTCGGCACCGTCGCGGACGTCTACCGCTACTGCGCGAGCCGCTGGGGCGACGCGGCGATGCTCGACGAGCACTACATGCTCAAGAAGGCCAGGGACGTCCGCAACGCCTGCGCCCACTCGGCCGCCATCATCAACGGGCTCGGAACCAACGGCCACGTTGCGAGGCCGGCGCCAAGTGAGCTCACGACCGCCCTCCGCGAGGCAGGGTTTTCGAAGCGATCGCGCTCCTCGCGCATGAGGAACCCGCGACTCCAACAGATAGCGACACTCCTGCTCCTCCACAGGCGCATGGCGGAGGGGACCGCGCTCACCGACGAGGCATCGGCGCGCCTCCGCCCTCTGGCAGACGACGTGAGGGCCGTGCTCTCCGTCACACGCCCCGACGCCTCCGCGGAGGCTTCCATGGAATTCCTCGTCGAGCTGGTTGACCGCTGGTTCTGAATGGGTATAGTGAATACAGATCGCAAAACCCGAGAGGGTTTTATGTGGCGGGGACGCACGAGCGCCTCCGCCTAATTTTTTGCCTTCCGGATCCGGCGCGGCCGACGCCTTTCGGGATCGTCACGTCCCAACCTTGGGGCATGCGCGCGAAACTCCTGCCGTGGCAGCCGATCCGACCGCCATCCAAGGCGGGTCCAGCGCAAGGCGCCCGGGCGCCGCACGTCATGATTCGCGGGGTGCCGACCCCGGCACAGCATTCCCGACATATGCGCGGAGAATCCCCGCGATGCGTTGCCACCAATCGCTCCCGTCCGGCGTGGCACGGCTGCCGCATCAAGCGGTCGCGAGGGCTGGGGGGAAATGCCATGAAGTGGATCTACGACGCCTGCGGCAACGCGGACCTCGAAGAGGTCGCATTCGCGGGGATGGGCGTCTCGGCGATACTGGAGCACGTCGGCCTCTCCTCCGCGCCGAGGGACGCCGCGGACGCCGCGACGTGCCTCCTGGGGCGCTTGACAAGGGAGCTCGCCGAGGCGACCGTGTCGCATGCCCATGCGGGTGACGACGAGCCTGCGCGGCAAGCCCGTGCTCGCCGCTCTCCTTTGAATGGCTGTCTTGCACGCCGGTCACGCCGCGCCTGCGGGGGCGCGCCGCCACGTGCGAGGGAATAGTGAGGGGCTACCTCGCCCACAGGGGCTACGAGGTCCGCACGGCAGGCGGCTGGTCCTGCGACGGCGAGGACGCGCCGATAGTGGTCACGGACGGCGACGAGACGGTGCTCGTAGCCGTCATCTCCGCATACAAGGAGGGCGCGCCCCTGGGGGTTACCGACTTGAGCCGTGACGCCATGCCGAGGCGCCTTAACGTCCGGATCTCCGATTGCGAGCTCGGGGCCCTGGACCGGGCCTCCGCCGAGATGGGCTGCTCCAGGAGCCAGGTGGTGAGGCTCCTATTACACTGCCTCGCGGACGGCGGGACGCACATGGGGGCGGGTACCGTCGCCTTCGACTGCGAGACCTCCCACGGCATCGTGCGAAACCTGCGCTCCATAGGGACGCTCTACGACCAGTCCGTGGCGGCGCTCGACACCATAGCGAAGGTCGCCCGCGAGTCCCCGGACGAGGTGACGGCCGAGGACGCGCTCGAAAAGCTTGAACAAGGGGACCAACGACGGGAAGCATGGAGCATCCCATAGCAGTCGCTCGTTGACTGCCTGGAGGCTTTCCATCTCAGTCCGCCGTGCTGTTCGGTGACTCGATGTGGCGCCTTGGACATCCATGTCCTAATCGCGTCGGCAGGCGCGATTCAGAGCCTGGTCGTGCTAATCGATCTTCTCCGTGAAGGCGAAGGACTAGGCCTCCATGACAGCTCTGCCTTGGGGCTGGAAAGCATCACCCAAACAGCGTTGCGACACCGGCAACGGATACCACGGTACTTGGGCTCCAAAGAGGAACGGCCCCCCGAAATCGACTTTCCGTCCTCGGGAGGAAGTGTCCAATCGCGTCACAAGCCAGCGCCATGCCACAAATCGAAGAATTTCGAACAGTCTCTTGACGTTGGGCAAGCAAGGCCCTACTATCACATCGAAATTATTCGAACTGAGAGGTTATACATGAGGGATTACGAAAGCGAAGCGAGGGTCTTCAAGGCACTGTGCAACGCGTACCGTCTACGGGTCCTCGAGATGCTGCGTACGGGCGAGAAATGCGCGTGCGACCTTAATGAGCGAATCGACGTGAGTCAGTCGACGCTGTCGCACCACATGAGGATTCTCGTGGAGTCCGGCATCGTCTGTGCCCGCCAGGAGGGCAAGTGGACGCGCTACTCCATCAGCGAGGAGGGGGCGCGCCGAGCAATGGCGCTGCTCACCGAGATCGTCGGCTTGGAGGGCGACGCGGGGACCAGCTGCTCCTGCGACAGGTAGGGCGCTTTCGGGGCCGCAGATGACTGCAGCCCCTCTCGGGTCCAACGTATCGAAATCTTTCGATGGGATATATGCGCCGCGTAAGCGGCAGCTTTAAGGCAGTACATATCGAAAATATTGGATGTGAGGAGCAACAATGTTCGAGGCGATAAACGATGTGGTCTTCAAGATGACCTGGCTGAGCGACCTTCTCGCCAGCCTGCTCTTGGGGCTGGGGCTCGACCTGTCCACGCCCCTGGGTGCGAGCGTGCACTTCTTCTGCTACGACACGGTGAAGATATCCATCCTGCTGGTGGCGGTCATCTTCCTCATCAGCTACGTGCAGAGCTACTTCCCGCCGGAACGCACGCGGCGCCTGCTCGGCGAAATGCGCGGCATGGGTGCCTACGCGGCTGGTGCGCTGCTTGGCACAATCACTCCCTTCTGCTCGTGCTCGTCTATCCCCATCTTCATTGGGTTCGTGAAGGCGGGTCTTCCCGTGGGCGTGACGTTCGCGTTTCTCATCTCCAGCCCCATGGTCGACCTCGCCTCTCTCATCCTGCTGGCTTCCATATTCAACTGGAGGCTCGCGCTGACCTACGTCGTGCTTGGTCTCGTGGTGGCCGTTGCGGGCGGCATGCTCATGGACCGCATGCACCTAGAGGGCGAGGTGTCAGCGTTCGTGCGCGAGGGTGGCGTCGCGGAGGGCGAGTCGGAGTCGATGACGCACGCAGACCGTGCCATGTATGCCTGGTCTCAGGTGAAAGACGTTGCCGGCAAGGTATGGCCCTACGTACTCGTGGGCGTTGGAATCGGCGCGCTCATCCACAACTGGATACCACAGGAGTGGGTCGAGGCCGTGCTCGGCGACGGCAACCCCTTCTCGGTCGTGCTCGCGACGCTAGTGGGGGCTCCAGTCTACGCTGACATCTTCGGAACGCTGCCCATCGCCGAGGCGCTCGTCGCGAAGGGAGTGGGTGTTGGCACTGTGGTCGCCTTCATGATGAGCGTGACCGTGCTCTCCATACCCTCGCTCGTCATGCTCAAGAAGGTGGTCTCGGCCAAGCTCATGGGAGTGTTCGTCGCCATCGTAATGGCAGGCGTTGTCGCGTGCGGCTATGCACTCAACGCGTTCGGCATGCTGCTCGTGTAGCGGCATGAGGACATAGCGAAGCGAAACCCAGAAGAAAGGAAGAAAGATGCAGAAGATAACGGTCTACGGGACGGGCTGCAAGAAGTGCCAGGCCCTCCACAGGAGCGCTCTCGAGGCAGCCGAAGGAAGGGATGTGCAGGTGGAATACGTAACCGACATGACGCAGATTGCGGCGGCGGGGATCATGTCGACGCCGGCACTTGTAGTGGACGGCAAGGTTGTGTCGTCCGGCAAGGTGCTCAGCACTGACGAGGTGGCGGCGCTTCTGGCCTAGCGACAATGCGGCGGCGGGGTTGTCCTCACCGCCGCATTCACGCGCAACCCATGCTCGCACAATCGGGCACGATCAGCTAGCAGAGGCTTCCATGGGATTCCCCGCCGAGCTGGTTGACCGCTGGTTCTGATCGGGTATAGTGTAACTGGATGTCAAAACCCGACAGGGTTTTATGTGGCGGGGACGCGCGAGCGCCTCCGCCTAATTTTTTGCTTTTCGGATCCGGCGCGGCCGACGCCTTCCGGGATCGTCGCGCATTAACCTTGGGTCATGCGTGCGACGCTCCTGCCATGGCAGCCAATCCGACCGCCATCCAATGCGGGTCCGAATGAGGCGGCCAGGCGCCGAAAGTCACGATTCGCGGGGCGCCCACCCCGGCACAGCATTCCCGGCATGTGCACGTAGAATCCCCGCAACGCGTTGCCACCAATCGCTCCCGTCCGTCGTGGCATGGCTGCCACATCAAGCAGACGCGAGGACTGGAGGAAATGGCATGAAGTGGATCTACGACGCCTGCGGCAACGCGGACCTCGAAGAGGTCGCATTCGCGGGGATGGGCGTCTCGGCGATACTGGAGCACGTCGGCCTCTCCTCCGCGCCGAGGGACGCCGCGGACGCCGCGACGTGCCTCCTGGGGCGCTTGACAAGGGAGCTCGCCGAGGCGACCGTGTCGCATGCCCATGCGGGTGACGACGAGCCTGCGCGGTAAGCCCGCTCTCACTTCTCACCCATGAAAAGAAGTCTTTCAGCCGTTGCCTCCGCTCCCACGGGAGCGGAGGCAACGGCTGACGGCAGTGCCCTTCCGACATCCGCTGCGCCGGGGACATCGTCGGCGTCCCCTTTCCTCGCGCCCGTCGAAAGCGCCCGGCCGGAGCGGTGGAGTGGCACCCCCGCACCGGGTCGGCGTAGAGGTGCTGTGCACTTCTACGCCGACACCCCCGCGCCCTCCCCCGCCCAAGACGCTGGCACAGGGAGCAAGCACCTCTTCCCGCTCCCTGACGGCCCGCGCGACGTGTCGGCGCCACGCCACACCCACAAGGGCGCGCCGACCCGCCACGCGGGCCTTGCCGCTCTTTGGGCGAGGGAGGGCAAAGGGCCTTCCCACGTCCCAGGGAGGTCACCATGGCCGAGAAGACTAAGAGTGCCGCGACCACGTCCGAGGAGGGGCTCGCCGCCACGTGCGAGGGCATCGTGAGGGACTACCTCGCCCACAGGGGGTATGCGGTCCGCGCGGCAGACGGCTGGTCCTGCGACGGCGAGGACGCTCCGATAGTTGCCACGGATGGAGACGAGACGGTGCTCGTGGCCGTCATCTCCGCGTACGAGGAGGGCTCGGCCAGGATGCCCGAGCTCAACGTCTGCGCGGCTGAGTTCGAGATAATGCGCCGCGCTTGCCTGCTCTACCTCGCGGACCACGGCGACGTGGATGCGATACGCCACGACGTGGTCTCCATCGTCGTGACGGGAGAGCGCCAGGCGAAGCTCCGCCACCTCATAGGCGCCTGGCAGTGGGCGGAGAGCAGGGAGTGACCTGGGACGTCATAACACAGACACCGCTCACGGCAGGAAGGCGACCGTTCGGGGAAACCCGGGCGATCGCCCCTTTCCTGCCGCCACGGCCGCAGCCAAGCCCTCCCGCGGCCGCCCTCCCCGCCGTCAGGAACACCTAGCGACGGCGGGGAGGTAAAAACAAGAAGTCATGTTTGTATCTCACACTGGCCGAAAAGCTATATGCTTCTCAAGTATTGCTTGGCGAATCCTCACTCCGAGTGCAACGGGATATTACGAGGTGGCCGCCCAGGCACGACCTATGATGATGCTTGCGGAGGCATGCATCATTGGAGGCGCCATGGACGGCTGCAGCCATCTTGGCATCGCGGAGCGCGAGGACATCATGGTCCGCTGGAAGTGCCATGAGGGGGTCAGCCAGATGGCGGGGGAGCTCCACAGGGACAGGCCGGCCATATCCCGCGAGATCGGGCGGAACGGCTGGCAAGGCCCTGCAGGACGCCGCTGCCGCGCGTCTGCGGCACAGAGGAAGGCGGGCAGGAGGAGGCTGCGCTGCAGGCGCCCCAGGCTCATGGACGAACCCGGGAGGCGCTCGCTGGCCGTGAGGCTCATGCGGGACGGGCACTGGTCCCCGGAGGAGATGTCGGGCCGCATCCCGGAGGAGCGGCCCGGCCTCGCCGTGAGCGATTCCGCCATCTGCCGTGCCGTGGAGTCGGGATCCCTGGACTGCGAGCTTCCGGGGCACAGGAAGGCCGCAAGGCTGCTCAGGCACCATGGAAAGCGCAGGCACAGGAAGGGAGGCCAGGAGCGCAGGGGCAAGGTGCGCATAACCCATGGCATCTCCGAGAGGCCGGAAGAGGCATCGTCCAGGAGCCGGACAGGCGACTGGGAAGGCGATACGGTCGCTGGCAGGCAGGGCGGCGCATGCCTCGTCACCCAGGCCGGCAGGATGAGCGGATACCTTGTCGGCGGCAAGGCCGCCAGGAAGGCCCATGCCGAGGTCAACGAGGCCACGGAGAGGGCGCTCGAGGGAGAGGCCGTCCATACCGTCGCTCCCGGCAGGGGCAAGGAGTTCTCGGATGCAGAGGGCCTCCAGGAGGCGCTGGGAGCGCCGGCCTGCTTCTGCCATCCCCACCATCCATGGGAGCGGGGCACCAACGAGAACACCAATGGCCTTCTCAGGGACTGGTTCCCGAAGGGCGGGAGCCTCGACGATGTCAGCGACAGCGAGGTGCAGGAGGCATGCGATTCACTCAGCCGGAGACCACGCAAGCGTCTCAAGTGGAAGTGCCCCTGGGAGGTCTACCACCACCAGTCGTTGCACTTGCTCTGAGGATTCGCCCCCGTTATAATTATTAGAGCTTGAGACCGATAAGCTTATTTATTATCGGTTTTGATTTACCTAACTATATCAACACTGATATCGAATGTTGAAAGGAGCTGCACGATGTTTGGAAATCCCTTCTCCGCCAACGTAGAGCGGAAGATGACCAAGGAAGAACTGGTCCAGGCAATCAGAGCAGATCTATCGGGTGAGCTCGAGGCCATCTACGGCTATGACGCCCACGTTCAGGCCACGGACGACCCAGTTGCCAAGGCCGTTCTCTCTGACATCCGGGACGAGGAGAGGGCCCACATGGGCGAGCTCCTCACACTCCTGAAGTACCTCGACCCGCAGGAAGGCGTCCAGTACGACTCTGGCGCGCGCGAAGTGGAAGAGATGCTGGAGGAGCTTGGCATCACGCCCGTCGAGCTACCGCAGGTCATTGAGGCCAACAGCGCAGGGACTGACGTCGCCAGCACCGTTGGCAGCCTCAAGGAATAGGAGGTTTTTGCAATGGATTACCTGATGCGTGATGACGCACCGTTAACAGATACGCAGTGGGCAGAGGTTGACTCGAAGGTGGTCACCGCCGCCAAGGCCGTGCTCACCGGCAGGCGCTTCCTCGACATCTATGGGCCGCTTGGCTCGGGCATCCAGATGCTCGAGGTTCCCCCCACGCAGGGAGGCCCCAAGAAGGCGACCGAGATTCCCCTGCTCAGCACTGACTTCACCCTTGCCTGGCGCGACATCCAGGCAGCGGAGCGCATGGGCATTCCCCTGTCCTACTCTGAGGTCCTCGTGGCGGCGACCGACTGCGCCCTGCAGGAGGACAAGATGATTTTCCTGGGCAGCAAGAAGTACGGTGTCGAAGGCCTCCTGACCCTTCCTGGCGCCCAGGTCATGGACGCAGGCGACTGGTCTGAGGGCGAGGGCGCCTTCCTCGATGTCGTAGCGGGACTCCAGGGCCTTATCCAGAACCAGGTCTACGGCCAGAAGGCACTGGTGACCAGCCCTGACGTCTACGCCCAGCTGCAGAGGATCCAGCCGGGCACCGGCGTGCTCGAGAGCAAGCGCATCCAGAAGCTCATTGAGGGTAAGATCTTCCAGACGCCCGTTCTTCCCCAGAAGACGGCCCTCCTTGTTGCCTGCAGCGAGCAGAACATGGACCTCGCCATCGGCCAGGACATGACCGTGGGCTACCTTGGCGCCACCGGTCTCGATCATGAGTTCACCGTGCTCGAGACAGCGCTGCTGCGCGTCAAGAACCAGAACGCCGTTATCAGGTTCCAGTTCTAGACTCGGTGCCGTGGCCAGATTCCAGCCATAAGCTCTCTGGCTAATGTCTCGTCAGGTCCATGGCTTGGCGAGAAGCACGTGCAATCGCGCCCCCGAGGACAACGTCTTCGGGGGCGCGATTCTTCCTGACGGGGATTCATTCCTCTTCGAGATGCTCCCCTGTGGCGAGGCGACCGGTGTCCTGGCCTCTCTCATAAGCTGCGACCGCTTCCTATGCCTTGAAGATTGCCTGGTCCAGATCGGCAATGATGTCGTCCACTTCCTCCTCGCGACAACGTGAGCCGATGCTGCGCGGGATGCCGATGACGGATGCGGCGCAGCCCACCGCAGCCAGGGTGCGGATGCCCGCTATCGGCAGCTCGTCCCCCGTCTGTGGAAGCTTGCCGCCGGGCGTCGGCCCGACAAGCGCGTTTATACTTCGCGCAAAAGACCATATCGAGCGAGGGTGCGACAAGTGCCTCGAAGACATTGAAGCTGAGAAGATGAAGGCCACGCCCGCAAGCTCCGCGGAGTCCCTTATGCCCATGCCCTCCTCCCTTGCGAGTATGAACAGTCCTATCTCCTCTGCCCTGCACATGCGGACCAACCGCCCGGCCACCTACCAGTGATCCAACTTTTTGTCTGCACCCTCTTTTTTGGTGGTGGCGAATCCTCACTCCGAGTGCAACGGGATATTACGAGGTGGCCGCCCAGGCACGACCTATGATGATGCTTGCGGAGGCATGCATCATTGGAGGCGCCATGGACGGCTGCAGCCATCTTGGCATCGCGGAGCGCGAGGACATCATGGTCCGCTGGAAGTGCCATGAGGGGGTCAGCCAGATGGCGGGGGAGCTCCACAGGGACAGGCCGGCCATATCCCGCGAGATCGGGCGGAACGGCTGGCAAGGCCCTGCAGGACGCCGCTGCCGCGCGTCTGCGGCACAGAGGAAGGCGGGCAGGAGGAGGCTGCGCTGCAGGCGCCCCAGGCTCATGGACGAACCCGGGAGGCGCTCGCTGGCCGTGAGGCTCATGCGGGACGGGCACTGGTCCCCGGAGGAGATGTCGGGCCGCATCCCGGAGGAGCGGCCCGGCCTCGCCGTGAGCGATTCCGCCATCTGCCGTGCCGTGGAGTCGGGATCCCTGGACTGCGAGCTTCCGGGGCACAGGAAGGCCGCAAGGCTGCTCAGGCACCATGGAAAGCGCAGGCACAGGAAGGGAGGCCAGGAGCGCAGGGGCAAGGTGCGCATAACCCATGGCATCTCCGAGAGGCCGGAAGAGGCATCGTCCAGGAGCCGGACAGGCGACTGGGAAGGCGATACGGTCGCTGGCAGGCAGGGCGGCGCATGCCTCGTCACCCAGGCCGGCAGGATGAGCGGATACCTTGTCGGCGGCAAGGCCGCCAGGAAGGCCCATGCCGAGGTCAACGAGGCCACGGAGAGGGCGCTCGAGGGAGAGGCCGTCCATACCGTCGCTCCCGGCAGGGGCAAGGAGTTCTCGGATGCAGAGGGCCTCCAGGAGGCGCTGGGAGCGCCGGCCTGCTTCTGCCATCCCCACCATCCATGGGAGCGGGGCACCAACGAGAACACCAATGGCCTTCTCAGGGACTGGTTCCCGAAGGGCGGGAGCCTCGACGATGTCAGCGACAGCGAGGTGCAGGAGGCATGCGATTCACTCAGCCGGAGACCACGCAAGCGTCTCAAGTGGAAGTGCCCCTGGGAGGTCTACCACCACCAGTCGTTGCACTTGCTCTGAGGATTCGCCTTCCATTATCGCGATCCAATCGAGAATTCATTGTTTAATTCGCTTCATGCTCAACTGCCTCGAGGCTCGCAAGCACAGACTGGTATTTACTCTTATCGAGGGCGATGGCGTCGATAAAGTCCTTACTAGCTTCAATAAGAATCTCTCTAAAACTCTTTATATCGAAACCGTCGTAACCACACTCGACCTTGATGTCATCAGGACTGAATTTATCCATTATTGAAACGATGGAGCTTACTAGCCCCTCTATGTCAGGCGCATCGCTCTGTAAAGTTATCTCATGCCCCGGCATTAGTGTTACCTTAATCTCTCTAGTCCCCATACTTCACCAGCCTTCTCTTAACAGCGTCTTTTCCGCCATCGAGGATGAGTGATGCTCTGTCGAGTATGTCATCGTATTCAAGAGCCCCATAGGCATACTTGAAAACTCCTGGCTGCGGCTGTTCTGCCACGATTACATTCTCAGCATCTGCATTTATTACTATGTTTGCGTCGTGCGTAACGACTATCACTTGTCGTGAGTGTTTCAAATCCATAAACCAGCCCCGAATCTTACTGTAAATCGTCTGGTTGTCGACATTGTCCTCCGGCTGGTCGATGAGCAGCGGGAGATTCGTATCCTTGTGAACGATGTACTCGAGAAGGATATTTGTTTGCGTGCCAGGAGACATAGTCCTGATATCTCGGTACATACCATGTCCGTCGTCGAAGCATATTGAGGAGCTCTCAACGTAATTTAGCTTGAAGCTGACCAAGTCACTGTAAAGTTGCTCCCAGTCCGACCCCTTCTTGTAACCATCCTCATCAAAGCAGAACGATTGAATGAACTTCCAGAGGTTTTTGCGTGAGCACTTTCCCTGCCCAGAGAGTGCGAGCTTCCGACTGTTAATTGTCCTTACCATAAAGTCGATTGGGTGTTCTACGGAAAGTTCCCGCACGAATTTGAATGCGTTCTTACTCTCACCATCCGCAAATCCGCATTGCTCATAGTGGGTCTCGAAGCCTTCGCAAACATCTATCAGTGCACGAACAAGGGCTACACGTTTTTTGATTCCGAGCGACTTCTGATTGAAGGTGCTCTCGAAAAGATCCCTTTGCTTGGCGCGAGTAGTTTGGGCATCGCTCAGAGAAGTCTTCTTTGATATATATTTATCAATAAATTCGTTCTGGAAATACGCGCTCTTAAGATATGCCTGTCTCGCCGCAAATGCTTCGGATATCACTGCCTTTTCCAACTCAATTAGAGCGTGGTCTATTTGTTTATTGTTCAAAAGTGATGGCGGCAGCTTCTGTACAACAGCAGAGCGGATGTCTCTACATATTGTTTCGTAATCGAGATCCTTAATCTTTACATCTTCAATTTTCGCCTTAGACTTTCTCGATCCAATATTCAGATCAAGGCTATCCTTGGAGTCTATTGTGTACTTCTCAACAAAACCAAAAATATTCTCAGGAGTAATTTCCTCGAATGTCTGCAGGCAATCGGAAAAGCACTTTTCGTTCGCACGCTCGATAGCGCTCCTATCGATGTGTCCTACGACCTCGAAGGCAGATGCAAAGTACTTTTCTACTGCTTCGTTAAAATCCTTTCCGGTCTTCTCAAATATGCTTGCTATGTAGCTCTGATTGAAATAGTCAAAACCGAACTGTCCTCGTAAAATTGGAACTCCACTCAGCGTATATGCAGTTGTCTTACGACTTGTAACAAAGTCCTTGCGCTCTTGGCGAAGCTCGCCAGCGTCAGCATTAATACTGCATGCAATAGAGTCAAGCAGCACAGACTTTCCACTGCCTCTGCCACCGATAATCGCATTCATCCTTGGAGAGAACTCGATTCGCTGACCTTCAAATTCTACAGATCCGATGTATTCTCCCAAGTCACATTGTTTGACTCTATCTTGATTTTTAGTGATTCGACTTATTTCACTCCCAGCTAGCTTCAAACCATTGAAATTTGGCAGGGAGTTGAAGTACTGGCAAGGATTATCGAGATAGCTTCTAAGCTTTTCAAAATCCTTTGAATCGGAGAACGAGACAATCGACATCAGTTCGTCACGGTCCATTTGCCGGAGAAAGTCAACAGCGTGGGCTATCTCGCTTTTCCCGCTCGACTCCCAGAAACAGAAGAACTGGTCAAGGTATTTATTCATCTCGGCCGACTTCTCTTCGTAGGGCATGGGATGCCAATCGTAGTCTATCCCACGCTTGCCTTGTTTCATTGCATGGGGACTTAGCGCAAAATGAACTCCGTAGGTGACCAAGTTATCGAGAAGAACATTAATATCGATTGGCGTTTTGCCCTTCCCACTCCCGACTTTTCGATCATCCAGTAGGCGGTTCAGCTTCTCAGCTAGCGGCTCGATTGTATCCATGTCATTTATTGCATCAAAATAGACAATGAGGTGCTTCGATGCGCCGCCTTCTTCCAGAGCCACGTCAATTTCTACACCAGGAAGAAGGGTTATTCGGCTGCCGGCATTATAGAACGTACGGTACAACTCGATACAAATATGGTTATGGTCTGTAAACGAAATCATATCGAGGTCTTCATAGCACTCTAGGAGCTCCAGGAGACTACTGACATATTCGTCGACACTAAGGTTCCTGAGGTCTTGGTCCGTGCCTGAATAGCACTGGTTAGAGTGAATGTGTAAGTCCCATATCTTGCCATACGAGCAAATGCGAGCATCCTTCATCTGTTACCCAATCCTCAACAAACCCTGGTAGAACGATCCGGGGAACACGAATCTCCGCGACGGCTTCTTCTTATGGTTGTCGTTCTCAAACGCCACCTCGATGTAAGAGTCATTCAAGCTGACGATTTGGCCATAACCGAACGCCTTGTGGAACACCGTGTCGCCAAGATTCAGGCCGTCGAGCTCAGCCTTCGTGACAATGGGGGCAGGCTTGACGGACTCGAACGATTCTTCGGGGTAGCACTTGAGCCACCAGGCGGCGCGGCCGCCCGTCGCCCTCCCCCCGTGGGAGCTGAGCTTGAACCCCGCACCACGCTCGTTGAGCTTCTTTACGAGCACGGACGCCGCCGCGGAGTCGATGACCCAGAGGCAGCCATCGCCCTCCCGTCTGTCGAGGTATTCCAGCCCGGCATCGTCAAGCTCGTCGTCGAGCCAGTCGCGCCTTGCATCCCCCTCGCCCATCGGAGTGAAGCTTGCCGATGGCGCGCCGCCCTTCGAAAGGGTGGGATTGGCCTTGTCAGTTGGCTTCGTAGCGACTGGCGAGGTCGCGTATTCGCCCGCTGTTCGTACCTGCTCGGTTGCGGAAGCCTTCAACAGCCCGTTGGGCTCCAACATTGACTCCTGCTGGGCCATCTCCATGTACTCGAAGTCAGAGAGGGTAGTATCGAAGAGACCAACCCTCTCGCCCTCGTGGCGGTTCACGCCCGCGTAGGTGAGGGAGGAGTCCTCGTAGCGGCGGAACTTGTAGACCGCATCGTTCATGAGGGCGTCGTTGAAGACCCCAAGCGACACCAGGAGCTCGAAGTCCTTGACCGTGAGCCCCGTCACCTTCTTGAAGAGCCCAGGCTCCAGCTGCGTGATCACGTCCTTGAGCGTCTGCTCGCGGTAGTCCGTGAGGTACATGAACACGGGGATTCGAGTCGCGAACTTGATGAGCTTCTCCTGAATCTGCTTGCGCTTGCTCTTGAGCTCCTTCTCCTCTGCAGTCATCTCCTTCTGCTCCTTGGACGTGAGGTTATCCTTCTCGCGCTTGGCCTTCTTTATGGCCTCGGAACGGTTGATGATCGTCTCGATGTCCTGGTTAAGGTTGCGGAAGCCCTCTATGCTCATGAGCGCCTTCAGCGCGTCTTCGTTGCCAAGGATACGGCGCAGGGTGTCGTTGTCTACGTTGACAAGCAGGGCGCTCTCCCAGCGGCGCGCGAGCAGCGTGGCAGAGGTGCCCGCCATGGCGATGTCGAGGATGTCTGCCGCGCTCACGGGGCGCATGGCACTTCCGTCGTAGGCGAGAACCGGGAGGAAATCTATGAATTCGCCGACCTTCTGCTCCGGCCCCTCGTTCTCGTCCACCTTGAGGCGGCAGCTGTAGTCCGAGACCATGCGCAGGCTGCGGTCGAGCGCGAAGTCGAAGACGTAGCACTCCCTCTTCACTATCTCGGTGTTTCCCGCGTCGTCCTTTATGGTCCAGGGCGACTGGACGCGGAAGGCCGCCTGGAAGTACGTCTCAGGGCTCTTCATATTCGTCAGCATGAAGATTCCCGTCCAGGGCTTCACGGTGACGCCCGTCGTGAGCTTTCCGCAGGTGAGGGTGATGGTCTGTGAGTTGAGCGGGTCGGCCATCGACTCTCGCACCTTGTCGAGAGCCGCCTCGCCGACTCCTGCCTCGGGTCCCGCGCAGACGTTCACCGTGTAGTCGTGGAAGAAGACGTTCTGCGGCTCGGCGAGGAGGTTCCTCATCGCGTAGCAGCTGTTGACGCGGGGCAGGTACCAGAGCGTGTGGTTTAGCACGCGGAGCAGCCTCGTGTCGGAGTACGGCAGGGCGGGCTTCTCGGCCCCGAGCTTTAGGTCGTCCACGGCCGAGGGCCTGTATGCGCCGCGTATGAGGTCAAGCCACTTCTGGACGGACTCCTTGAGCACGAACTCCGCCTCGTCGCTCTCCCCCTTTGCCTCGAAGAAGGCATTGAGGTCGAAGCTGTTGTACTCGCCGCCGAGCGCCACCCTGCGGATCTCGTCGGGCATCTGGTAGGTGAGCATGACCATGCGCGGGAGCGACTCGTAGGGGTTCGGCACGCCGGGGTGCTCGCTCGGCCACGCCTCCTTCGCCTTCTGCTCGTCGGAGTACGTCCAGTTGAAGATCTGCTCCTCGATGAACTCGCCGGAGTTGAGCGCCCGGAAGGGCGTGCCGGAGAGGAAGAGATAGTAGCGGGTCACGATTGGCAGGTCCCCCTCGTCCATCTCGTTTCCCGTGTTCACATGGCCGACGCGGGTGTCGATGTCCTCCTGCGTGTCCCGCTCGTCCTCGTCCTCCTGCTCGAAGAGCGTCTTTGAGTTCTCATTCCACGCGCCGAAGTGGTACTCGTCGAAGACGACGAGGTCCCAGTCCTCCTCGCGGACCCATTCGTGCTGCGGCTTGATGCGCCCCGACCGGTCTCGGCCGAGGAAGTCCTGGAAGGAGCCGAAGCAGACGATTGGGCGGGACTTGTCGGCCGCCTCGTACTGCTCGGCGATGTTCGGCCTGCCCGGTTCCTTGGGCCTGCTGATGAACTGCCATCCCTCGAAGTCGACGTGCGTGGTGAGGTCCTCCTCCCACGCCGCCTGCACCGCCGGCTTGAAGGTCAGCACCAGAACACGTCTGAACCCCATGTCCTTGGCGAGCTCGTAGGTGGCGAAGGTCTTCCCGAAGCGCATCTTGGCGTTCCACAGGAACTTTGGCGTTCGTGTGCCGCCCTCGCGCTCGATGGAGCGGAAGTACTCCTCGGTCTTTTGCACCGCCGCCGCCTGCTCGGGCCGCATCCTGAAGTCGCGCGTGCGCCTCTCGACGTTCGCCGCTCGGTCGCGCACGGCGATGTATGCCGCCCTCACGTCGTCGACTGTGCAGCGGAACCACTCCGTCTTCTTGCCGTCACGGTCCTTCAAGCGGTGGAAGCCGTTTGCCTCGAGGTTCGCGTGAACGTCATGGTCCATGAACGTGGTGCCATCAGTGCGCATCGCAGGCTCGACGAACACGACCTCATAGGGCTTCTCGCCGGGCTTGAGCGTCGGGTAGTGCTCGTGCATGCGTTCGTCGATAGTTCGCGAGGTATAGCCGACCTTAAGTAGCCCCTTCAACTCGGGATTGTGAGGCTCCTGATAGGCGTAGATGATGGGTTGGGCATTCGGGCGCGATGGGAAGAAGTCGTTAGTCGGCATCTGAATCGCCAGCCTGGGACATTGGCTTGATCTTTGAATCTATGTAGTCAATTTCGTCTTGGGTGAGTCCGTATTTTTCATATAGGCGCTCGTCAGGCCAGGCTTGGGTGAAATCCTGTAATGGCACGAATTTAAAATTCGCTTTAGACAGGTGCTGCGTTGAAGTAACTTGAAGAATGAGGAAGCGAACGAACTTTGTTCGGATGTAGGAATCCAAATTTCGCGCTTCAGCTTCGGTATCGTAAGCTCCGATGGAAAGATAAGTCTCTGTGCAGATTTTACCGGGCTGGGCGACTTCAAGAACAGATATGATTCGACGTTTGCCCTCCGAATCCGTCTGGCCCGCATGGTCATGAGTGAGATAGGAAGTAAACACCTTCCATTTGTCAATCCAGTCCAATCCCGAGGTAACCTTTTCCCTCGGAAACTTTCCTTCTCCGCCGTTCCAACGAAGAATTAGATCACCAGTTTCTTCCGGACGAGCGAAAGTTCTAAGCCCGTAAGGCTTTTGCGAGGAGACAATTCTATCCATCGTTGGCTCATCGAATGACTCGACTTTTTTGATGATGCGGAGTGCCTTCGAACTTCTGATGAATGTAGTGTACTCGCCGAGATTTCTCATGGAAGTATCGACTTTCCCATTCACTGAAGTGGTGACTTCACAGTCGCCTTCATAATCGCGTTGCCAGAGGAAATAGCAAACGCCGCCAGCAATATCGACGCCGGGGAAACAGTCAGCAGAATTGGGATAATCGACGAGACATCTTATGCGTCTGTCACTCAGCATTTCCTTTCGGAAGGAATCAAGTCCGCGCCCGCCATCGAACCAGCGTGCCGGAATAATGAATGACATGAACCGAGGGTTAAGCTTTTTGGCTTGCTCGACAAACTTGTTGTAAAGAGGAGTGGCACTTGCTTTCTGCCCTCCATCGCTGAGCTGATAAGGCGGGTTACCGATGATAACGTCAAACTTCATGTCCAGAACCTCTGCGGGATTGTCAATATGAATGAACTCATAGGCGTATTGCTCTAGGTCATCGTCACGGTCGTAAGCTTTCTTAGAGGCTGCGCAGTAGATGCAGCGCCCATCTCGCCAGGTGTGCTTGATGTTCTTGAAGCGAACGTTGCCCTCGGGGCCGTCGAAACGCACGACCGAGTATTTGCTGTTGGGGTACTTGGAGCAGTACAGGCTCCTCCGCGAGAGCAGGCTCGTGAGCTCGGTGATGGCGATTCCGAAGATCTGCCTCTTGTAGATGTGGTCGAGCCGCTCCTGGAGATCGGGGTACTCGTCGGCCAACCCCTCGATGAGCCGCTTCGCGATCTCGCGCAGGAATACGCCGGACTTGCACGCAGGGTCAAGGAACGTCGCGTTGGGGTCGCTCCATATCTCCCGCGGAAGCAGATCGAGCATCTTGTTCGCGAGCTCGGGCGGGGTGAACACCTCGTCGTTGCTTAGGTTCGCGATGCAGCTCAGCACGTCTGGGTTGTAGGTGCTCTCGAAGAGGCTACTCAACGTCCATCACCTCGTAGAGGCTCGTAAGCGGATACTCTCGAATTGGCTTGGGGATGAACGACTTCGTCTCCTCGTCGTACTCCCAGTCGACCGCTGGAGTGTTGTCTGCTCCGAAGAGCGAACGCGTCTGGCCCTTGTCGACATTGCCCTCCAGCATCTCGTCGAGCCGGAAGTCGCGGCGCTTCACCTTGTCGCCCAGGACGACGGACCACTCGGAGAAGACGATTGGCTCGTCAGTGTCTTGACCGTACTCGTCAACCGCCTTGAGACTGAGGGCGTTGCCATTGAGGATGTTTCGCTCGAGCACGAATGCGATGGCATCGAGAAAGGCTTGGTTCTGCCTCCCCTTGGATGCCTGTGCATAGCGACCCTCGACGATCCCATACAGCCTCTCGCGGCATGCAATCGTGTTGTCACGGAGAAGCTCTACGCCGTAGATACTGCCTACCGCGATGAACGTGTATCTCTCCCACTCCGGGAGCGATCTGCGGTATCGCGAGTCGACCACGTCCAGTTTTCTCCTGAGCACCTCGGAGAGGAAGTTGCCGTCGCCACACGCGGGCTCGAGGAAGCGCGAGTCGATGCGCTCCGTCTCCTGTCTCACCATGTCGAGCATGGCGTTGACCTCGCGCTCGTTCGTGAAAACCTCGCCGTGTTCCTGGACGCGCTCCCTTGACTTGACCTGTCCTGTCACCCTCTAGTCCCCCTCGGAGAGTTCGTTGATAATGCACGAGCGGATGAACGCGGAGAAGCTGACGCCCCTGAGGCGAGCGGTCTCCGCCGCTGCGTCCTTGAGGTTCCTCGGGACCCTGAGCGTTATTGGTGTAGGTTCGCCCTCGGAGAGGTAGTCCATCACCTGAGTGGACGTGGCGCCGGAATCGACGAGCTCGGAGTACTTCATGGCTCACCCCTCGCAAATAGCGTGCAAAATGCAATAAATGTAACTACATTCTAGCAGTTAGTACATATCCGTAAACGAGCTTCTCCGGAGACAGCAAGTAGCCCATCCTGTACACCCACGGTGGCCAGGATGGACGCGGCGGACGGCACGGACAGGCTGGCCGCGGAGGCAACCCCGTTGGCGCAGACTGGCGTCTGTGCCCCGGAGGACGCTCCCGTGGGCCAAACCGTCCGACCGTCCTTTCGCTCTGCGGGGGATGCCCCGCGCCCCTGGGGGTGACCGACTTGAGCCGAGACGCCATGCCGAACCGCCTGAACGTCCGCGTGTCCGACGAGGAGCTCGAAGCCCTGCGCAGGGCCTCCGCCGAGCTCTCCTGCTCGAGGAGCCAGGTGGTGAGGCTCCTGATCCACTGCCTCGCGGACGGCGAGGCGCGCATGGGCTTCGGCACCGTCGCCTTCGACTACGAGACCTCGCACGGCATCGTGCGCAACCTGCGCGCCATAGGGACGCTCTACAACCAGTCCGTGGCCGCACTCAACACCATCGCTAAGGTCGCCCGCGAGTCGCCGGACGAGGTGACGGCCGAGGACGCGCTCGAGACCCTGAGGGTCGTGGACGCGGAGATGACCTACGTGGCGGACTCCATCGGATGCCTCCGCGAGGACGTGGCGAGGCTCTCCGACAGGCCCGCCGTCTTCCTCTGGAGCTGACGCGCATGCCGGCGATCAAGGCCATATCGGGGCACACGGGTCTCGCAGCCGCGAGGAGGTACCTCGAGCGGGACGGGAGGGCGCTCGCCAGGGACCTGCTGCACTTCTCGCGGATCGACGAGGCCGCGCGACAGTCGGGGCGCGGCGTGGACGCCTTCGATTGGGACGTGGCCATGGACGAGACCAGGCACGCAAACGGCAACGACGCCCCCTGGCGCGGCAGGCCGGCCAGGACCTACAAGCACTACGTCCTCTCGCCCGACCCGCGCGACGGCGTCTCGCTCGCGGACCTCAGGGGGCTCGCCGTGCGCTGGGCAGAGGAGAGCTTCCCGGACTTCCAGGTGGCCATCGTCTACCACGACGACAACGAGGGGCATGTCCCCCACGCACACGTGGTCGTGAACAACACGGACCTCGCCACGGGCAACAGGCTCCGCGACCCCGACCCGGGCCTCCTGAACGGGCGCCTCCAGGCGATCGCGCGGGACATGGGGCTCTCGCACTTCGAAGGCAGGATCGACGCAGGGCACCCTGACACGCGCAAGCGCGCCTCGCGGGAGAACTACCAGAGGGTCCACGTGGGACGCGCGGAGGCGGAGCTCTCGTCCAGGGGCGCGTACTCCTGGGTGGCCGACATCCGGTCGAGGGTGGACGTCGCCATCGCCTCCTCCAGGACGGAGCGGGAGCTGCTCGGAAGGCTCTCGCGCCTGGGCGTCGAGGCGAGCGTCCGCGGCGACGGCAGCGACTGGACCTTCTCCCTCGCAGACCAGTCCTCTAGGAGGGTGAGCGGTACGCGGCTCGGTACCGACTATCGCCGCACAGACGTGCTCACGAGGCTCGCCGCGCGCCGCGGAGAGGCGCTCCTGCCGGACGGGTCCGTCGTGAGCGTTGAGGAAGCGGTGCGCCGCGCCATCGAGCTCAGGGACTTCTCCGAGCTCAGGGGGCTCTCCTCCGCCGTCGCGGTGATCGAGGAGACGCGTGCTCGCTCCATCGGGGAGCTCGTGGCTGCGGTCGGACGCTGCGGGGATCCCGGCGAGAGGGCGCGCATCGAGGAGGCCGCCAAGCTGGTGGGAAGGTACGGCATGCTGCCGGAACGTAGGGAGGCTGCGAGGCGCACCGGGCACGCGCAGAGGAAGGGCGCTCGCAGTGGCGTGCGCCAGAGCACCCAGAACGACGAGGGGCGCACCGGCCGGCAGCAGCCGGAGCTCGGGCAAGACCGCCGCATGGATGGGAGGCCGCGATGAGGGTAACGGTATCGTTCGTGGACGGGCGCCTGGAGGAGTTCGACTCCGACAGGCTCACACGGCCGGACCCGCTTCCCGGGAGGAGCGTCCTCTCCGACCTCGTGCTCTCGCTGGGGGACGATGGCATCTGGCTCGAGCTCGACTACTACGACTCCCAGGGAGTCGCAGAGGGCGAGGCGCTCAGGAGGCGCCGCGGATGGCGGGCGCAGCTTGCGACGCCAGAGGAGCTCGTCTCTGTGTCCAGGGTGGACGTCGACGGCGCAGCGAGGTGGCTGAGGGCGGGGGGCGGGCTCGTTGACGTGTCGCGCCTCGAGGACGTCCGCGCAGCGCTCGACGACGGCCCGTCCGACCTCCCAGCGCTTTCGGCCTGGGCGTACCGCACGGGCCTCTCGATCCCAGGGGTGGCTGGCGACGACCCGCGAGATGCAACGGAAAGGGTCTGCGCTTGGATGGGCGTGCCTGCCGGGAGCCTCGAATTCTTGTCGCGCGTGCGTGCTACGGTCTCGCAAACGTCGGATCCCGGATTCGGAGGTGCGTCATGAGGCAGTTCTTCTCGGCCCTGGGCAGGATCACGCTCGCCGTTCTGCGGGGGTTCCTGCACGTCCTCATCTGGGCGCTGAGGTTGGCGCTGCGCGCCGTGTTCTGAGGGCATGCCCCTATTTGCCTGGCCTCAGATGGCCTTATAGCGACTCGTCTACCTGCTGGTTTGGTTTGCTACTTGGCCCTCATGTCCTCTGGTGTCATGTCCCACGCAGCGAGCCTTTCCGAAGCCTCCCTTGCGGATCCAGCCCTCTCTGCGAGCGGCCTCTCGTCCCTCGCGCGCGGCCGCAGCCGCTCGTCCCTCGTCCTCTCGTACCTGCCAATGACGAGGTCGGAGGCCCGCGAAGCCTCCGAGGCGGCGCGGGCGAGCACGGATGGGTCGTCCCTGATCTCGTCCAGCCACGACCTGAGGTAAGCCGCGTGGTTCTGCGTCCAGGTCTGCACCGACCCTCCCTTCGCCACAGCCGACATGTCGAGCCCGGCGTCCGCGGCGGAGAAGGCGCTGCCGAGCTCCGCGACCAGCTCCTCGAACGCGTAGGACTCGTGGTCGGTCGGGAGCGGTCTGCCGAGCTCTCCCGCGGTCGAGTGGCACATCTCATGCGCGAGCGTCCTGCAGAAGCCCTCGGCCGACTCGAACTGCCCGCGCAGCGGCATGGTGATTGCGTCCTCCGTGGGGGCGTAGAAGGCGTCGTCGCTCCTCGTCTCCCTCACGGGGCACCTCGACGACGCAACGAGGTCGTCGGCGACCCTCCAGGGCTGCGACCTCGGGTCCGACGCATGCGGCACAGGGAGTGGCGGGACGCCCTCAACCTGGCTCGCGTTGAAGACCCAGGCTCCTCTTCCCCTCAGGAACTTCTCTCCGCAGACGTCCCCCTCGGCGATCTTCCCCGTCGAGACGAGCTCGAGTGCCCTTTGGACCGTCACGACCGACTGCCGCCCCGCGCGCACGATGCGCACGTACCAGCTCCAGAACTCCACCGTTGCCTGCGCCCGCTCGCCGCGCCGCACGTGCCAGCCCGCCTCGCGCGCCTGGTTGTACGTGACCCACCTGGGATCATCGAATCCGCAGCGTGCGGACGCGGCGGCGAGGGAGAGCCTGTTGATGCCCCTGTATCGCGCGCCGGTCGCGGCGTTCCTCGCTGACCAGCACCTCTCCCATCCCGCGTACCAAGAGAGGCCTTCCTCCTCCATCGCCCTCGCCAGCGACTCGACGAGCCTCGCATGCCCCTCGGCGAGCGTGTCCTTGCCCTTCTCCGCGCGCATCTCTTCCTCCCTGTGGAAGACGGGGCGGCCCCGTCGGGACCGCCCACTGTGCCGTGCCTATTCCTCTCCACACCCGTCGGCGAGCCCGGCCGCCCTGCATAGCGCGAGGGCAGCGACTGCCGTCGCCCCGCTGAGCACGCCGAGGACGAACCAGGCGAGGCCTCCGAACTGGCTACTCATCGTCCTCGCCTCCTCGCAGCGGGTCGGGTCCGCTCTCTGGTCCGCGCTCGATGCGCATCTCGGACTCGTCGTGGGCTGCGTGGCGTCTCAGCGCCTTCGCGCCCGCGAGGGAGAGCCCGGCGGCGGCGCAGAGCCCCGCGATGGCGGCAACATGGACGCCGTTGTCGCCGGTCTGAGGCAGGCCCTCGCCGCCCTTGCTCTCCTCCTCATTCGGGGTCTCGGGCGGTGCCTCGGTGATGGACACCGTCTGCCCCTCGTCCTCGAGGTCGGCGTGCGTGGCCACGGTCTTCCCCTCGTGCGTGATCGTCTCGAAGGCGACCACGTCGCGACCCGCGAGTGAGCTCCCGTCGAACTCGAACGTGACGTCCGTGCTGCCCGACGTCGCGTCGGCCGTGAAGGTGGCGCTCGCCGTGACGGGCGTGCCGTCGCCGTCCCTGACGGGGTCGCCGGTCTCGCCGTCGACCAGGGTGCCGCTCACCGTGTACTCGCGGCCCGCGACGAGCCCGGACCACTCGACCCTGTCGGTGATTCTCACCCGCTCCGAGGCCGTGGCCTCGTGGTCGCCGTCCTCGGCGTCGGTCGCCGTCGTGTGGATGCCGGGGAGGCTCACGGTCTGCCCCTCGTCGGAGAGGTCCGCGTGCGCGGCGACCACCTTGCCGTCGCGCGAGAGCTCCTCCGTGCAGACGAGGCTCCCTCCCTCGAGGCCGGAGCCGTCCACGTCGAACGCGACCTCTGCGGTGCCGGTGGCCGACTCGGGCGCGATCTCCGCCTCCGCGGTCGCGAGCTCCTTGCCGGAGTCGCGGTCCACGAGCCTGCCCGTCAGCCTGTAGGTGGCGCCGGGAACGAGGTTCGAGTACGCCACGGTGTCCGTGACCTTCTGCCCCGGTGCCGCGTCGATGACCTTGTCGCCGTCGGAGGCGTCGCAGGCGGTCGTGCGGATGCTCGGGAACGTCACCGTCTGGCCCTGGTCCGAGAGGTCCGCGTGCGCGGCGTACTCCCTTCCCCCGAGCGAGAGCGTCTCGAACGCGACCACCGTGCGTCCCGCCAGGGCGGACCCATCGAAGCTGAAGGTGACCTCGGCAGTGCCGGACCCGGACTCCGGCGTGAGCCTTGTGGTTGAGGTCACGGCCCTGCCGTCCGCCCCTGTCACGGCCTCGCCGGTCTCTCGGTCCATGAGCGTGCCGGCCAGCTCGTACTCCTTCCCGGGAACCAGGTTCTCGTAGACAACCTCGTCGGTGATGGTGACGTCGCCGTCCGCGGCGGCCTCGTGGGATCCGTCCTCCGCGTCCGTCGCCGTGGTTCCGATGCGGGGGAAGAGCACGGTCTGGCCCCCGTCGTCGACGTCGGCGTGCGCGGCCACCGTGGTCCCGCCCTGGGACAGCTCCTCGAAGGCCACGACGGAGCGGCCCGCAAGGCCCGATGCGTCGAGCTCGAAGGTGACCTTCGCCTTCCCGCTCGAGAGCTTGGGGACGAGCTTCGTCTTCGCGGTGACGGGGCTCCCGTCCCCATCCGTTACCGCCTCCCCGGTCCCGCGGTCCACGAGGGTCCCGCTGAGCTCGTACTCCTGGCCCGGGACGAGGTTCTCGTAGGCGACCTCGTCGGTGAGGGTGACCTTCCCGGCCGCCTCGGCGAGGTGCTCGCCGCCCTTGCCGGTGAGCGTGGTGGCGATGCGCGGGCCCTCGTCGTCATCCACGGTGCCCAGGTCTACGGTCGTGGCGTCGCGCGAGACCTTGACGGTCGCGCTGACGAGCCTGAGGCCCTCGTTGGCGGTGCAGGGCAGTTCCTCCACCGTGTAGGTGTCGTATGGCAGCGCCCCCTTGGAGTCGTCGGGGGCGGTGCCCCTGCTGCCCGCGGCGCCGCTGAACCAGACACCCGCCGAGGCGTCCCAGGAGCCCTCCGCCGCCGAGTCGTTGGCGTTGGTGCGGCTCGTATGGGCGTTCCAGGAGGCCGCGGTGCCAGCCTGGCCGTTCTCGTCGGTGACGATCACGTGGGACTCGCCCGTGGTGGCCGAGGTGATCCGGAACGGGACCCCCGCGAGGCGCCGCATGCTCCCGGACTCCGCCTTCACGAGCTCGAGGTCGCCCCGGCGTACCTGCTCGGATACGGTCGGCGCGGCGTAGGTCGAGACGCGCTCGGAGGTGCCCTCGGCGGTCACGTGCGTCACGAAGGTCCCGACCGAGGCCTTGTAGCCCTCTGGCGCCCTGGTCTCCCGTATGGCGACGGTGCCCAGGGGGACGACGGCGTTCCCGGACGCGTCGCGGTAGAGCTCGTCGCCCGTGGCGGACGAGAGGTCCGCGGTGCCGTCCTCGCCCGTGGTCACGGTCCAGGTGCGCGTTGCGTCCTCGGGGAGGCCTCCCTCGTCGTACTGACCCGCGTAGTAGCGGACCTCGAACTCCGCACCCGCGAGGCTGGCGGCGCCGAGAGGGGAGGCCTCGCCCGTCTCGGCGTCGGCCTTGGCGAGCACGAGGCCGAGGGGGTTCGTCTGCGGCGCGTCCGTCGCCGTGGCCTTCGTCGTCCTGCCCGCCTCCACGGAGAGCGTGATCACGTCCCGCGAGAGCGCGTACCCGCTCGCCGGGGTGGTCTCCCTCGCCCAGTAGCTCCCGGCGCGCAGGCCCACGACCGAGCCTCGGCCGTCGGCGTCCGTGGTGATCGTCGCGACTGCCTGCGTGCACGCCTCGTCCGAATAGACGGTGTACACGGCTCCGGCGAGCGAGTAGCTGCCGTTGCCGTCAGTCACCTCGTGGTTCGACGAGGACTTCACAAGCTCCACGCCGCCGGTGGGGACCGACGTGAGCAGCATCCGCTGCCTGTCCGCGGTCGCGAACCACACCGTGCCGCACCGCAGGCTCGCCCCGCCCGACGCCTCGTAGGCCTCCGCCTCGCGGCAGAGGCCGACGCCGAGCTCGTACAGGTCGAGCTTCTCGCCGGAAAGCCCCTGCTTGCCTAGGTCGTAGCCCCGGTGGCACCAGATGGCCATCTGGGTGACGGCGCGCGCCTCGCCGGCCGAGAGCGCCCTGCCCCCGATGGTGGTCTGGTTCGGGTATCCGTTGGCTACGATGTAGCCGAGGACGGTGTCGGCATCGCCCTCGCACGTGTATGTGACCTTTCCGAGCCCGGGGCCCTCGAGTTCCCCGTCCATGCAGTAGGCCACGCCGGATGCCGACGCGTCGTCGGTTCGCTGGTAGGCTCCGAACGTCTTCGCGTTGAACGGTCCCACGTCGCCCGACGTGTCGTTGTAGAAGTAGGCCGTGTCGCCCGTCGCCGCGTGCGCGGCCGTGGGCGCGAGCGCCCCCAGTAGCTGGCTCAGCACGAGCGCGACCGAGAGCGCCAGGGTCTGCATGCGCATCGCCCCTCCGTCGCGTCTCCACGCCTTCAGGGCGCGACGGGCCGACCGGCCCCTCACCTTCATGGTTTTCATCTCTTCTCCGATCTTTCCTGTGGGTTGGTGGCGTCTGGTCTCCCGATCGCCTCGGAGGCGGCCCGCGCGCCCTGCGCCCGCTCAGAGAGCCCATCCGTGCCGTCGTCCCGGGCCTTCGTTCGGTCGCGCCCGGTCTGCTCGTACCACCTGCGCCGCGACTCGACGAGCGCCAGCCTGAGCCTCGCGGGGTCGATCTCCGCGAATTCCCTCTGGTTGCCGCCCTCTCCGTCCGGCATCGGGCTGCCGTCCGCGTCGAGGACGTCCCGGCTGAGCCTCACGGCCCTTCCGGTGGGCAGCGGTACGTCCCTCCAGTGCTCGTCGTGGTACCTGGAGTGGTTGGGCTCCACGTACCTCGGGTGGAACTGCCACCCGCCGAGGTCGACGCCGTCGACCTCGGTCCCCCTGGGAAGGGTCACGGTGAAGAGGACCCTCTCCTCGCCCGTCTCGCGGTCTGCGTACTCCGCCCTCCGCACGAACCTCTCGTGGAACGAGAGCCAGACGCGCCCCCTTCGCTTGCCTTCCGGACCTTCCATGTCCTTCCTCCTGTTCTCCTGCCTCCGGGGCCTGCCCCGGCCGATTGGCTTTGCCCGGCTACCCGCCCAGGACGTCCCTGGCCCAGGAGCCGCTCTTCGTGAGCGAGAGGATCAGCAGCACGCACATCGCGAGGTACTGGAGCGCGTAGCTGAGGCCCCCGACCACGGTGTCGACGGCGGCGCCCGCGCCGGCGCTCGCCGCGTTGAGCCCTCCCAGCACGACCGGGAAGGCGATGAGGGTGACGGTGATGATGAGACCGGCGAGGCACACGGAGGCGAAGCTCCTGAGGTACGCGACGCCCGCCTGGCGCGTGTCCTCGAGCCCCAGCAGAGAAAGAGGGATCGGGCTGAGGGCAGCCATGAGGTAGAGCTGGATGGCGCGGGCCCACGAGACGACGAGCGCCACCACGTAGGCGACGATGACCACGACCCAGCTCACGAGCGCGACGACGATCATCGCGACCAGGGCGGGGACGCTGTCCTCGGTGGTGACGATCGAGACCTTTGCGAGGTCCATCGCGCCGCCGGACCCGAATGCCGAGGTCGTCCTCGCTATCGCGAGCCGCGCCACCTCGTAGACCGCGCGCATGAGCTCGAAGGAGTTCTGCACCAGGAAGAGGCAGACGGCGAAGAAGACGAGGAGGAAGACGACCTCCCGCACGGCCGGCATGGAGGCGTTGCCGTCCATGCGCTGGGAGAGGTGGATGAGCTGGACCGTGAAGACCATGCTCAGGACCCCGCAGCCGATGGGCAGGACCGCCGTCTTCCACACGCCGCGGGCGATGTCGAAGAGGGTCACCTCGCCCGCCGTCCCCAGCATCCTGTCGAAGGGCTTCGAGAGGACGCCGTCGACGCCTATGGAGGCCAGCACCTTGGCCTGGGCGTCGAAGATCCAGTTGCAGGTGTCCCGGAGGACCCCGCACATCCACGAGTTGATGTCGTCGCCGATGGACGCCCACGCGGGGCGCGGCACGAGGAGGGCGATGCCGACGGCGAGCGCCGCCGCCATGGCGAGGCGGCACGCGCGCCTTGTCGTGGTCCCGGCCATGGCTAGCCCGTCACCGAGAAGGCGCCGTCGGCCCACGTGACCGAGAGGATCGTCCTCCCCGGGTCGTCGCAGGTGAAGGTGGCCGTGACCGAGCCCGTCCTCGTGTCGAGGTACACCTCTCCGTCGAACGCGGCCTCCGAGGCGCCGGGGACGTGCTCGGATGCCCAGAGGGAGACGGCGAGGTCGAGCGCGTCCTCGCTGCCGCCCACGAGCGAGAGGTAGGCGTCGTCCACGCCCGTCACCCTCACCTCGCCGTCCCTGGGGGCAGGCACCCAGTCGAAGGCGGTCTGGAGCTGCTCGCAGGTGAGCCTCTCGTCGTCTCCCTCGCCCTCGATGGTGACGGTGGCCTGCACAACGGTCCCGTCAGCGCGGGTGACCGCGAGCCCGCAGCTGCCATCGCCGTCGGATGTGACAACGTAGGAGGACGTGTACGTGTCGGTGCCGTCCGTCTCGACGAGCCTGCCGCCCGACGCGGTCATCCTGAGCGACGCGTCCTCGGCGCCCATCCACTCGCGCGACTCGAGCTCGGCGGCGCAGGACGTCGCCTCCTCGGCGGCAGCGCCCGCCCCTCCCTCCTCGGCGTCCCCGGAGGAGCCCGTCCCGGGGACCACCTCGACCCATGCCGTGGACCCCCCGGCATACCGCGGGTCCGAGCCGGCCGTCGGCTCGCTGGTTCCCGCGCAGGACCGCGCGGCCCCGGCTCCCAGCGCGACCGCGACGGCGCCCGCCGCCACCGCTGCTATTGCCCTGTGCCTCTTCTCCATCCGTCTTTCCCTCTCTGCTAGAACCTGACCGCGCACGTGAAGCGTGCGATGCCGGTGCCCACGCGCACGTGGTCCCCTGGCTGCGGCGCGTGTATGTAGGAGTCGCCCCCGACGTAGATGGCGACGTGCCCGGGCCTCCAGAGGATGTCGCCCGGCTCCGCCTGCGAGAGCGGGACCCTCGTCCCCGCCCTCATTTGCGCCTCGCTCTGGTGTGGTATCCGGATCCCCGCCTGCGCGTAGCACCACTGCGTGAGCCCGGAGCAGTCGAGCGCCTTGTAGGGCGTCGATCCTCCCCAGACGTAGGGCGTGCCGAGCTGGGTCTGGGCAGCGGCGACGATGGTCGCCCCCTTGCCCGAGGCAGCGCCAGCGGGCCCGGCCTCCCTGAGCTCGTCGGCGCTCATCGAGTCGAACCGCCGGAGGCCGTAGGCGTCCATCGCGGCCTTGAGCGAGTCGACGTAGGAGGAGGACGTCGCGTAGCCGGCGTCCTTGAGGCCCTCTGCCATGAGGTCCGAGTCGCGTCCCTCGATCGCCCGGCGGATCTTCTCGTTGCCCGCGTACCTCTCCGCCTGCAGCAGCACGCGAGAGCGGAAGCGGATGCAGTCCTCGAAGGACCTGAACCTCGTGAAGGCGTCCACGACGGTGACCGGGGAGCCGCCGTACTCCTCCCGCGTCTGCCAGGACTCCTTGCCCGCGACTTCGGGGCAGGAGGCGAAGCTCGATGCCCACTTGATGCCGAATAGGTTGTTGTCCCTCGTCGCGAGCCCCGAGAGGTGGTCGCCTGCGCCCGACTCGACGATGATCTGGGAGAGCGTGCAGCCCGCCGGGTGACCGTACTCCTCCTGGCACTCGAGGGCCGTGAGGACCATCGAGTAGGTGACGTAGGGAGGGAGTCCCTCCACCAAGGCCCGCCTCGAGGCCTCGTTGTCCCAGAACCCGAAGAGCGAGCCTATCGCCTGCGAGAGCGTCGCCGCCACAAGCACCGCGACGACCGCTCCGGCGAGGATGCCGGCTACGGGGACGGCGGCGGGCGCGCCCGCCGCGTACGCAGCCGCCCTGTCGGCGGTGGCCGGTGTCGTGCCTGCTGCCGTGCCCTGTGCGGCCATGCGCGTGGGCGCATCGCTTCTCGCGCGCCCTCCGCGTCGCGCCGC
>ERZ841120.410-NODE-410-length-31178-cov-5.368506_pt1 | contig 31178 bp, 25 predicted proteins | sample MGYA00519572_ERZ841120 | MGnify/ENA primary metagenome ERZ841120 (study PRJEB31850, sample SAMEA3708890) | human gut metagenome | biome: human gut; feature: human-associated habitat; material: faeces | place: China | collected 2014 ...
TACCGCAAAGTGGGGCTTGCAGATTGCGGAAATGATTTTTCAGACACGCTCTAGTATCACAGGAATTGTCTTGTACAAATACAGACTTTGATTCGTTTCCCTTGAATAAATCAACAGCCGGTATATGTTTCCCTAACAATTCGAAGCATACACCGGCTACTGTTTTTCATAAACTGCATTCCTTATTTTGGCTCGTTATATTTTCTTCTCGCAAACTACAAGAAATCCCTTAATTGCTAAAACAAATCTCTGTTTTCTATCCGCAGGATATCTTTGCATGTAAGCAATTATTCAAATTTTACTCTATTTCCGGCTTTCAAAAATACCGTCCTGCTCTCCTGCATTTTCACACGCACCCGGACTTCCTGGTCTGTTTTGCTTGTCAGCCAACAGTTCACACACTCTCCTTCCCACGCGATATCCACCGTAATCGCCCCCCGCGCGATCAGACCCTGCACAGAGCCTCGTTTCCACTTCGGTGATACCGCCGGAAGGATCACGAGTTCTCCTCCGTGGCTTTGCAGCAGCATCTCTGCGATTCCCGCAGTAAATCCAAGATTTCCGTCAATCTGAAACGGTGGATGTGCACAGAACAGGTTCGGGTATACACCACCACCCTGGACAGACATCTCTGCAAACGGATCTCGAACCTGCAACATCTGTGCCACCTGTTTTGCGGCATGCGCACCGTCCTCCATCCTTGCCCACATCAGAATCTTCCACGCAAGACTCCAGCCGGTTCCTTCGTCGCCACGGACAAGCAGACTTTTTTTCACCCCTTCCAGAAGTTCCGGTGTCTCTTTCGTAATACCCCGTCCCGGATGGAATTCATACAGATGAGATAGATGTCTGTGTTCTACTTCCACCTCCATGAATTCCTCATTCCACTCCAGAATCCTTCCGTCACTCCCCAGCTGTGCCGGTACGATCGCAGGCAGCTGTTCACGGATCGTTCCTGAAAGAGTACCCTCTTTTTTTAATACTTCACATGCTTCCAGATAATCCCGGAACAGATTTCGAATAATTGCCAGAGTATTTTCTGTATACAGTGCCACCGGCACTGCTTCTCCCTGATCCAGAAAACAATTTTCCGGCGATGTCGCCGGAACCACTGCCAGTCCTTTATCCGTCTTTTGTAACATGTTGCTGCAAAATCTGGCATGTTCCTCCAACACCGGAAAAATCTCCTGTAAATACTCTCTGTCCAGCGTAAACAGATACTCCTCATAGAGATTCCGGCACATCCATGCCCCGCCAAACGGCCAGAATGCCCAGTTTGCCAGTCCAGCAGCCGGTGATGTCTTTCTCCACAGATCCACGTTATGAAAGCACGCCGCACCCTCACAGTGAAAATACTTCTGCGCTGTCTCCCTCGCATTTTCCAGCAGTTCCCGGTTCATCCGCACCAGCGGCTCTGCCAGTTCATGAAGATTACACGGACCGGTCATCCAGTAATTCATCTCGGTATTGATATTTACCGTATAATCGCTCTTCCACGCCGGGATCCGGTCGCAGTTCCAGATACCCTGCAAGTTTGCCGCCTGCGTGCCCGGTCTGGAACAGGAAATCAGCAGATACCGTCCATAATCAAACAACAGCTGCTCCAGCCCCGGATCCTCGCCGTCTTTTTTATACTGTTCCAGCCGTTTCGAAAGATCCATTCCGTCTCTGCTGTCATCTCCAAGCGTCAGTTTCACTCTCTGAAAATACTTCTGATACTCTCCGACATGTTCTTTCCACAACTCTTCTACGGATATCCCGGTCTGCTCCTGATCCTGAAGTAAAAGCTTTGCGGGATCATTTCCTTGCGTATACGGATGTCTGGAAACACCTGCAAACCCGGAACGTATCAGAATCCGAATCGTAACTTCCCGCACATTGACACAGCGAATTCCCGTTTTTGCCGGGACAATTTTCCCACCTTCCGTCTCAAGCATACACCAGCCTTCATATGGCATTCCTTTTTCCTGCGGATTTTCCGAAAAAACAAACTTGCTGCCGTCCCCTTCTTTCGCTCCCACAGGAATCTTACTTTTTCCCGGCATCTGCCCCTGCATTTTCCATATTTTTCCGTCCCAGCTGTTTCCCGTAAGAAACCCGCCGTCTGCCGTGACCGCTATAGTAAATGCTTCTTCTGCCCGAATCTGGTACACCAGAACCTGTGACGGTGCGCTGCAAAAGCAACAATGTTCATAAGATTGCCCGTGATTTCGATATGTCACCCGGGCAGTTGCTGTCTCGAGATCCAGTTCTCTGTGATAGTCCGCAATTTCCCGTTCTCCCTCAAACCGGATCCGTACCGTGCCAAAAGGCTCATACATCTCTACATCTTCCGCCGTCTCCTGTGCCTGATTCAATACCCGTGTAGCCTGAAGGTAACTCCTTTCTTTTGCATACGCTTCTGCTTTTTTAATATCCTCATATCCCATACCGGTTTGCGGATCCCCCGGATAGCCCGACCATAGGGTATCTTCATTCAGGCAAAGTGTCTCTGCCTCCCCGTCCCCGAACATCAATGCACCTATTCGCCCGTTTCCCAGCGGATATGCCTCCTGCCAGACAGTTGCCGGTGCCTCAAATATCATTTTCATCGTTTTTCCCACCTGTTCTCCAACTTCTTATTTTTCCAGTTGTCTGCTACTTTCTTCATACCTCGTTTTTCACCCGATTTCATATTGTCTCAGGTGATAATTTCATTACCGTTCTATCTTCCATACAATCGCGATCGGTGTGTCTCCTTCGCGGTACTCTTTGGGAATCCGCACACGGATTCCTTCTTCCGTTATCTGCCAGTCAGCTTCTTTCTTCGTATCCACCATGAAAATCCCGCGGATTTTTCCCTGATAAGGAATCAGAAGTTCTTCTTCTACCGCTTCTCCTTCTTCCGGATACAACCGAACTACATAGACGGCATCGCCTTTTCTGGTAAATGCCAGATTACCGCTCTGATATGGCGCGCAGATTCTTGTTCCATAAATGGCTTCCCCGTATGCCTGCATCCATGCACCCAGTCCCCGCAGACTCTCCCATGCTTCCACCGGGATCCTTCCGTCTGGCTGAGGACTTACATTTAACGCCAGATTCCCGCCCTTCGCCACAATATTGACCAGAAGATTTACCAGTTCTCTCGGTGATTTATAATGATCTCCATACGCATAATTAAAATCAGTTCCCAGTGTCAGACAGCTCTCCCAAGGCACACGCAGCGGTTTTTCCGGTACACACATCTCCGGTGTGACATAATTCTCATAAGCACCTCCCACCGTCCGGTCTACTGCCAGCACCCAGGGCTGCGTTTTTCGCACTTCCTCCACAATCTCTCCCAGCCGGATATCCTGTCCGTTTGTTGCTGCCACCCATCCGGCATCAAACCAGAGAATATCCAGCCTTCCATACTGCTTTCCTAGTTCCAGGATCTGATCGCGGGTAAATGCACGGAACCGCTCCCAGGCTTCCGGATTTTCTTTCGGATCATAGGTAGGATTCCTTGTCGTTCTTCCGGTAAATACTTTCTCTTTTTCCCAGTAATCCGGACAATGCCAGTCCGCCTTGGAATAATACGTCCCGATCCCAAGTCCCTCTTTTCGAAACGCGTCAAACATGGCACGGACGATATCCGCATATTTATGTGTATGAAACGGACAGTCCTCTGCCGTCGTCTTGTATTCTGTATATGCTGTGTCCCACAGACAGAAACCGTCGTGATGTTTTGTGGTCAGAATCAGATACCGGAACCCACATTTCTTTGCCATCTTCGCCCATTCCTCCGGCTGAAAAGCCACCGGATCAAACGCACGGTTTAATGCTCGGTATTGCCTCTTAAAAACCTCCCCGTCATCCGTCCAGTCCACCGTCTTTCTGGACCACTCCGCATCCTCATCGCTAAGTGCCCAGCTCGCCACCATGCCAAGCTGATTGTACACTCCCCAGTGCACCATCAACGCCAGTTTCTGATCCTGAAACCATTCCAGCTGCTCCCGTAAAACAGGGTCTTGTGGCCAGACATAGGATTTCTCCTGACTGTATGTATGAACCCCCTGATTCACGATTTCCTGTTTCTGCTCAGTTTCTTTTCCCATTTTTCTTCTCCATTCGTATCTTTATTCTTTTATACTTTCCAATTTCTAAGAATTGCGAGAGTACGAAGTACGGAACAATCCGGTGTCAAAGGAGGCAAAATACCTTTTGACCCCAACGTCTTTCTGACTGCTACATAAGTTCACAATTACCCTCCGACAGCATACCCCCATACGCTGTTCGTCTATTCTATAGTGTACAAAAAAGAAGTGGCAGATTCAATCTTTTCTGACTGAATCTGCCACCTTTTTACTGTACTTTTCTTGCTAAGTAACACACCTCGCAAATTTTACACGTTATCGCAACAGTCACCAGGTTCTCATACCGGCAGGAACTTTGGCTCGTTGCTTGCATAAATCACTCCGGAAGTCTCACCTCAACAAGTTCATCCCTCTCCGGTTCCTGTAGATTTCCACCAGGTTTTACATACAGCAAGCTGCTAATCTGCTCCACTTCTACAATCTGATCCGTTGCATATTGTACTGTATAGGCCTCCGTTGTCTCATCATCATATCCCTGCTCCTGAGACTGGAAAACCATTTGCCGGACAGTTCCGTCTTCCATACGAAATCCATACAAAAACCACGGTTCTTCATATGTTTCCCATGTAGTCACCCCATCATCGCCATATGATTGTTTTGTAATCTTCTTTCTTGGCATATCATAATGGATCGTCAGAGACAGCGGCGTAATCTCTATGGATTTTACTACCGTATCCGTATCTCCGATCGTCTGATTGACCGACAATCCTTCCTCTTTTTCCGTGCCTGCAAGGTTCCAGTCCAGCATCCAGGTTCCTTTCACACCCGAGACAAATTCTGCCTGTTTATTTACCGTACCTAAATTTTCTAAGATTACCTGTATTTTCTTAACTGCCAGCCAGTTTTCTTCGTTCGAATCAATCTGCATGAGATATTCCATCGTTCCATCCGCTTTCTGATAGCCCGGCATATCCTCTTCACCAAAATTCCGGAAACTTCCGGAAGCATTTACTTCTTTTCCATCCACCTTCACAATCACCTGCTCAAAGTCTGGCTGTTCTTTCGTTTCTGCCGAGTATCCTTTTACCGAAAACGCCAGATGGCTGAAATTCTGATCGGTAATACTCTGCAACACAGTAACCGTGATTCCCTGACTGGTGCAGGATGCTTCTGTCGATTCTGCCGCTCCTATTTCTTCCAGCTCTTTTTCCTGCGTTCTTGTCAGCTGCAACTTCTCTTTTAAACCTTCCGACCATCGGAGATATACCCCGGCTGCCACGGATACCGTTGCCAGAGAAAGGGTTGCAGCTGCCAGAATGATAGCCACTTTCTTTTTCGAAACTACAGTTTTTCCGCGTTCATTTTTCTGCCCTTCTATCTCTTCATGCATCCGTTTCTCCTGGCGGATCTGACCGTATGCCAGCTGCATCTTCTTCCGTACAACTTCCGGTATTTCTGCTTTCTTCTGTAAAATTTCTATTTTTTCCCGTTCCGTCATAAAGTCCTCCCCCTTTCCATCTTCATCTCATCCGCCAGCTGTTTTCTCCCACGTACCAGTCGGGTCTTTACCGTTGCCGCCGGAATATCCAATATTTCACTGACCTCGCGTATCTTAAACCCATCCACATAATAGAGAAGCATCACTAGGCGATACTTTTCATCAAGACCTTGTAACACCTGTTCCCACTCTGCCATTCCATATCCATCTTCCCGTGCATCTGCTTCCGACACAGTATCTTCCGTCAGCAAAAGTTCTTTTTTTCTCAGCAGATCATAGCATTTATTCATCAATATCCGTATCATCCATGTCTTCACATATCGGTTCTCCTTCAACGTAGAAAGCTTTTCCCAACAGACCAGAACCGTCTCCGCCATTGCATCAGCCACATCTTCCTCATTTTTCAAAATGGTTTTCGCCATCTTATACATACAGTCCGACTGTGACTCCATCAACCGGATAAACGCCTCCTCGTCCCCGCTCTTCGCTCTTTTTACAAGATCCAGATGTTCCATAATGTCACCTCCCCTTTTGTTTTTCTATCTATTAGACGGATTCTGCCATAAAAATGTTTCACCAGCTCTCAAATTATACAAAAAATTACCGCTTACATTCTCTGTAAACGGTAATTTTTATTATATCAGACCTCAGTATCCTTGGCAAACATCTGTATCCTACCCGCCATTATTTTGCTGTCAGTTTTGCATATTCTGTTTTCGCATTTTCCCATGCGTCTTTGAAATACTCCGTTACTTCATCATAGCCAAGTTCTTTTAACTGTTTCTGAATCGCTTCGTATTTCTGATCGTACGCATCCTGTGTATCAGACATTACCATATCCGGAACTGCCTGCTGCAAGTAATCTGCAATTTTTGTCATGCTTCTCTGAACGGCAGTAGGATTCTCTGTCGGCATCAGGTTAATATATCCTTCATAGATAGTAGACTGATTTTTTCTGTTTGTACTTACCTCAATCGGAGTCTCTGCATTATAATACGCACAATAATCCTTGTCTGCATCTGTCATATGTTCCTTCACATAATCATTATTTAATCTCAGATCAATGTACTGCCCTTCATTTGCTGCACTGATCGCATAGGCATCGTAATCCTGCCCAATCATGGACAGATAGCGGTTTGCTCCCTGTTCCAACAGATAATCCGGGGTCTCTTTCATTTTTTCAATACAATCATCCGTAAACACCGCAACACCATTTTCGTCATAATCCCAGGTAACACCTTTAGGCCCGTTCATAATAGTACGTGCACCATCTTCTGAGAAAATAAAATTCAGTAAGCGCATGATGCCTTTCATCTTTGTCTCATCACATTTTGAGGAAACCACATACGTTCTTGCTGACATTCCAAACTCTGATGCTCTGGACACCCATGCTGGAAATTCTTCTGTGTCTGCCCATGGAATATCTACTACTTTATCTTCTCCTGTTTTGTTCAACTCTGCATTCAGTGTGTCCCAATCCCACTCCATAGAACTGAACAATATCTGTCCTTCATTGATTTTCTGCGTATAATTCTCATTTTTCTGTGTATATGTTTCCGGATCCAGCAGTCCCATCTGGTTGGCCTTAAAATTCATTTCCGACGTAATCCAGTACATATGATTTTCATCATACAGATCTATATATTCAAGATCAGGTATACTAAATGATGCTACATCATTAATTCCATATTGTCCCATATATTTCCAGATTACCGGATCTGATAAAGCTTGATTTAATCCCCAGTCATTAAATCTGGAAATACCATATGTTTTCTTACCGGATTCTGTTTCCGGATGATTCGTCTGGATCGTCTTTAAAAGATTCAGAAAATCATCAACCGACTGAATCTCCGGACTTCCTGCTTCTTTGTACCAGTCCCATCGGATAAAGTTTCCATATCTGGAAGTAGCCAGCGCCGAAGGCTCTGATTTTCCTCTTGCAAAAATTGCATAAACTTTCTCATTCCCTGCACTCATATACTCCTTACTATACTCAAGCATACCGGAAAAATTCTCTGTTAGATCTGGCGCATATTCCATATAATCATCCAGATTCTGCAACGCGCCGGCCTGAATCAACGGTGTGATATACTTGGCATCCATACGGTTCAGATCATACAAATCTCCACTAGCCGCCATAGCCTGTGCCTTTTCATTGCTGTATAAAACCACATTCAGCGTAACACCCGTCTGCTCTTTAATATACTGTGCAACCGGATCCTCCTGAATTCCCGCTGTCATCGGATTTTCTCCTGCGCTGTTGATAAAAATATCCAGTGTTACCTCTTCCACTCCATCTGTCTGCGCATCTGTATTATTTTCCTGCGTGCTCTGTCCGGAATCACCTGTCGAACTGCTACTTTCTTCTCCTGTCCCTCCGCACGCCATCATATGTAACGCAAGAATGGCTGCTCCTGCCGTTGCCACGATCTGTTTTCTTCTGTTTTTCCGTTTCATATTATTTCCTCCTGTTCTTTCTTTTCTTACCCTTTTACCGCTCCAATCATAATTCCATTGATAAAATATTTCTGCATAAATGGATAGACTGCCAGAATTGGTATTGTGACTACCATCGTAATCGTCATTCTTAACGTAAATGGACTGATCGCCGCACCCGAAACTGCTCCTGCACCTCCTGTCCTGGCCATATTCGCTATATTGGTGGCCTGATTCAGATACTCCAATAAAGTCATCTGCAACGTTTTCAGATCTATATCATTTACAAGCAATAAGTTATCTGTCCAGGCATTCCATTGTCCTACTGCTGTAAACACAACAATAGCTGCCAGAACCGGCTTGCTGATCGGGATAATAATTTTACAAAAAATTGTAAAATATCCCGCTCCATCTATCATTGCCGATTCTTCAATTCCACCTGCGATAGATTCCATATAGGTTTTAATCAGAATCATACTGTAAGCCGAAACGGCTGTCGGCAAAATATACACCAGAAAATTATCTTTCAATCCGATACTGCGCATTGTCAGATACCACGGGATTAATCCTGCATTGATATACATGGAAATAATTGCAATAGAATAAAAGAATTTTCTGAACGGCAGTTCTTTTTTTGTTAACGTATATGCCAGAATACTTGTAAAATACAACGTTACCGCAGTCCCGACCACCGTCCTTGCAACCGATACAAAAAATGCACGGAAAATCCCATTCAGTTCAAAAATCTGCTTATAATTTTTCAATGTAGGTTCCAGTGGATACCAGGTAATGGTACTTTTCTGCACGGCATCCGGACTGCTGATCGATGCAATAAAGATATAGTAAAACGGATAAATGCAACTAAGTACTATGATGGAGAAAAGAACAATCATACAAGCCTGAAAGACAACCTCCTTTGGCTGTATCTTCTTTTTGTTTCTCATCTTCTCATCCTCCTTTCTGTCTGTTACAAGATGGACTGTCCGAGTGTTTTTTTCGACAGTTTATTGACACCAAATACAAGCCCGATACTGATAAAAGTTTTCACCATACTGACCGCTGTTGATGCCGGAATATCATTGTTCAACATCCCGATCCGGTAAACATAGTAGTCTAATACTTCCATTTTTTCCTGGATCATCGGGTTGACAAAGACATAATATTGTTCAAATCCGTTATTTAAAATTGCTCCGATTGATATGATCAGTAACGTAATCAGCGTTGGAAGCATGCCAGGTATTGTGATATGTAACATTTTTTTCCATCTTCCAGCCCCATCTACCGCTGCCGCATCATACAGCTGGGAATCTATTCCAGTGATTGCCGCAAAGAAAATGATGGAGTTATAACCTACTGTTTTCCATATATTTATTAAAATCATGAATAACTTTGCCGTATTGGGATTTGTCAGAAGCGTTGTAGTTGCTTCCGTTTCTCCGGTGATCCCCCGAATGACAGTCGTAAGTAATCCATCATTGGAAAACAGAGAAAACATAATTGAATAAATAATGATCCAGCTGATAAAGTTTGGAATCGTAATGGCTGTCTGCACTGTTTTTTTGAACGTTCTTCCGCGTACTTCTGACAACAGAATAGCTATTATTCCTGCAAGCGGAAGTCCGAGAAGTCCTGCCAGACTGATAATCAACGTATTTCCGATTACCGTCAGTATATATGGGTCTCCGAATACATATCGGAAATTATCCAGTCCCACAAATTCACAGGTCGATAATTTGTAACCGATCCGGTAATCAAAAAAAGAATAAATCCATCCTGAAATTGGCAAATAGGAAAACACAATGATAAACAAAATTGACGGAACCGTCATCAGTAACAACGTTTTTTGTCCTCTAGCCATGTGTGTGTTTTTGTATCTCCCTGTTGTACTTTTACTACTCATATTACCCCTCCCTTTCTCTGTTTTGTTTTCCTGTTCTGCTTTTATTATCACATATCATCTTTTTTACTGCTATTTCAAAAATCATACATGAGATTACAAAAATTTTATTGTTTTACGCGATTATTTTTATAATTCATCCTATCTTTTTTATAATTTCAAACGATTGAAGTAATTATCAATACTGAATATAATATAGATATACCACTTTCATCTTTTTACTCTTTAGAATCGTTTACAGGAGTGACTTTATGAGATCAACAGACAGACAATATAAGATGCACTTTATTTCAAATATCTACCGTTTTATATTTTTTCTTATTTTACTGGCCATCACAATCATTGGAATTATTACTTACTATAATTTTTCGCGTCAGAACCATACCTATAGTATCAACTATAATATGTCCGCAGTATCCGGACTGACCCATATGATTGAAGAACAGGAAGACAGTTTCATGCAGTGTATCAGCAACGCTTATCTTGATTACTACTCTTATCGTGAAGGACTTTTCTTTATCTCACCGGATAGCGATGCTCCGATCATTCGCGAAAACTGCTATCGTTTTCTGAGTGAATCGTTTTCTCTGAATCAGCAGATAACATCTATGTCCATTTATTCTGCATACGATAACCGTATCTATTCTGTGACCAAAAACGGACGATATGATTTTCCGGAAAATCAGGCCGAATTCAGCGCTATGCTTTCTACTTACCAGGATCCTTATACGCGCCTGGGCGTTATACCGTCCAAAGTATATAAGCTGCTCGGCACTTCCACCGGATACAGTTTCCTTTACTGTCTGAAAAATACAATTACTTTTCAGAACATCGGTGTTATTCAGGCGGATTACAGTGCAAAAGGGCTACAGAATTATCTTTCCAACAATTATCCCGGTGTAAAGGGGGCTTTTCTGGTTTTCGATAATGATAACAACATCCTTTTTGAAACGGATAACGAACTGAAGCCCTCAGAGAAAGAACAACTTGCAGCAACCCCTGCCAAAAATTCTGATACAACCATAGCCTTTCATGGAGAACGATATTATATCAACACGGATAAAACGGAAGATTCTTCTATCCATGTTGTCGGTTTTATCTCTCGCGGCTCACTCTGGAATGATATCCGTTACCCAATTTTTCTGATTCTTTTGATTACGTTTACGGTTACTGTAATTACTTTAATCTGTGTGTATCTTTTTCTGAATAAAAGCACAAACCAGCTAAACAAAATTTATCTTTCTATTCTGGAAGTAAAACAGGGCAATCTAAATACCAGAATCCCTACACAACCGTTACCTAGAAATGAATTTGATGATATTTCATTCGCATTTAATGATATGTTGGAGAATCTGAACAAATATATTGATAAAGTATATAAATCAGAGATTGAATCCCAAAAGTATCAGTTAAAGCTCCTGCAATCTCAGATTAATCCACATTTTCTTTTTAACACCCTGGAAACCATCCGTATGAACGCACTGTTGCATGGGGATTCTGAAACCACGGAAATGATCTACATTCTGTCAAAGATTCTCAGAAATTCCATCAAGGGAAACAGCATGGTTTCCGTACGGCAGGAAATTGAGAACTGTAAAAATTATCTGCGGTTGTGTGATATTCAGTACAAAAATCTTCTTCACTACAGCTTTGACATTGACAACCGACTATTGTCGGAAACGATTATCCAGCACGCACTGATCATCATGATCGAGAACTTCATTCTTCATGGTTTTGACAGTTCCCATGAGACTAATGTCATCACCATCACAGGAAAACTTCAGGACACCTTCGCCGTATTTCATGTGCGGGATAATGGATTCGGGATCACAAAGGAAGATCTCCATACGCTAAGACAGTCTTTTACCGAAAAATCGCTGGATCATATTGAACGTATCGGTTTAAAAAATATTTATCAGAGAGCACAGCTTTTATATGGACCCGAAAGCAATTTAGAGGTTTTATCGACCCCAGGGGAAGGCACGGAAATCATATTTATATTTCCAGTAAAAGTTTCTCAGAACTAGCAGGGAGGAATTGTTATGCTACATGTAATTCTTATAGACGATGAACCATTAATCCGCAACGGTTTGCAGAAAATGTTTTCCTGGGAGGACTTTCATATGGAAATATCTGCGGTTTTCCCAAACGGAAGTCTTGCATTCGAATATATACAGACGCATCCTGTCGATCTTGTGATCACGGATATCAAAATGCCCGTTATGACCGGGATAGACTTTATGACAGCCTGCAGAAATCACGGCATAAAAACCAAATTCATTGTTCTGAGCGGTTTTTCTGACTTTGCTTACGTAAAAAGTGCCGCACAGATCGGTATTGAAAACTATTTGTTAAAACCAATTGATCATCAGGAAATGTCCCGCACACTTCGCCAGGTACAAAAGAAGATTGAGGCGGAACAGCGAAATAAAATATTTGTCGATGAAGGGATTCGGATTTTTAAAAACAATCTGCTGTTTCGACTGATCACCGGAAAAATTTCTGTGGAAGATCTGCAGGAACGTCAGGATTATGTAGATCTTCCCCTTGAAAACTGTAATTACCAGATTGCTGTCATCAAGTTTTCTGCTGCCACCATGGATTCCGCACAATTGCAGGGCAAACCGCCTCTGAATTCTGTGATTCACCATTTATCCTGTTATCCGGATATCTTTCCGATTACGGACTACACCGGGCGTTTTTTGTATCTTCTCTTTTGTAATTACGATGGACAGAAAAAACGGATAAATCCCTGCTTTTCCAGGCTTTCCCAGTACCTGTCCGTCACGTCCGACTTCCGTATCTCCATCGCGGTTGGAAAACTGGTAACCACTGTTGACGAGATTGTTGGCAGCTATCGTTCCGCTTTTCTTTTGATCAACACGGCTACTGTCTGTGAATCTGCGGATGAGATCCGCTGGTCGGAAGATCTGGAAAAGAATCATGCATTTATGCTCCCACATATTGAAATCGATCAGCTGGTTCATCTAAATGAAAAATGTCTGTATAAAAGCGAAGATTCGATTCAGGAAATCATTGCAGATGTTCTGTACAACAACCGCTTTATTCCACTGGAAGGACTGCAAATGCTTGCTGTCATGACTCTTTCAAAAGTATATGAAAATTACCTTGATTCCAAAGCAGACTCTGCTCCTTCCAAGACCGATATTCATGACCTGATCAATCCACTGGCCGATTGCACAGACTATCGTTCCATTCGCGATCAGACTTTTGCCATTATTCACACCATTTTTTTGTGCCAGCAAAATAACGGGGAATTTACTACCGGTGCTTCCTGTAAAATGATTCTGCGTTTTCTGGAATCCCACTACGCCGAAGACATTAATCTTAAAACGATCGCTGACCGTTTTCACGTAAATGCATTGTATCTTGGTCGAAAAATCAAAGCAGACACCGGTTATACTTTTAACGATTATATCAATCAGTTACGTTTGAAAAATGCCGCAGAGCTCTTGCAAAACACCAGTCTTTCTGCGAAACAGATTGCCAAGCAGGTGGGTTACAGCAATGATAAATATTTCAGTATTCAGTTTAAAAAATATCAGAATATGACTCCAGGAGAGTTCAGAAAAAAATATACACAAATCAATTCATTTTAGGAGGTACTATGGAAACAAGAATTCACGAAGCCCTGAACGAAACTTATCAAAACTACATCCTGCCTTTTTTCTGGCAGCATGGCGAAACCGAAACAGTACTCAGAACGTACATGAAGACCATCCAGGATATGGGAATTCAGGCTGTTTGTCTGGAATCCCGTCCACATCCTGACTTCGCAGGCCCCGGCTGGTGGCACGATCTGGATATTATCCTTGATGAGGCAAAACAGCGGAATATGAAAGTATGGATTCTGGATGACAGTCATTTTCCTACCGGCTACGCAAACGGTGGAATGAAAAAAGTGGGAAAAGAACTGCAAAAGTGCTCAGTCTATCATCTCTGTGTAGATCTTGTCGGTCCGGCTCGAACCTACGTGGATGTAAATGCATTGCTGGGTGAATTTTCCTCTGGATTTCCACTCCCTGAAAACCATCCTCTCGCAAAGGAAAAAGAACTTCTTACAGCTGTTTTGTATCGACGAAAAGATGAGGTATCCGATGATCTGACCAATGAGTGTATTCCCCTTACCTCATCTATTAAAAACGGTCTTTTACCGTTGGAAGTCCCTGATGGTTTCTATCGTTTATTTCTTATCTATAAATCATACCATGCAGGACTTGCCTACAACGATTACATCAATCTTCTGCAGAAAAAATCTGTAAAGGTTTTACTGGATGAAGTATATGAACCTCATTTTGCACATTATCATGAATATTTCGGTAATACCATTGCAGGATTCTTTTCAGATGAGCCTGGATTTTACAATTGTATTGATAGCTTGTTTAATTTTTCCGCGATTGTTGGCAAAACAGATATGCCTCTGCCATGGTCAGATGAACTTGAAAAACTTCTTTATGAAAAAAATATCACTCGTGAAGGTCTTGTCCGTCTCTGGTTTGATGTTTCTCCTGAAACAGATTCTCTGTTTCGTTATCAGTACATGAATCTGGTGACGGATCTGTATAAAAAGAATTTTTCCATGCAATTAGGTCAGTGGTGCCGTGCACATAATGTTGAATATATTGGACATATTCTGGAAGACAATAATTCATCTTCCCGTCTTGGTCCAAGCGCCGGACACTATTTTCGCGCTATGGCTGGCCAGGATATGGCAGGTATCGACATTGTAACCTCCCAGGTCATGCCGGGACGTACGCATACACATACCACTCACGCCTCTGTGAATACTTATTCTGACGGAGAGTTTTATCATTATGCCCTTGCGAAACTCGCTTCCAGCGATGCCCACCTTGAACCGGCCAAGAAAGGGCGGGCTATGTGCGAACTATTTGGCAACTACGGCTGGTCAGAAGGACTGGAAATGATGAAATGGCTGACAGATTTTATGCTGATCCGCGGAATCAATATCTTCGTTCCACATGCCTTTTCCGCAAAAGATTTTCCGGATCCGGACTGCCCGCCCCACTTTTATGCCCATGGACATAATCTGCAGGCTCCATATATGAAATACTTATTTACCTATATGAACCGTATGGCACATATTCTGAATGGTGGACGAAGTTGTTCACAAGTAGGTATCCTTTACCACGGCGAAGCAGAATGGGTCGGTGATGCCATGTTCTTTCAGAAGCCTGGAAGGATCTGTATGGAACAGCAGGTAGATTACGATGTTATCCCGGCTGAGAAGATCAGTTATCCAGATCTTCTCTCCTGCCTCAATGATAATCAGGAACTGATACTTGGTACACTCCACTTAAAGTATCTGATCATTCCTTATGCACAGAAACTTCCAATTTCTGTTCTTCATGGGATCGCTGCACTGTCCGAACATGGTTTTCCGGTTCTTTTTATCGATGCTTTTCCGTCTGACTCCTGTGAACATGTTGATGCCACAAAGCTGCTTTCTATCATTCGTAAAAAAGCCACTTGTCTTCCACTCACTGCATTTGCTGCTTTTTTAAAGAATCAACAGCTTCCTATGGTACATATTCTCTCCGAGAAGCCTTACAAAGATTTGCGGGTTTATCAGTATCAGGGGGATGACTATCAGTGTATGATGCTTCGAAACGAATCCATCTGGCAGCCGATTCATGAAGACATAACATTTTCGTTTTTTAAACCTTCTGCGGAATATGATGTCTATCATAACTGTATATACGCACTGAAATCATCTGCTGAAAGTTATATGCTAGATCTCGAACCCGGCGAATCCCGCCTGCTTGTCTCCGGCATAGACACTACTGGAATTCGTGTCAAAAAAGTGGATACTTCACTTGTAAAAGAGCGCTATAAACTCGAAACACCCGTAGCTATTTCCGTTTCAACCTACGAAGATCACGGGAGTTTTCGTCCCGTACACGGTCGGAGTTCTTTCGAAAATCTGTGCATGGAGCCAGGCTTTGAAAGCTTCCACGGTACCATACGATACGAGACAACCTTTACCATAGATTCCCCTGCAAAGAGCAATTCCGGTGTATTCCTTGTTATCGAAGGTGCCAATGAAGTCATTCAGCTCACCGTCAACCAACATACATTGTTTCCGGCCATCGGTGCACCTTATCGCTTTGATGTTACCGACTATATCGTCCCCGGGAAAAATCAGCTGATTATCGACAATACCACAACTGTTTTTCCGCTGATCAAAGATGCACCTTCTGTCAATACAGGTCTTCATCCTTTGGGTATTGACGGAGCTGTCTGGTTCGAATATATCAACTAAAAACTTTTCTAATTAAAAAGTCTCGCTATACTATCGCCAAATTTTTTGTATAGTATAGCGAGACTTTCACTTTGGAACAAAAAATGCTTTAGCCATACCGACTAAAGCATTCAAGAGGCGCAGACCGGATTTGAACCGGTGGATACTGGTGTTGCAGACCCCGGAAAAAAACCTCGGAACCCTCTAAAACTCTAAGGTTTTCCAAACTGTCCACCTTATATCCACCCTAATTTTCATGTTGCTTTCATGCCATATCAGGTATTTTACTGTGCCAAATCTATGCCACTTAGCACCCCTATGGGCATATTATATACATTTTAGTATCTTTCGTCTACAATTATTTTACTACAACTACAATATTATATGGAGGTTTATCGTGAATTATCAATTAGAATTAAAACAAATTGTGGATTTTCCACGCTGCCGGATTTACCGGGAATTTATACAAACCCTTATGAAAGACAGAAGCATCCGTACCAACGGAGGTTCCTGTCTTTTTTATTTTCTCATTTTATGTTCTTATGCAAATTACAGCTCCTCTTATCGGAACATCGAACACCTTACTTACAAAGTTGTTCCTGGCGAATGGATCTGTTCTCTTAAAGAACTCCAGATTCACTTCCGCCAAAAATTCCAGCACCAGGTCATATCCATATTGGATACCCTGGTTGAGCAAAACCTTTTAACCTACTCACTGCACGAAAAAAATAAGATTATCCAATACAAGATCAAAGACTGGCCAAAAGATAATACTGCCCTTTCCTATAATTACCCATGCAAAAAAGACATCGGGTTTTTCTTTTTTCCAATCGCAGATGTTCATAAACTAATCGGACTGGGAAAATGTTCAGAAATGGATGCTCTTTTGGATCTTTGGATTCATGCAGTCTATAATGATCCATCTGTGCAAGGCTCTGATGCCGGTCCAGTAGTATATTTTCGCAATCAGACTGGAAATCCCTTGTTCAGTTATCAGGAACTTGCCAGACGTTGGAAACAGTCGAAATCTTCTGTATCCCGTCTGCTTAAAAAACTTGAAGATACCGACATGATCACACTGATTTCCTATTCCGGGAAACATGGTAGCATGGTATATCTGCGTAATTATCTGTCCGTTATGTTTAATATCAGTGATGTCATGATTGATAAGGAGGAAATTGCCATGAAAATGCAACTGCCAATACATATAACCGAAGATACCTTGCCTGACAAAAACAATTCTGAATGCGTTTCAGAATCTATTACTGACGAACAAATCATCGTTTCACAGGAAGGCTCCTGCGTTCCAGAATCACACATCAAAGTCATTGTTCGCAAAGTCGCTGAAATACTGGAAATACAAGGCATTTCTTGTTGTAGATGCCCCAAAACAAAGTATATATTATCTCCTTTATCAGCCTGCAAGGATAGTATATATCTATATTCACTACGTATTATCTGCCCCTGGGGGAAAGCAGCCTATCAGTTTGAATTAAAACTAAAACCGGAAAATCACGCCGTCACCAACGTCCCAGGGCATACTCCGCCTCTGCAGCATACCTTACCTGCCTTCGCTGAAATCCCAGAAGTTCTGTTGAAAGGAGGGGTTGTATAATGGCAAAGAAAAATCACCACCCTGTTTCTGCTGAAGTAGAAAATAATCCGTTGTACCATGATACCTATAAGCTGCTCCGTTGTTACCGGGATTCTACTTATAGCCTGATGGTTGCTGTCCGGCAGGTGGAAATTCAATTCCAACTGGAATACAACACCAGTGTAGACGAATTTCTAGATTCCATCTATGCTGCAGGAGCAGATCTGGGAGACAGCCAGATTGAAGAATGGGCAAAAAGCATTGCCCGCAGTAACAAAATGATAAAGCTGCTTCTCTCTTCTGTGGATCTGCTCCGGAAAAATCATAAGCATGGGGAAGAATATTACTGGATATTATATTACGCCTTTCTGTCTCCCCATGAACTGAAAAATACAGAGGAAATCCTGGAAGAGTTGGAAAAGCACGTTCCCAGTATCTCCTACCGGACGTACTACCGAAGGAGGCAGGCTGCTATTAACGCTCTTAGCAGCATACTATGGGGATTTTCTGCAAAGGGGACACTGGAAACTTTAAATAAGTTTTTCCCAAAATAAAATCGACATTTTCCATATAGGCACTCATAATTGAAAAAAACAAAGGAGGGTGCCTATTATGGATCAATTATCAAATTTTATATCCGAATATCTCAAAACATGTGAAACCATAAAAAAGTTAAATTCCAAAACCATTAAAGCATACCGTATAGATTTATCACAATTTCTTACCCTTTGAATCTGAATAATGTTTGTCTCTTTTATTTTATTAAAAAAGTGCATATCCTGAAACTGAATATGCACTCCAAATAGCATTATATATTTATTTTCTTTTGCACAAAAAAGCACGATATTTTCTAAAACTCTATCTGTGTGTCAAAGTAAAAGCTTCTTCCACTTCCTAATCTTTGTCCGAAATGTTCCAAAAGGGGCTACTGTATTTACATGAATAAACTTATAAACTTCCCATACTGCTGTTTTGGTAGCTTCATCTGCCCACTTTCTTTTATGTGGTAAAAATAGCTCCTCTTCCGTCATAGAATCAATCATTGTAAAAATTTTCTGTATATTATCATCCAGCATGCCCATTAGTTCTTTTAGAGATAAATGGGCATAGGTATCGGTAAACCACTGATACAATTCCCCCAATTGATTCCACTTAAAACCATCCGATGGTGTTTTCACTGGAAGTCCAGCCTGTTCATCATTTTCCCATTTCAATACTAATGCGGTCCACCCAACCTGATATGCAAGATTTTCTGCAGGTGTTCGATCTACCTCCATACATTGTTTGTCCTTCAAGGATTCCGGGATATCCTTAAACTCTGCAATATATTTGTCGTAAGCCCTCTTGATTTCTGCCTTTAGTTCCTCTTTATTTTCATACGTCTTCATCGTTTACCTCGCAGTCTTCCGTCTTTACTCCTTGTTCCACACTCCAAAATTGATTATCCCCTGCGAATTTCAATAAGCTGAAGTACATCCGCAAACATTTCTCCTTGATCTTCTAAATCAATCATAAGCCATTTTTGTCCATTTCCCCATCTTGTTTTTTCATAAAGTTCTCTTAATTCTGGGGCACAGTCGCATAAAATATTCTCAACTGCTTCTTTTACTTTTGAACCAATCACAACCAGCACTGTGAAATACCCTTCTCTTGGATATATCGTACACAGGCTTTTCCCAGACTTTTTAAATTTTACATTCCAACCACGTTCTAAACTACAACGGCTAAATTCTATTTTTTCATGGCACCTGTACTTCTTTTTAATCTCGGAACAAAATTTCATAAATACTGGATTTCTAATATATGCCGCAAAATCCTCTAAGATCGGAATTTCCTCTTGATTCTGCATATCAATCATGACCATTCTCCTTTGCTCTTTATAGAAACTGGAATTTTTTGTTGAAACACTTAAACAAATGAAGCATAAATAACATAAATTTCTGCAATCAAAACAATTCCGAGAACGCCATCTATCATCAAATTATACTGTATATCTGTCAAAAATGTTTTTGAATGTGTCAGGAAATATTTAATGTTTTCTTTTCCAGTCAAAAGTGTAATTATGATTAACAAAATAGGAAATAAAAAAATCTCTACCTTATTTCCAAAATCATCTGCTATCCCATTTGCAAAATGAACAGGAATAATCTGAGGTAAGAAAAACACGCTTACTATTGCTAATAAAACACCAATACTGCAAATTCCCCATGTTAATTTTCTGCTTCCTACAAGTTTCATAAAAATGCCTTCTTTCTGCAAAATTTAATTTTATATTTTTTCTCTTGGCTATCCCTATTTCTCCACAAATCTAATAATATGGACTTCAGTATATCATATCATTTATATCGCATCAACATCCAATCTTGTGAGGTACATTTGAAATAATTCCGGCTAAATACTCCTTGCTGTCTTGCCCCTTCTACTCTGTATCGGATTTCTCTTGATCTGCGTCTTCTCTTTTATTCCTCCTTTTCGTTAACCTGTTTTTCACTTCAACCAACCCTACAAAGGCAACAACCACTGTAGCCATCCCCATTCCTATCCCTGAAGCAATATCATTGATGATATTTTGAGCAGGAGATAACGCCCCTACCAGTAAAACGCCATATACCATCGCAAATAGTAGAGCAGAAAGAATGTCTTTGACCTTACGTTCACGAAATGTCTTCTTATACTTTTCCTCCCATTCTTCTTTCATACTTTGCAATTCTACTTTCCCTTTTTTCCCATCCTCTAATAATAATGTAAAAGGTACATAAGCTCCGATCAAAACGCTAATTGTTATATTTGGAATTTCTAAAGCCATTTTCGAAGCATCACGACTTGCAATAATAAATCCCGATATGCAGGCTCCCACATACGCCATAAAAATATAGCGTTTTTTTTCACTTATCCCCAAATCATTTTTTTTAAAACATAAAGAAAACAGATAGTCCATAGCCCAAATCAAAAGAAGTAATAGCACCGCACATATCACAGCATTAAAATCAGCCTTTATGAGTAACGAAAAGCATATATAGGCATACGATGATAGGAGCATAAGAAAAACATAAACAAGTTGCTGTATCGGCTTCTTTATTCTGTTTACAAATTCAAAAACCCAATATTTCTCTCTATAAATACAATAAATAAAGCCTGCCGTAAGTATCATACTGATAATATAAGATATTATTAAAACTCTCTCCATGTATTTCTCCTTTGTAAAATCTGTTTGATATAACCTATTTCTTATTTAGATAGATTCGTTAACTATGGAGGGACAAAACATTGCAGCTAAATATATTTTCTACCCTATATATCTCAAGGAATATGAAAAATCATATTCCCCAATTATTCTACCATCCAACACACCTACCACTTAGGTCGTAACTGTGCATTGGTAATTTCATCAATGATTCTTCACCATGTTCTGAGAACACAACCACTGCTCCTCTTAGTGAAAATTCAACTAAAATTTCCTCTATAGTATGATTCCAAACATTTTCAAACATTTCATGCAAAATAATAATGTCTGCTTCTTGAAGAAATGCCACTAATATTTCTAAGCAGTATCTCTTAGATATATCCAATCTGCTAACCATTTCGTCTTTACAATCGGACAACTTCCCCATTCCCAGAAAGCCTTCAATCACATAATCTTTGTTTATAATTGAACCTACATTTCTCTCTATATACCGAGATACTGTAACATTATCCTCTGGCTTCATGTTTTTCAGTTCAACTTCTTTTATGCTTTTTGTTGTTCCATAGCATTTTATAATGTCTGTTATCTTACGCTCTTGTTTACTACTACAATTATAAAATCCAACTATGTCTCTCGAACTTATGCGGAACAACCCATCTTCTTCATCATTTTTACTAAACTTCATTTCTATCATATATTCCCTCAACTCCTATAAGCAATGGTAATTTGGGCATCTTATATTTTAACAAAGCATAAGCGATTCCTGATAAACCAGTCATAAAACCTGGATTGTATAATTCTGTTGGTAATATATTTTCCTCATTAAGGAATTCCAAAATCTGTTCAAATCGAGAATCACAAATGCTTCTTACCTGCTTATCATCAAAAATTTCTGCATATCTTTTTAAAATCAATAAATTTCCCATGTTTCCATGGCATAGGCAGAAACCTGCATGTAACCCGTCTTCAATTAATTTATTTTTAGCAAGGCTTATATCTTTAATAGCTTGCTGAAGCAATGCAGTTTCTCCTAAATTCTTGATGGCATTATATAAGGTTAATCTGGATAACAGAATACCCGCAGCTCCATGGCACCACGCTATTGGTTGACTCTTATGCTGATCAACCTCTGAAAACTTTCTTAAATCAATCCAATTATTATCCTTTTCTGAGTATAAAGAATTTTCATATTCTACTAAACTTGAAAGGATATCTAAATATTTTGTTTGTGGATATACCTCATATAATCTTGAAAATAGTTCTATAAAACCACTGTTTCCATGTGCAAATCCCGCCAATACTTCAGGAACCACCTCTGATTTCCAACCAACTTTTCCATTTTCAGTAATCATATTCTCTATCAATTGTTCTGCTATTTGTATAGCTTTTTGTAGATAAATAGGCTTTTTTGTTTTTCTATACATATTAATCAGAACCAAAACTATTCCCGAATTTCCCGAAATCATATCGAACAAACGATCTTCTAAGATAAGTGTTTCCATACAATTTAGCCACTTATCGAAATATTCCTTATACTTGATATCATCATATATTTCATATAAAATACCCAACGTATATAAAATCGAACCTTCGCCGCTAAAGATTCCTGTATTAAAGTCTTCGATATTCTGTTCCCCTTCACTTATAGTATCAATATACCTCAACAAACGATTATCTAAAACCTCACAAATCTTATGATATTTTCTGTCATGGTATATCCATTCATATAAATGGAATACCAAATTAATCCCAACCGTACCATCATATAATGTATTCGGTAATGCCTGGATCATCCACTGATTTTCTTTTATACCAAATAATTTTACGCCAATCCAATTAACGTCTGCTCCATCTTCGCTATAAATCGCATTTGTTCCTATTTTATCTAGCAGCTCTTTTGCCAATTCTTCTGCCGTTTTGGCCATATTACTATAAAGATCTAGTTTTAACCTTTTATTCTTTATTTTCCTTGTTCCTGCATTCTCCATATTAAAAGTAATTTTAATATATTGCGTCTGTTGTTCTAAATTCTTATAGGACAAATTCTGTATATTTTCCTCAATTTGCTGCAAAGCTGGCTTACTAAAGAAATCCTTTACTTCTCTGCCATCCCAAGTATAAATGTTTTTTTTACTTCCACGAAAATAAAAATACGGTATATCACCACTTAATAAATCTTCAATTTCATACTCAATAAGAGATCTACTCCTTTGATTTTGAAGATTTCCATTTGCCAATGAATAAAAAAATAAATTTCGTGCTCCTCCATCCACTAATAATTCAGGATGATATGAACTACTCAACACAATTGCATACTGTTGTGTATTTCTAATCAGATATCTCACCTCTAATTCACCATATTGTTGTATGATTCTTAATAGTGTTTCTGTATTTTCCATTGCACCTAAGTATGCACTTTCAAATCCCTGGATAATTTTATCTGCAAATTCGGAGGGTTGAATAAACCTTCCTTTTAGCATTGCCAAATTGTGATTTCCTTTCGATACTGGATAATCATAGACAACCCTCATGTTAACCGACTTCGGATTGATAATAAAGGGGATTTTTATCGGGAATTTTTGTCCTTCTTCTCCACTAATGGCACTCATATTGATTCCTGTATCTCCTGCGTTATTCCATGAATAAAAGGGGAGTATTCCTGAATACAACACCGATTTTCTTAAAAGACTAGCCACTTTTTCTGCTGCACTTTTCCCATTATTCTCTTCTATATTTCCTATAAATGTTTCCGCATCAATAATAACTGGATATTCATTGCATGCAATGAGATTTTCAAAATGAATATCTCCTCCTTCCAAAAGATAATTTATAAACAAAATAATCCCTATTCTTTGATAATATCTTGAAAGTTCTTCTATAGACTTACAATCTCTTTGTATTACAATTTCGCACCAACCATACATTTCTTTATCAAGTATAGAATACTCATAACTTCCCAAATTACATATTCTATAGAAATAATTTGTAATCTCTTGTAGCTTAATCTCATTTTGCAAACTTCGTGGTTTATATAAAATTTTATCTCCCGATACAAATTCCACACAAAATACTCTTCTCCCTTTTTTATGCGAATCAGAAAAATCTGTCGAAAGATGGTTTACGACAAATCCTTTTTCAGTGATATTAAATTTTTTCATTAAAACATCTGCATCTTTCTCAATGCGCTCTATCACTTCTTTGTAAATATCTATCGCATTTTGTATAATTTCATTTATCCTTCTTTCTAACACTGGATAAAGCGAAAATAAATCATTCAAATATTGTTTATCCTTTAAAAAATGGTCGATATAATATTGATACTGTTCAGATTCATTTCCCCTTAACACGCCTTCTTGTCCACATATATGCATTTCATAAATTAAAGTTCGGATACAAAGATTATTAAGCGAATTAAACAAAAATTGCTGAAAATCAAATAGAATCGATTCATTGATATATCGTCTTTGTATAACTATTTCTCTAAGCTGTCTATTTGCCTCTTGCACAAAAGGATCATAAAATGCTCCGAAAACCATTTTCTCACCCTCATGCCTAAACGCCTTTTTGTTCAAAGACAATTTCACAAAATTTCGTGGTTGACTCTTCTCGTGGCTACTAAAAGCACAATTATTTATAAAACCAAAAAAATACTCAAGGTGGTTTTTCTTTACATATTGTAATCCTTCCTCCTTCAGTATTTTCTTCCAATACTCTAAAGACTCCATATTTATTTCAGACGGAATAGCATCATACACTCTTTCAGATAAATAACTAGATTTTTTCATGTTATCTCCCTTTCTCTTAATCCAGGCCCTAGTTCTAAAATCATCTTTGGTTAATTAGCAACAAGCAAGTGTAAAAATACTTCCGCATTCAACAGAAATTGTGCAAACCACACCTGATGAAGCTAAACTATCAACTTTGTTACTTGTCAAATCTGCTGCTTCTAATTCTGTCAAAAGATCTCCAGCCGGGTTGTTATATTTCATATTTGTTCTGTCAAATTTTCTCATAATATCCACCATTCCTTTCTTCAGAACTAGGGCCTTTTGATACCTAAGTATCTTGATTTTTATTATATCCTATCTCCGAATTTCGTCTTTATTTTTGGTATAGATTGACATTTTTTCTTCCTAATTGGTTTTCAACTGTCTTTATCATTTCCTAAATATGCCACAACTTGGCACACTTCTGCGATTGAAGGGTAATTTTACCCATGTTACAATAGGTATTGCTTATAGTATTCCTATTTTCCCCAGCACCTTAATCGGTGCTTTTTTTGTACCCGTAAACCTTTCGCTGACAGTAGCCAATACTTACACAGTACGTACAGCGTACTTCCCCTAAAATAAAACGTATTCTGTGCGTACAGTGTAAGTAAAACTTCCTATTATATAATGAAGGGAGATTACCATGAAAACAAGAAATGAAATCTATCAAGGGGAAGGTGCCCAACTGCTCCGGTTCATTACAACTTACCATTCGTTGCAATATGAACAGGTCTTACGGCTCTTTTCCAAAAACAGAGAGTCTATCAAATCTCTGATCACAAGTCTGGTAAAACAAAAACGCATTATCTATGATAAGGAGAACGGGCTTCTCTTCGACAGCCAGGAATCTGCAAACAATCCTGATTATGGCATGATTGCATCCTTTTGGGTGCTTTTGGACTTCAAAACAGCCATTGTGTACCATACTGACGGTGAATTTCCTGTGAAACTGAACTTTTTCTCTAAAGATGAGTGGTATGAAGTCCTCTATGTCCCCCAGGAACAAGAATATCTTATCAATCATGTCATGGAAAGCCAGACAAAAAGCGATGCGAAACGGCTGGTTGTATTAGAAACAGAAGAACAGGCTGCAAAAATTCATATCACAGGCGTGATTGCCTTTTGCCTTGTAGACTCCTCTACCGGATCTGTCAGCTATTATGCAAAGAAATGAGGTATGTATGAACACCAAAACTGTTTTTGACCGTTTACAGAGCATTGATGATGAAGTCCAAAAACTTCACAACACTATTTTTGCATTGAAAACAACAGATATTCAAGCGTATGCCGACAAATACGAAGAGCTGAGTATCAGTGCTGCCCTACGTTCTGAAAGGATTGCCTGCCAGCTCAGAAATCTGGTATATACCACAACTGACACTGGAAAGAAAGACTATCTGAAACAGGCTGCGGCTGTGCAGGGAATCAAAATCTCTTTTTCAAATAGTGTTCTTTCCATTACCATGCCAGGACTACTGCCCAAACGTAAATTGCGAACCAACACCGCTTTTCTACATGAGCCATTAAACCTTGCCTTGCAGACTTATGTGACAGAACATTCTATTCCGTTATATAAAAGATGTGTGGTCTGTTTTAGTCAAATTTATGACCAGAGCCTTTCTTTACAACGGATACGTGATTACGATAATTTGGAGTTCAAACAGATTTTAGATACTATCGCTTCCTATGTTCTGGTTGATGATACGGGACTCTTTTGCGACTCCTATCACACTACGGAACTGGGGAATTACGATCACACCGTTATCTTTGTAATGGAACCGGAAATCTTTCCTGGCTGGCTGAAAGATAGAAAAGAGTCTATCAAAACCATATCGGAAATTTCCTGATATTTTTCTTTCTTTTTCCGATATGGGTAATTTTTCTGCAAAGAAGCCATATTCTTTGCATTTTTTATGCTTAATACCGCCCTTACTTTACCCAAGTATAGGCTGTCATAGGTAAAAATCGAACTGAGGTGATGCTTATTTGATAAAAACCGATTCTATAAAATATCAGCTTTTGGAAATGGTTGGGCTATGTGGGGAATTCCCTTCCGGACAGCTTAACAGATTGATTGAGAGTGATTCCTATGCAGAGAAGGTGGTTACAGATTTAAAGCAGAGTAAGCTTATAAGAACACACTATAAAGATGGCCTACGAGGTTATCGCCTTACCAAACGGGCAAAAGAACTGCTGCTTTCGCAAAATCCCTGTCGTTTTCAAAACTATTTAACCGGAAATGCAGAAACCAACCTCATACGTAGTGAATTACCAAGACGGCTGCGACTTCATCAAAAAGCAGAAACCTATTTAACGCTTTCACATGCCGGAATCCCATTCTTTCCAGATGAAAAGCCGCTGCTTTTTTCTGAATCCAGCGAAGCGGCTACGTTTCCTGTGCGAAGCCTTCCTCTGTTTTACTCTTCCAGAGAAATAAAAAATCTTGGAGCATCCACTACCAAAATTAAAAATTCCCGTTGTATAGGAATCCTGATGGCTCCTCACTGTGTCTATGCTGTTTATAATACCGGAAATACACTTCTAAAATGGGAATACAAAACGGAAGTCCGACTCAATGCTTTTTTGCAGCACTATCTTCAGGGACTTCCTTACCATGGGCCACCTACCGTTTATGCCATCATGACTGGCAGTGATATGGATATGGCTTTCCGGCTCCTTACCAGTACCGGTGGATACAAAAAAACACTGTTCATGCTGGATACTTCGTATGAACACTTCTATTTCCTGCCCAATAACAGCTACGGAGAATACCTGCTCCGTTTATTGGTACAACCCCAGCGTATGATGCAGCTCAATCAGCTACTACTGTCCGACTGTTTTCCCCAGCGTGAGGATCTGCCAATTGAACATGATGGAATAGACAGCCAGGAAAATCCTATTTTGCTTGCGTATGATTTTGACATGCAGCGTATCAACCGCTTCAATACTGGATTAAATGTATATGGGCTATCCGGGAACCTGATTTGCTTTGACTTTCAGCTTCCCTGCCTGAAAAAATACCTAACTGCAGATATACACTTCTCCAGCATTGATTTTCAAAAGTTTAAAAGGAGGTTTTTCAATGAACCGTAAATGGTGGAAGTTCCTGTTTTTGCTTCCCATAAGCGTCTGCACTCTGTATGCCGGAGGATACGCAGCACAATTTATTAAAAACTATCAGGAATGGACTTCTGCCGGAAACTTTGCCGGCAACGGAACCTATCCGCAAGCAGCTTCTTTACACCCATTGGTCTGCTTTCATACCGCCCTTACCGATTTCCCATACAATTTGTATGGGATTTTTCTTTGCCTGGTTCTCTTTGGGCTTCTTACTTTTTTACTTATGCGTATGGGATATGACAGAAACGGGGAAATTAGTGACCATGACCGGAACTTAAATTACTCTACAAAAGGAACCTACGGTACATCCGGATTCATGACTCCAGATGAAATGATGAAAGTTTTGGAACTGACCGGAGATGTCAAGAAAAATAAAGGAACCATTTTAGGAAAATTAAATGGCAAAGCCGTATGTCTTCCATATCAAACACGAATGAATAAAAATATCGCCGTGTATGGTGCCAGCGGTTCCATGAAATCCAGGGCATTTGCCAGGAATATGATTTTCCAGTGTGTCGCCAGAGGGCAGGAAGGCAACAACGCTTCCGGGGAAAGTTTAATCATTACCGATCCCAAAAGCGAACTCTATGAAAGCATGTCTGCTTATCTGGAAAATGAGGGCTATGTAGTAAAAGCATTTAATCTGGTCAATCCGGAAAACTCGGATAGTTGGAATTGTCTGGGTGAAATCAATGGACAAGAAACGATGGCTCAGGTATTTGCAGATGTCATTATCCAGAATACAGGTTCCGGAAAAGGAGATCATTTCTGGGATAATGCGGAGATGAACCTGCTAAAAGCCCTGGTTCTCTATGTAGATCAGGGCTTTCCGCCGGAAGCCAGAAATATTGGACAGGTTTATAAGCTGCTGACCATGAGTTCCGAAAAGGAGCTGAACAGTCTTTTTGATCTGCTCCCAGTGTCCCATCCAGCAAAAGTTCCTTACTGCATCTACAAACAAGCCAGTGATACCGTGCGAAGCGGAGTTATTATCGGATTGGGTGCCAGACTTCAGGTATTTCAGAATAAACTCATTCGGCAGATTACCTCTTATGATGAGATTGATCTGACACTTCCAGGGAAACAGAAATGTGCTTACTTTTGCATTACCTCAGACCAGGACAGCACCTTCGATTTTTTATCTTCCCTGTTTATGACCTTCATCTTCATCAAACTGGTCCGTTATGCAGATAAGTATGGAGAAGAAGGAAAACTTCCTGTTGCTGTACATATACTGGCTGATGAGCTTGCCAACACCGGAGCTATCCTGGAACTGAATAAGAAAATCAGTGTAATCCGAAGCCGGAATCTCAGCATTTCCTGCATCTTTCAGAATTTGCCCCAGATGCAGAACCGCTATCCTTATAACCAATGGCAGGAAATCATTGGCAACTGTGATACCCAGCTCTTTTTGGGCTGCACAGATGAAGTTACTGCTACCTTTATCAGCAACCGCAGCGGCGATGTGACCGTAGGGGTAAGCAGCGAAGCCAAGCAGCTCAATAGCTGGCGGGTATCCGACTATACACCGGAATACCGGCAGACAAAATCTATCGGCAAACGAAAACTCTTAACACCAGATGAAATCTTGCGGCTCCCGCTTGATACTGCTTTGGTTATCCTACGTGGGCAAAAAGTCCTAAAAGTAGAAAAGTACGATTATACCCTGCATCCAGATGCCAAAAAGCTGACACCAAGAAAAGCATCGGAACACATACCTGAATGGCGCAAAAATGGGTCTTCGGAAGAAACAGAGTATCGACCACAGCCCTCACCCGGATCAGCCAAAAGGAAACGCCGTTCATCTTCTGCGTCAATAGCAAAACAGAAACCACATTTTACATCCGAACCCGTTTATCAGGAACCTACTCCCGATGATTTTATGGAGGATTTCTTTCAGGAAAATTTTATAGAAGATTCCCCCGACTCTGGCATGGTTCCTTTAGATAAAGATTCCATCATGTCATAACACATTTTGAAAGGAGATAACATTTATGGCAAACGAAACAATGAACCTGAACACCCCTATTTTAACCCTTGACTCCGATACTGTATTAGAAACTGCTCAATCAAAAGCGGATTTAATCTGGCATGACATCCAAAATGCCTATCGTACCCGGAAAATTCTCACCGGCATTCTGGGAGGTATTGAAAAGACCGAAGCCGGCAGCTTAATAGCAATTATTTACTATAAAGATTATCGGGCAGTCATCCCTATCTCGGAAATGATGATCAATCTGATCCAAGATGAAACTCATGATTACGGAGATTTCTCTCTTAGACAGAACAAAGTCCTTAATAACATGCTTGGTAGTGAAATCGACTTTGTAATCAAAGGACTGGATACCAAATCCAGAAGCATCGTTGCCAGCCGGAAAGATGCTATGCTGAAGAAACGTCAGATTTTCTATTTTGATCAGGACTCTTCCGGACAGAATAAAATCCACGAAGACCGTATTGTGCAGGCCAGAGTCATTGCCGTTGCTGAAAAAGTAGTCCGGGCAGAAATCTTTGGTGTAGAAACTTCCATCCTTGCAAGAGATCTGTCTTTTGACTGGCTGGGTGATGCCAGGGAACGATTCCAGGTAGGGGAACATATTCTGGTCCGGATCTTAGCTATCCAGGGAGATTCCCCGGAAACGCTCTCTATCCATGCAGATGTAAAAAGCGTGGAAGGCAACACCAGCAAAGAAAATCTGAAAAATTGTCGGGTACAAGGAAAATATGCCGGTACGGTGGAAGACATCCACAAAGGAACTGTTTTTGTCCGGTTAGAATTGGGTGTCAACGCCATTGCTCACAGTTGCTACGACAGCCGCACCGTTGGGAAGAAAGATAAGGTGTCCTTTGTTGTGACACATATTGATGAAGAACGGAATGTTGCTGTTGGCATCATTACAAGGATTATCAAACAAAATATCTGATTACCAAAAGCAATATGAAAAGGAGCTCACTACATCCATTTCTTATTGCGATACAAGATATTCCATGCTATACTGAGCGAGTATAGCTAATCGAGAAAGAGATGCGGATGCAATTTCGACCAGCCCTCTAGTTTTTAAAGGAGGGTGATGCCCATGAACACAATGGAAGTACTCACATTGCTTTTAGTAGTTTTTGCGGCTCTGACTTACATAGATAATCGACATGATAAGAAATAGCATCCACGATAAACCCTGAGAAAGTTTGATGGATGCTATGTCTTAACATAGAAAAAAATTAAATTTTACTGAGGGCATCAGATCTTGCATCTGATTACCTTTCTTAATTAGATTATACACTGGGGGATATGAGAAATCAAGTCCCCCTTTATTATTGTTATTGTCATTACTTAAACTAAA
>ERZ841120.411-NODE-411-length-31154-cov-7.143735_pt1 | contig 31154 bp, 22 predicted proteins | sample MGYA00519572_ERZ841120 | MGnify/ENA primary metagenome ERZ841120 (study PRJEB31850, sample SAMEA3708890) | human gut metagenome | biome: human gut; feature: human-associated habitat; material: faeces | place: China | collected 2014 ...
ACCCAAGTGGTTGAAGGGTCCGGATTCGAAATCCGGTAGGCGCCGCAAGGCGTGCAAGAGTTCGAATCTCTTCATCTCCGCCAAAAAGAAACGACAATGCTCGCAAGAGAATTGTCGTTTCTTTTTGTTCTCTTCTCTTTTCTCTCTTCACTTTTCTCTTGAATTGTCGTCTCCAGATAAGAGAGAAAAGTGAAAAGAGAACAGAAGCGGTATCCGCTTTGCGGATGATTAAAATTTTATGGGCCAGATTTACTGCTTCGCAGTGTGAAATACGCCTGACGGTGCGTGAAATCGCTGCGACTATTTTATCACCGGAAGCAAAGAATAAATACTGTCCGAAAATTTCTTGATTTTTGTCTTGTTTCCTGTTACAATAGAACAAAAAGCAGAAGGGGCAGAATATGAAACGGATAAAAGATTTGGACATCTTTCAGCAGGGGCTTCTTGCAGCCATGGCCGTGATGGTGCTGGTCTTTTCCGTGCTGTACCCCATTGCCCTGTGCCGGAAGGGCATCAAATTCCGAAACGCCCTGCTGGTGCGCCATGCAAAAAACGGGACCACAGTCTATTCCGGCCGGGTGAACGACCAGGACACGTCCTTTACCGTGTCCCCGGACGGAACCATTTTCTACCGGCACGGCTCTGCAGAGTACGGCCCCTATACGGTCCGGGAGGACCCCACGGCCATTCCGAAAGACGATGCCCTGTCTACGGGCATTGTGGCTACGGGCATTGAGGTTTTTCTGGGGGACGAGGTGATATTTCGTGGGGGCGCTTCCACCATCCATGGGTTTCTCATGCTGACCGATGAAAATGGGAACGGGCCGCTGATGGACGACAACATGGTCATTCCCTATGGCAATTCCACCATAAAGGACGGGATGCTGTATGATGTCAACAGGAAAATGATCGATAATGCTGCGCCCTCCGTGTCCAGCATCGTTAATTTGTTTCTCGGGCCAAAACTGACCCATAAAGGGGTTGGGGCGTTCTGGCTCTGTGGATTCATTCTTTGCGCTCTGAACGTTTTTCTCATACTTTATGCGGATGAATTGTTCCGAATTTGCGCAAACCGTTGGCTTCGGAATGGCGAGGATGCAGAGCCGTCCGATTGGGCCAAGGACCAGCGTTTTTACGCCCGGTGCGGCCTGGCGGTCTGTGCGCTGATCCTCTTTATCATCGGCCTGCAATAAAATGAACGTCTCCCGGTTCCTTTTTCGGAACCGGGAGACGTAATTTATCCGCGTTTTTGTGCTATGAGCCAATCCAGCAGGCCCGTTTCGCTGTCCAGATAGAGTTCCGGGACCCCAAAATGGTCCGTTCCCGGCAATTCCGTGATTTTTGCTTCCGGATTTCTTTCGGAAAGCTGCTCTATCATTTTCCGGCTGCTGTCCGGGGGAACGATGGCGTCCGCTTCGCCCACCACCGCCCAGACCGGCAGATTTTCCAGCTTCCGAAGGTTCTGTTCCGTGACCTGCACGCTGCCGCTGAGGGGTGCCACCGCCGAGAAGGTTTTGGGATAGGCCAGGGCAACGGCCCAGGCCCCGGTGCCGCCCATGCTGTGGCCGGTGAGGCTCACCCGGTCCGAATCAATGGCGCAGTCGGCTTCCACATGGGAGATCAGCTTCATCAATGCCTCCGCCCGGTCCGTCCAGCCCTTGCAGCTTTCCGGCAGCTGAGGAATCAGCACATAGGCCGCCGGGGAAAGCTGCCCGGACCAGAGATAGCCGGGGAGGCTGCCCTCGTCCAGGATTTTTTCCAGATCATTCCCTTTGCCGGAGCCGCCATGGAGATAGACGATGAGCGGCATATCCTCCGCCGGATTCTTCGGAGTGTACAGCCAATAATCCAGGGCCGTGCCGTCCGTATCCGTCCAGCGCTCTTTGGTCATGGCGCTTTGGGCCAAGGATGCTTCCGCATCCGTTCCGGCGGGCTGTTCCCGGTCAGCGGCACAGCCCGCCAGCAGCAGGACCGCCGCCAGAAAAGCCAGCAGTTTCTTCACGATGATCTCCTCCTGAATAAAGATAGTCTTATTTTAGCACAGGGGCCGGACATTGGCAATACGGCAAAACTGCCGTTCTTTCCCGTTGCATTTATGCCCCGGACGTGGTAGAATGAGGGTGTCGTCAGATGGCGTTTCTTTTTTAGAAAATGGTTAGTTTCGTCTAACCACAAATTCGACACCGCTCGGTCACAAAACACGCTTTCAAGACATAGACTTTTTCGGGAAGGAGCGAAGTACATGAACACATTTTTGGGAATTCTCATCCCGTTTCTCGGTACGACCTTGGGGGCCTGCTGCGTATTTTTCATGCGGCGAAGCCTGGGGGAGCGGGTGCAGCGGATGCTCACCGGCTTTGCGGCGGGCGTGATGGTGGCCGCTTCCGTGTGGAGCCTGCTGATACCGGCCATTGAACAATCGGAGGGCCTGGGCAAATTTGCCTTCGTCCCGGCGGCCGTGGGCTTCTGGGTGGGCATTTTGTTCTTATTATTGTTGGACCACGTTATCCCGCACCTGCATCAGAACAGCGACGAGACGGAAGGCCCCAAGGGGGAACTGCGCCGGACCACCATGATGGTACTGGCCGTGACCCTGCACAACATCCCGGAGGGCATGGCCGTGGGCGTGGTCTATGCCGGATACCTGGCCGGAAGCGCCCAGATCAGCGCCGCCGGTGCCATGGCCCTGTCCCTGGGCATCGCCATTCAGAATTTCCCGGAGGGGGCCATCATTTCCATGCCCCTGCGGGCGGAGGGCATGGGGAAGGGGAGAGCTTTTCTGAGCGGGATGCTCTCCGGCATCGTGGAGCCCATCGGTGCCGTCCTCACCATTCTGGCTGCCCGGCTCATTATCCCGGCCCTGCCGTACCTCCTCAGCTTTGCCGCCGGAGCCATGCTCTACGTGGTCGTGGAGGAACTCATCCCGGAAATGTCCCAAGGAAAGCACTCGGACATCGGAACCATTTTTTTCGCTGTGGGCTTCAGCGTGATGATGACCCTGGACGTGGCCCTAGGCTAGAAAAATAGAAACGTTTCCAATTTTCTCCGGCCGGAAGGTGCGTTTTTTGGTACACACCTTCCGGCAAGGCAGTTTCCGGGAAGGATTTTCCTGAAAAATCAAGGGTTTTTCTTGACAAATCGGTAAAAATGTATTACTCTAATATTTGCGTGGGGTCTGCCCGAAAGCCCCGTTCCGGCGTTTGGCCGGGCACGGATACGGATATACTATCCATGCACCCACCCCTCCGTTTTTGGAAGGGCCAGCAAGAAAGCCAGCCGGCAAAGCCGGTGCTGTATAGATGGGAGATTGAATATGAGTTATAACTGTCTGAATATTCTCAAGTGGACGGAAGCACAGCTCAAGTACACCTACGACGTGTCCCTGCAGGAGGCCACTCCGCAGGAACTGCACGAGGCCCTGGGCGACGCCGTCATGATGGCCATTTCCGACAACTGGAACCGCAGCAAGCGGACCCGGATGCACCAGCGGAAGGCCTACTATTTTTCTGCCGAGTACCTGATCGGCCGTCTGGTGTACAGCAACCTGTACAACCTGGGCATTCTGGACGAAATGAAGCAGCTGTTCGCTGAGCGGGGCGTGGACCTGGCCATTCTGGAGGACATCGAGGATGCCGCTCTGGGCAATGGCGGTCTGGGCCGTCTGGCCGCCTGCTTCCTGGACAGCGCCGCCAGCACCGATATGCCCCTGTCCGGCTACGGTCTGCGGTATAAGTTCGGCCTGTTCAAGCAGAGCTTCGACGAGAACGGCAGCCAGAAGGAGAATGCGGACGACTGGTCCAAATTCGGCGACCCCTGGTCCTACCGCCGTTATAACCACACCGTGAAGGTGAAGTTCCCGGACCACACGGTCCTGGCCGTGCCTTACGATGTGCCCATCATCGGTTACGGCACCGACAACATCAACACCCTGCGGCTCTGGCAGTGTGAGGCCGAGGAGGAACTGGACTTCAACGCCTTCAACGACCAGGACTATCTCCGTGCCCTGAACCAGAAGAACAAGGCCGAGGACATTACCCGTGTCCTGTACCCCAACGACTCCACCTGGGAGGGCAAGCGTCTGCGTATCAAGCAGCAGTACGTGCTGTCCTCCGCATCCCTGCAGGATATGCTGCGGACCTATAAGGTGGCCCACGGCAACGATCTGAGCCATTTTGCCGACTACTACGCCGTGCAGCTGAACGACACCCACCCCGCCATGTCCATCCCCGAACTGATCCGGCTTCTGATGCTGGAGGGCATGGACTTTGACCAGAGCTTCGACATCGCCCAGCGCACCTTCTCCTACACCAACCACACCGTCATGGGCGAAGCCCTGGAAAAGTGGCCCCTGGACCTACTGCGCAGTGTGGTGCCGGACATCGTGGACATCATCCTGCGCATCGACGAGAAGGTCCGCCGGGAGCATCCGGGCCTGTATGTGGTCCAGGACAACACCGCCCATATGGCCAACCTGTCCGTGTATGTGAGCTCTTATGTGAACGGCGTGGCGGAGATCCACAGCCGTATTCTGAAAGAGGACCTGTTCAAGGACTGGTACAATGTGTTCCCGGAACGGTTCCAGAACAAGACCAACGGCGTGACCCCCCGGCGTTGGATCGGTCTGTGCAACCCGGAGCTGACCCAGATGATCCGCTATCGGGTGGGCGGCGATTTCCTGAAAGACCTGGACCGCATTTCCCGGCTGAAGGACCAGATCGACGACGATCTGGTGAAGCAATTCAACTGTATCAAGCGGAAGAAGAAGGAGCAGCTTTGCGCCGTGGTGGAAAAGCACGAGGGCATCAAGCTGAACCCGGACTTCATTTTCGACGTTCAGGTGAAGCGGCTCCACGAGTACAAGCGCCAGTTGCTGAATATTCTCTCCATCGTGGATATTTACTTCCAGCTGAAGGATGGCAAGCTGCCGGACTTCCATCCCACCGTGTACCTGTTCGGCGCCAAGTCCGCTCCCGGCTACGCCCGGGCCAAGGCCATCATCCGCTATATCAACCGGGTGGCCAAGATGATCAACAACGACCCGGCGGTGAACGACAAGCTGAAGGTGGTGTTCGTGCAGAACTATAACTGCTCCTACGCCGAGCATATCATCCCCGCCGCCGATATTTCCGAGCAGATCTCTCCCGCCGGCACGGAGGCTTCCGGCACCGGCAACATGAAGCTGATGCTCAACGGCGCCGTAACCCTGGGCACCATGGACGGTGCCAATGTGGAGATCGTCCAGGAGGCCGGTCAGGAGAACAACTATATCTTCGGTGCCACCGTGGAGCAGATCAACGCCGCCCGGGACAGCTACTATCCCCGTGGCATTTACGACACCAATCCCGGCCTGCATCGGGCCATCGACACCCTGGTGGACGGCACCGTGCCCACCGACGACGATCAGCGGGAGCTGTACCACGCTCTGCTGGACGGCGCATCCTGGCACCGTGCGGACCACTACTTCCTGCTGATGGATTACGCCTCCTACCTGGAGGCCAAGCTGCGGGCCAATAAAGATTACGCCGACCGGATGGCCTTTGGCCGCAAGTGCCTGGTGAACGTGGCCAGCGGAGCAAAGTTCTCCTCCGACCGTACCATCCGCCAGTACGCCAACGAGATCTGGCACATCGAACCCACCAGAGAGCGGTTCTGAAAAAAGTATTCCCCCGGGCCATACAGGTCCGGGGGATTTCCTGTGTCACGGGCCTGCCGATGGCAGGCCCGTGATTTTTCTTTTTTATCGCTTTCCCAGCTGCTCCGTGGAGATGGCCACCGTATGGGCGATGGGCTCCCACTGGAATTTCCGGAAAACAGCCGTCAGGGAGATCGGCACGAAGGTAAACATGAACAGAGGAAAAGTGAATGCGCTTTTGATTTTCTGCTCCGTGGTGGCGTGGATGCGCTTCCATTCCGTAGCCAGAATCAGCACGGCAATCAGGAACAAGGACCAATAACCACCCAGAATGCCCGTGACCAGCGCCCGGAGGAGGCCCATCCAGCTGCCCGTCAGGAAGGTCAGGGAAAGGGCAAACAGACTGCTGAGCGCCGCCAAGGATGTGCCCCATAGGGACAGTGTAGCGGTCTCAAAGCTGGCGTAAGCTGTCCGGAAGCCCCGAAATAGGCCCTTCACCAAGTCGAAGGCATAGAGTAGACTCACCTGCAAGCCGCCTTGGGTCCAGCGGGAACGCTGCTTAAAGGACTGGCTCCACCGGGCAGGCTGCTCGTCAAAAAGGATGGCGTCATGGCAATAGCCGATGCACACGCCGTGGGTGGCGCACCAGGTGCTGAACTCAATATCCTCGGTCAGCGTGAAGAAATTCCAGCCGCCCAGCCGCCGCAGCAGTTCTCTGGAAAATCCGAAGCCCGTTCCGGTGACGGCGCAGGTGGTCCCCAGCAGCATCCGGGACTGATTCAGGTGGGCGGAATCGTGGAGATACCAGATGCCGTAGCCGGAGGTCAGCCAGTTATCACCAAAATTCTTGGTGTTCCGGTAGCCGGTGAAGGCCTCGTAGCCGTCGGAGACAACTTTATTCATCTGGCGTATGTAATCGGGCTGCAGCAGGTTGTCCGCATCGAAAATCAGGAAATCGTCGAAGCTGTCCAGGCCCACCGTGGCCTCGATCTGGTCCAGCAGGTAGTGCACGGCGTAGCCCTTGCCAACCTGCAGCTTGTTGAACCGCTCAAAAACCGTTGCACCATGTTCCCGGGCCACCCGGGCAGTTTCATCCGTGCAGTTGTCGGCCACAACAAAAATATGTATCAGCTCCCGTGGGTAATCCTGGGCGTTGATGGAATCCAGCAGGTGGGGGAGGACTGCTTCCTCATTCCGGGCGGCGATGAGGATGGCGTACCGGTTTTTCTTTTCCGGGGCGTGCTTGCGCCGCTTGACCAGGAAGGGGACGATCAGATACAGAATCTGATAAAAAAAGCAAACCGTCGTCAGGGTCACCAGGACCAGGCTGATGGTGGTAAACAATCGGATCAATGGCTGTGTTGGCATAACGAAAACTCCTTTTCTCTTCTGCTTGCTCCAATTATAGCCATTTTTCGATTTTTGTCCAGTGGCGGAACCGACAAATCCTGTTAAGAACTCTTTAAGGTTTTCTTAATTTTGCCACAAATACAAAAATTCCCCCGGCCTGCACAGGCAAGCCGGGGAAAAACATCTTATTCCTCTGTGGAAACCACGATCTCGGAAAGCTGCAGGCCGGGATTCTTCCGGCAGGTAAAGTCGATGGCCCAGTAGCTGGAGAATACCAGCAGGCTCCGGCCCTTGTAGTCCTCCAGCAGCTCGGCGTCGCTGCCCAGATTCAGGTCCGTCAGGTCGCCGGGGTAGCTGTCGATCAGGCGAATCTCCTCGTAGGGCAGGGTCTCCATCCGTAGGTCCACGCCGTACTCGTTCTTCATCCGGTACACGAACACGTCAAATTGCAGCGTGCCCACCACGCCCACAATGACCTCCTCCATGCCGGAATTGGGGACCCTGAAGATTTGGATAGCGCCCTCCTGGGCGATCTGCTCGGTGCCTTTCACGAACTGCTTCCGCTTCATGGAATCCTTGGCGGAAACACGGGCGAAATGCTCCGGGGCAAACGTCGGGATGCCGGAGAATTTGAATTTCTTGCCGGGGGTGGTGATGGTGTCGCCAATGGAGAAAATGCCCGGGTCGAACACGCCGATCACATCGCCGGCGTAGGCTTCCTCCACGATCTCCCGCTCGGCAGCCATCAGCTGCTGGGGCTGGGAAAGGCGCATTTTCTTGTTGCCCTGGACATGGAAATATTCGCTGTCCCGCTGGAATTTTCCGGAGCAGATGCGCATAAAGGCCAGCCGGTCCCGGTGGGCTTTGTTCATGTTGGCCTGGATCTTGAACACGAATGCAGAAAAATCCGGGCTGAAAGCGTCCACAACGCCGCAGTCGGCGGTCCGGGACAGGGGAGGGGGTGTCATCCGCAGGAACTCCTCCAGGAATGGCTCCACGCCGAAGTTGGTCAGAGCGGAGCCGAAGAACACGGGGCTCAGCTTTCCGGCCTTGACCTCATCCAGGTCCAGTTCCCGTCCGGCGGACAGCAACTCCACGTCGTCGATGAGCTGGGCGTGCTTCTTTTCGCCCAGAATGTCGTCCACCTGCTTGTCGTACAGGTCGATGGCCTGCTTGCCTGCCCGGTTCTTGCCGGACACGCCGGAGAAGAACAGCAGCTGGCTGTTTTCCCGGTCGTACACGCCCTGGAAGTCCTTGCCGGAGCCGATGGGCCAGTTCATAGCGTAGGTCTCAATGCCCAATTCCCGCTCCAATTCGTCCAGCAGGTCGAAGGGGTCCTTGCTCTCCCTGTCCATCTTGTTGATGAACGTAAAAATGGGGATATGGCGCATGGCGCAGACCTTGAATAGCTTCCGGGTCTGAGCCTCCACGCCCTTGCTGCCGTCAATGACCATCACGGCAGAATCTGCCGCCATCAGGGTCCGGTAGGTGTCCTCGGAGAAGTCCTGGTGGCCGGGGGTGTCCAGAATGTTAATGCAGAAGCCGTTGTACTGGAACTGCAGCACGGACGAGGTCACGGAAATACCACGCTGCTTCTCGATCTCCATCCAGTCGGACGTGGCGGCACGGGTGTTTTTCTTGCCCTTGACCACGCCGGCCTGGGCAATGGCGCCGCCGTAGAGCAGGAATTTTTCAGTCAAAGTGGTTTTACCGGCGTCCGGGTGGGAAATGATGGCAAAGGTCCGGCGGCGGCGAATTTCATCCTGTAAGCTTAACATGATTACCCTCCAAAAGTTGTATTTTTCACGAAAAACAGGGGAGGGGACTAGGGATAAAAGGATACCATGGCGTCCTCCTGAAAATTCAAGTTCATTCGGTTTATTTTACCATGCTTTCCGGGACATTACAAGAGGAAAAATGGAAAATTGGGGAGAGACGACCGAAATCGTCCCTCCCCGAAAAATCATTTGATTATGCGACCCAGCGGCCGGAGGCATCGAAGGTGTAGCGAGTGCCGCCCAGCATCAGGGTAGTGCTGCTGGCCATGTTTCCGCCGGGATAGAAGTAATACCAGCTTCCGCCGATGTACTGCCAGCCGGTCTCCATGATACCGGAGCTGTTCAGATAGTACCAGTTTCCGCCACGGTTCAGCCAGCCGGTCTGCATAACGCCGGAGCCATCAAAATAGTACCAATTTCCGTCAGGCAGTCTCTGCCAACCTGTCACCATAAAGCCGGAGGCGTTCAGGTAATACCAATTTCCGCTGTAACGGACCCAATTGTGCTGCAAAACACCGGAGCCGTTGAAGTAGTACCAGTTTCCATCAGGCAGCTTCTGCCAACCGGTCACCATGAAGCCGGAAGCATTCAGATAATACCAGTTCCCGTTATCCAGGAGCCAACCGTGCTGCAGGATGCCGGAACCGTTGAAATAGTACCAATGGCCATCGGGCAGCTTCTGCCAACCGGTCACCATGAAGCCGGAAGCGTTCAGGTAATACCAGTTCCCATTGTCCAGAAGCCAGCCGTGCTGCAGAACACCGGTCTCGTCAAAATAGTACCAGTGGCTATCCGGCAGCCGCTTCCAACCGGTAATATGGCTGCCATTTTCATAATAGAACCACTTGCCGTCTTCCTGATACCAACCGTCACTAATTGGAGTTGTTCTATTGAAATGGACAATGACCCGTGACGTTTCCTCCTCGTTGCACATGGAGAATTCTGTCTTTTCCCAGGCTTCCTCTGTTCCGCCGTAATAAATATCCGTCAACTTCTCATCATCATAAAATGCGCTGTTCACCCACCTGACACTGGCGGGAATGGAAACTGCTGTCAAATTCTGCATTTTGGAAAATGCAAACGGGTAGAAGCTGACCGTTCCTTCCGGCACCTGTAGCACGCCTCCGGTATATTTTCCAGCCGGATACCGAATCAAGCAAGGGCCGTCCGTAAAATCGTCATACAGGATACCGTCTATGGTATAGCGGGCAGTATCCCCCTCCTGAGTCACAAACCGCTTCAAATTAGGCAGGTTAAACCATTCCGGCGCCGTGGGCAGGGGGTCGCCGCCGGTGTAGCCGATGATGATCTCTTCCAGGTACGGGTTCCAGAAATCAAATTGCCACGGGCCATACCTTCCGTCCATCGTGAGACTTGTATCCTTTTTCCCCTCAGGGTAAAACACCATTCCTCCGGTACCTTTGGAACAGAGAACACCATTTCGGGACTCAAATTTCTCGTTGTCAGTATCTACATAAATAGATTCCAACGATGTCCAGCCGTGAAAAGAATAGTTCTTAAAGTCGACCACAGTCTTGGGAAGCGTGACTGTTACCGTAGCGGTGTTGGTCCTTGACTGATACATGATGATGCGTCTCACCGGGAATCCGTCCAATTCTTCCGGGATGACCAAATCCCGTTCATTTCCATCGTATGCCCAAATCACAGCGGATCTACCGACCTGAGGATCACTGTCGATTTCCAGCGAATATGTGAATCCGTCTTTTGTCTGCTTTTCGGTCTTCTCGGAGGGTTCAGTAGTGTTGAAGTGGACGGTGATCTGATTCAGAATTTCGCCGCCGTACTTGGCGAATTCCAATTCATTCCAGGCTTCTTCTGAGCCGCCGAAGTAAATATCTCTCAGATTTTCGCTCCAATTAAATGCGGTAAACGGAATATAGCTCACACTAGCCGGAATCGCAATAGCGGTCAGGTTATTCATTCTGGAAAATGCAAAGGGGTAGAATGCCTTTGTTCCCTCCGGCACCTGCAGCACACCGCCGGTGTATTTTCCGGCAGGATAGCGGATCAATGTTTTATCAGAGCCAGAAAGGTCCGCATAAAGGATACCATCGATCGTGTAACGGGCGGTATCCCCCTCCTGGGTCACAAAACGCTTCAGATTTGGAAGGTTAAAATCCTCTGGTGCAGTGGGCAGAGGATCACCGCCGGTATAACCAACGATAATTTCTTCCAGGTATGGATTCCAGAAATCAAATGGTCCCGTACCATATCGTCCATACATCGTCAGGTTGCTGTCCTTTTTCCCTTCGGGATAGAAGCAGATACCGTCGGAACCTTTGCCATAGAAGACACCGTCTCTGGACTCAAACTTCTCGTTTTCGGAATCGACGTAAATCGACTCCAAAGCCGTCCAATTATGGAAAGCATAGCTCCAAACATTCTTGACCGTTTTGGAAATCGTAACAGATTTTGTCGAGGTATTGGTAACAAGGACATCGAAGTAGATCGTTTCAACCGGGATCCCCTCAATTTCTTCCGGGATCGTCAAGTCCGTTTCGGTGCCTTCATATTTACGAAGGACCACATATTGATGTGAACCATCGTCTGTCACCACATTGTAAGTAAAACCATTGTAATCCTTCTGCTCTGATGCTGCCTGGGCCGGGGTCAGGTTGGCCAGGGCCGGGAGCAGCAGGAGCAATGCAAGAGACAGTGCCAAAAACTGTTTTATTCGTGTCATAGCTAGTATCCTTTCTTTTTATGCGACCCAGCGGCCGGAGGCATCGAAGGTATAGCGGGTGCCGCCCAGCGTCAGGGTAGTGCTGCTGGCCATGTTTCCGCCGGGATAGAAGTAATACCAGCTTCCGCCGATGTACTGCCAGCCGGTCTCCATGATACCGGAGCTGTTCAGATAGTACCAGTTTCCGCCACGGTTCAGCCAGCCGGTCTGCATAACGCCGGAGCCATCAAAATAGTACCAATTTCCGTCAGGCAGTCTCTGCCAACCTGTCACCATAAAGCCGGAGGCGTTCAGGTAATACCAATTTCCGCTGTAACGGACCCAATTGTGCTGCAAAACACCGGAGCCGTTGAAGTAGTACCAGTTTCCATCAGGCAGCTTCTGCCAACCGGTCACCATGAAGCCGGAAGCATTCAGATAATACCAGTTCCCGTTATCCAGGAGCCAACCGTGCTGCAGGATGCCGGAACCGTTGAAATAGTACCAATGGCCATCGGGCAGCTTCTGCCAACCGGTCACCATGAAGCCGGAAGCGTTCAGGTAATACCAGTTCCCATTGTCCAGAAGCCAGCCGTGCTGCAGAACACCGGTCTCGTCAAAATAGTACCAGTGGCTATCCGGCAGCCGCTTCCAACCGGTAATATGGCTGCCATTTTCATAATAGAACCACTTGCCGTCCTCCTGATGCCAGCCGTCACCAATTGGAGCTGTTCTATTGAAATGGACGGTGATCTGATTCAGAATTTCGCCGCCATATTTGGCAAATTCCAGTCCATTCCAGGCTTCTTCCGTACCGCCAAAGTAAATGTCTTTCAGGTTTTCGCTCCATCGGAAGGCAGACATCGGAATATACGTCACACTGGCCGGAATTGCAATGGCGGTCAGATTATCCATTCTGGAAAACGCAAAGGAATAGAAAGCTGTTGTCCCCTCCGGCACTTGAAGCACACCGCCGGCGTATTTTCCGGCAGGATAGCGGATCAATGTTTTACCAAAGCCAGAAAGGTCAGCATAAAGGATGCCGTCGATCGTATAACGGGCATCGTCGCCATCTTGGGTCACAAAACGCTTCAGATTCGGCAAATTAAAGCTCTCAGGCGGCGTAACCAGCGGGTCTCCACCGGTGTACCCGACAATCAGTTCCTGAAGATAAGGGTTATAAAAGCCCTTGTCGGTGATCCAGGGAGCAAACCAGCCAGAAACCGTTAAACTGGTGTCCGTTTTCCCTTCCGGATACTGAGAGATGTAGGTCCCGCTTTTGTCGTACAATACACCGTCACGGGAAGAATAGTTTTCATTCTCCGGGCTGACCGAAATCTCCTTCAAGGCAGTCCAGTCCGTGAAAGAATACCGCCAGCAAGTAAGGACCGTCTTTGGAATACTGACGCTTTCAACGGTCGAATTTCCGGAACTGCCGCCAATCACCTTCACGGGATAGCCTTCAATTTCTTCCGGGATAACAAGATTCTTTTCGGAACCCTGATATCCCCAGAAATAAGCAAACGTGCCCCATTCCCCACCCTGGGAAATCGAATAAATGATACCGTTCAGTTCCTTTTTTTCCACCTCGTCCGCCTGGGCCGGGGTCAGGTTGGCCAGGGCCGGGAGCAGCAGGAGCAGTGCTAGGGAAAGTGCCAGAAATTGTCTCCATCGCTTCATAAAAATTCTCCTTTTCTGTGAATTCGTTTCCGGATAGCTGACATGAGTATATCACAGGTGAAATTCCGCCGCAAGTGCCCTTGTGAAAAATAGCAATGTACACAAATGATTCAAGGAATTTTCACAAATTCGGCAGAACGGATTGTGCAATACGCCGATAGAACAGTTTTGATTTTCGGAATTTCTCCCTGAAAAAGGAAATTCCCCGACGCAAAAGCGTCGGGGAATCCGAAAACGCAGTTTCTTGACCAGAAATCCCGGTCACCTGAGCGAAAATTCTATCAAATCTCCACATCCAGCTTGGCCACCACACGGGAGCACCGGGGGCACAGGCCGTTAGCGTCAGGAGACGTGGTGTGCATCCAGCAGCGGGGGCACTTCTCGCCCCGGGCCTCGGTGACGCCGATGGTCAGACCGGGGAAGTTGGCACCGGTACCGGTCAGAGCGCCCGCCTCCGGGGCCTCCCAATCGCAGGAGGACACAATGCAGACCTCCGCCAGATTCACGTTCTTGCAGGCGTCCCGCAGGGCGGCATCCGCGGTGGACAGGCTCACATGGGCCTCCAGGGCCTTGCCGATGCGCTTCTCGTTCCGGGCCAGCTCCAGCACGCCGTTCACGTCCGCACGAAGCTTCATCACCGTGGCCCATTGGGCCATGGCGTCAGCATCCAGCGCATAGGCGGCGCAGTCCGTGGGCATCTGGTTCAGCAGGATGTTCCGGGCGTCGTCTCCGGCGGCGTGGGGCATGGCCTGCCAAATTTCGTCGCAGGTAAAGGCCAGGATGGGAGCAAACAGCTTGGCCAGAGCGTCAACGATGCGATACAGGGCCGTCTGGGCGGAGCGGCGGCGCAGACCGTTCTGCTCCTCGCAGTACAGCCGGTCCTTGATGATGTCCAGATAGAAGCTGGACAACTCCACCACGCAGAAATCATTGATGGCGTGGGAGACCACATGGAACTCGTAGTTCTCGTAGGCCTTCCGGCACTGGGCGATCAGGTCGTTGAGCCGGGTCAGCACCCACCGGTCCAGCTCCTCCATGTCCTCCGGAGCCACCAGGTGGTCCGGGTCAAAGCCGTTCAGGTTGCCCAGGCAGTACCGGGCAGTGTTGCGGAATTTCAGGTAGTTCTGGCTCAGCTGCTTGAAAATTTCCTTGGAGCAGCGCATATCCACATGGTAATCCGCAGAGCCGGACCAGAGCCGGACGATGTCGGCGCCGTACTCCTTGATGAGCTCATTGGGGTCCATGCCGTTGCCCAGGGACTTGTGCATGGCACGGCCCTGGCCATCCACGGTCCAGCCGTGGGTCAGCACCTGCTTGAAGGGAGCGCCGGCGTCCAGTGCGCCCACGCTGGTCAGCAGGCTGGACTGGAACCAGCCACGGTACTGGTCAGCGCCTTCCAGGTACACGTCCGCAGGCCACAGTTCGGGGGTACGATGCTTCAAGGAAGCGTAGTGGGTAGAGCCGGAATCGAACCAGCCGTCCAGGGTGTCGGTCTCCTTCTCGAAGCCTTCGGCCTTGCCGCAGTGGGGGCAGGTGAGGCCCTCGGGGATCAGGTCAGCAGCGTCCTCCTCGAACCAGATATTGGAACCATGCTCGTCAAAAAGTTTGGAAATGTGTGCGATGGTCTCCGGGGTGCAGACGGGCTTGCCGCAGTGCTTGCAGTAGAACACAGGGATGGGCAGACCCCAGCGGCGCTGACGGGAAATGCACCAGTCGTTCCGCTCCCGGATCATGCTGACCATCCGGTCGCCGCCCCAGGCGGGCAGCCAGCGGACGTTCTCAATGGCTTTGATGGCCTGGTCCTTGAAGGACTCCACGGAGCAGAACCACTGGGGGGTCGCCCGGAAGATGATGGGGTTCTTGCAGCGCCAGCAGTGGGGATAGGAGTGGACGATCTCCTCGGAGGCGAACAGCACGCCTGCATCCTTCATGTCCTGCAGAATCACGGGGTTGGACTCGGTGGTGGTCATACCGGCGTACTTTCCGGCGTAGTCCGTATGGCGGCCCTGATCGTTCACCGGCACCACCAGGTCCATGCCGTAGCGCATGCAGGTCTGGTAGTCGTCGGCACCAAAGCCGGGAGCCGTGTGGACACAGCCCGTACCGGAATCCATAGTCACATACTCGGCGTTCACCAGACGGGAGGTCTTGGGCAGGAAGGGATGCTGGGCCAGCATATTTTCAAAGAAAGCGCCGGGATAGCGGGCCAGGACCTCATAATGCTCGAAGCCGCCAATGTGCATGACCTTGTCCATCAGGGCCTCGGCCATGATGTAGGTCTCGCCGTTCTCGGCCTTTACCAGCACATAGGTGTCTCTCGGATGCAGGCAGATGGCCATGTTGCCGGGGAGGGTCCAGATGGTGGTGGTCCAAATCACGAAGAAGGTGTGGCTCAGGTCAAACTGAGAAAGCTTGCCCAGGTCGTCCTTCAGGGGGAACTTCACATACACAGAGGTGCAGGGGTCGTCCTGATACTCGATCTCCGCTTCGGCCAGGGCCGTCTCGTCCTTGGGACACCAGTACACGGGCTTCAGGCCCTTATAAATGTAGCCCTTCTGATACATGGCCCCGAAGATCTTCACTTCCTCGGCTTCGAAGTGCTTGTCCATGGTCCGGTAGGGGTGGGCCCAGTCGCCCACCACGCCCAGACGGCGGAAGCCCGCCATCTGGCGCTGGATATAGTCCTCGGCAAAGGCCTCGCAGGCGGAGCGGAACTCCGGAACGGGCATGGTCTTGCGGTTGATCTTATTTTTCTTAATGATGGCGGACTCGATAGGCATACCGTGGTTGTCCCAGCCGGGAACGTAGGGGGTATAGTATCCCATCATGGCGTGGCTGCGGACGATGAAGTCCTTCAAGGTCTTATTCAGGGCGTGGCCCATGTGGATGTCGCCGTTGGAGAAGGGAGGGCCGTCATGCAGCACGAAGGGGGGCAGGTCCTTGTTCTTTTCCAGCATCAGGTCGTAAAGGCCCTGATCGTTCCAGCGCTGGAGCATCCCCGGCTCCCGGTTGGGAAGGCCCGCCTTCATGGGGAAGTCGGTTTTCGGGGTGATGATGGTGTTTTTGTAATCCATTGGAATACCTCCGTTTAAAAAATCAGATAAAGCCCCCAGAAGGGGCACAAAAAAATGCCTTTGCCTCCTGAAAATCAAGAGACAAAGGCAAAATACCTCTGCGGTACCACTCTCGTTCCGGCAAATACCGGCACTCATAGGCGCTGTATCGGGCGCTGACCGGCGGAGCCTACTTGGGTCTTCCCGTTGGGTCCGCTGCTCCGAGGGGATATGTCCGTCACTTGCCCGCTGCCTTGCACCAAACCGGCAGCTCTCTGGGGGCAGGGGAGACGCACACTTGTCCTCATCCTGGCAGAAAAGAAAATTTAGTTGTGGGTAGGATCGTAATTCCGACCGAACTGCAAATTCGTGAATTTGCTGGTAGTGTCGGAGGTGGGATGTCTGGGAGCGACCTTTGGAGCGGAATCCTCCGTGGTGCCCACCAGGGCTTCCAGGTTCTGGGAAATTTCGTCCGCCACGGCGTCGGCATTGCTGACGGTCTCGCCGGACTTTGCAGGGTTCAGGGGCTTGTTGGCAGCCTTGATGCGCTCCAAGGCCTGGAGGCAGGTGCGAATCTGGCCGGAAATATCGTCAATTTTCGCATAGGCAGTCCGGCGGGCTTCCTCCACACGGGCATCCTCGGCAGCAATCAGGCTGTCGGCGTTCTTGGCGCTTTCGGAGGCGGCAGCGTTGGCGTCGGAGAGCATCTGCTTGCACTTGGCCTCGGCTTCCTTCACCATCAGGTCGCAGGTCTTCTGGGCGTTGACGATGGCGTCCTTCATGCTGGCCTCGTTCTTGCGGTACTCCTCCAGCTTGGCAACCAGCACCCGCATCTTGCTTTTCAGCAGAGCGTTTTCCTTATAAAGGGTCACATAGTCTTCCGTCAGAGGCTCCAGGAACTCGTCCACGGCCTGCATATCATAGCCGCCGAAGGTCGCACGGTTGAAGGAGATCTGATCGATTTGCTGCGGTGTAAACATAGGCATTTCCTTTCTATGGGATCAGAGGGGCTTAGACGTAGTTTTCGACCTCGCTCTGCAGGTTCTCCAGGTCGCCCACGATGTTCATGCCGCTGGGGCAGAACAGGTAAGAGGCGTTGGCGATCTTCTTCACGTCGCCTTCCAGAGCGTAAATGCAGCCGGTGAGGAAATCCACCACCCGGCGGGTCAGGGCCTTGTCCACGTTCTCCATGTTCAGGATGACAGCCTTGTGCCGCTTCAGATCGTCGGCAGCCTTGGTGGCATCGTTGAAGCTCTTGGCCCGGAACAGGACCACTTCCTGCTTGGCGCCGGAAGAACTGCTGACTACCTGGCCCACAAAGCCGGTGGACGGAGCGGTGGACACGCTGCTGACGCTGGGCGCGGAGAAGCCGGTGTCGGCGCTGTCATCGGTATCGAAAGAGGAGGCACGGTAGGAAGAAGTATGGCGGCGCTCCCGGGGAGCGGGGGCGGGGGTCTCTTCCTCGTAGCCGTCTACGTCCTCGTCTTCATAATCATCATATTCCTCGTCGGAATAGGGCTGGGTGAACTTCTTAACGGAATCCCAAAAACTCATAATATCTGTTTCCTCCTAGTATGTTCGCATCAATCCTGATGAGACTTGGTGTAATCCCGGGGGCCGAAAATGGCGGTGCCCAAGCGGATCATTGTGGAGCCGCAGCGGATGGCGGTCTCAAAATCCCCGGACATACCCATGGATAGTATATCGACTGATACATTATCGTATTTTTTCCGCCGAATGTCAACAGAAAGAGCCGAAATTTCTGAAAAAAATTCTTGAGATTCTGCCACTTCCTGGCAAATCGGGGGAACCGTCATCAGACCACGGACAAAAATATGCGAAAAGCTTGCCATTTTCTCTACCGCCGGCAGAATTTCCTCTTTGGCAAAGCCGCTCTTGCTGGCCTCGCCGCCGATGTTCACCTCCAGCAGGACCTCCTGGGTAAGGCCCTGGCGCTCCGCTTCCCGGTCGATGGCTCCCAGAAGACGGAGCGAATCCACGCTCTGGATAAGGTCCACCTTTCCCACCACCTGTTTTACCTTATTGGTCTGCAAGTGGCCGATGAAGTGGACCGGCTTCCCGGCGTAGGCGTTTTCGGCCAGCTTGGCCGTCAATTCCTGGACCCGGTTCTCCCCGCAGCAGTCTACCCCGGCGGCGATGGCCTGCCGGACGGCAGAAGCATCGTTCATTTTTGTGGCGGCGCAGAGGAGGATGTCTTTGGGGTCCCGGCCGCAGGAAAAAGCAGCATCGTTGATTCGCTGCCGGATGGCGGCAACATTTTCCGCAATGGACATAATAGGAACCTTCTTTCTATTTCGTGGGGACCGGGAAAAAGCCCCCGGCAGAGAGGCCGGAGGCTTTTTCCTCAGATCCCTGTGGATGCGGCCTTCAAGGGCCGGATGGGGACCAGTGTGGATATGGCGTGCTTGTAGATCATCTGCTGCTTGCCGTCTGTGACCAGCAGCACCACGAAGCTGTCAAATCCGGTGATGATGCCCCGGAGCTGAAAGCCGTTCATCAGGAAGAGCGTCACGGGGACCTTGTCCCGGCGGACCTCCTTGAGAATGGCGTCCTGTAAATTGATGGCTTGTTCCGGCATAATATGTATTCCTTCTTTCTTTTAGGATGTATATAGCATACCAGAAATCACTTGTCGAATTCCGTCGCAAGCTGGAAAGCCGTCGCAAGAATTTCGGCGCTTCCGGAATGTTCGCCCCGTCGGAGCCAGTGCATAGCCGGATTCCGCCGGAACCAGGTCAGCTGCCGCTTGGCGTAGCGCCGGGAGGACTGCTGCACCTGGGCAATGGCCTGAGAAAGCTCCGACCGGCCATCCAGCACGTCCAGAAACTCTTTATAGCCGATGGCCTGCATGGCCGTGGCGCTTTCCGGGACCCCGGAAGTCAGGAGCCCCCGGATTTCCTCCAGAAGTCCCTGTTCGACCATTTTTTCCACCCTGCGGTCGATGCGGTCATAGAGGTCCTGGCGGTTTTCGTCGCACAGACCCAGCCAGAGGGCCTGAAATTTCGGCGGCACCTGCTGCGTTCTTCGGTTGTGGGCGGTTATGGTCTCGCCGGTCTCCAGGTAGATTTCCAGCGCCCGGAGAATCCGCTTCCGGTCCCCGGGGTGGAGCCGTGCGGCGGTCTCCGGGTCGATTTCCTGAAGCCAGGAAAGCATCGGCTCGATGCCCTCCCGGTCCGCCCGCTGTTCCAGTTCCTCCCGGCGGCCCGTGGACGGGGCAGGGGCGAAGGCATTGCCCCGGATGAGAGCATCCATATAAAGCCCCGTGCCGCCCGCCACGATGGCGGGGATGCTATGGCTCATCAGATCTTCCAGAATGGGCGTAGCCATGGCGCAGTACCGGCTCACGGAGAAATCCTCCCCCGGCTCCGCCACGTCCAGCATATGGTGGGGGATGCCCTGCATTTCCGCCGGGGTGGGCTTGGCGGTGCCGATGTCCATGCGACGGTAGACCTGCATGGAGTCGCAGGAAATGACCTGGCCCCCCAGGGCCTTCGCCAATTCCACCGCCAATGCGGTCTTGCCGGAAGCGGTGGGACCGGCGATGCAGATGATCTTAGCCATGGCGGCCACGCTCCTTTTCCAGTACCCGCAGAAATCTGGGGCGATTGTAGCGCTGCATGACCACGAACACGCTGTCCACCAGGGCGGCCAGCAGGGAAGTGGTCCAGAATACCCCGGCAGCGCCGAAGGCGGGGACAGTCAGCAAGGGCGCAAAGCTGAGCAGGATAATTACTTCATGGCCCAGTTCCGCAATGCACCCGGCCTGGGTCACGGCTTCCAAAGAATTGCCGCTGACGGCAAACTCCTCCGGCCGGTAGGTGGGCATTTTGTCCTTCCAACGGCGGACCCGCAGGAAGCGATAGAAGCCCGCTTCCCAGTTCCGTGGCCGGAACCAAGGCTTTTCCCATAAGGGCCGGTTCCGGAAAATCACCCTCGTGGCCCCGCCAACAAGCAGGCGGATGAGGAAATGATAGCCGGTGGTCCCGAAGGAAATGGCGGCGGTCAGCATCCAGGCCGCTTGCGTTTGCCCGTAGGCAGCGGCCAGCACCGCCGTCATGGCCACAAGCGCGGCGGTCATTGCCGGAATCACCCGGCGCATCGTGTCGTTTCTCATGTCCGGCGGAACTGCTTTTCCAGCTGCTTCTTGCTGAGGGTCACGCAGATGGGCCGTCCGTGTGGGCAGTATTTCAAATCTTCCCGCTCCATGACCTGCTTCACCAGTGCCAGCAATTCCGCTTCATCCGTGTGCCACCCGGCCTTGATGGCCGCCTTACAGGCCACAGTGTGCAGCAATTCGTCCCGCAGATTGCCGGGGTCCTTCTGTTTTCCCTGGGCCAGGTCACTGGCCAGTTCTTCCAGGGCTTCCTTGGCATTTTCCGGGTCCAAATCCATGGGAATCTGACGAAGAAGCACGGTATTTTCTCCGAATTCTTCGATTTCAAAGCCGATTCTATCCAGAAGCCCCTGATTTTCCAGCAGGGTGGCCGCCAATTCCGGGGTCAGACGGCAGGGAATAGGGGAGAGCAGGCTCTGGGCGGTCATGCGCTCCTGATTGGCCCGGAGTTTGTCAAACAAAATGCGCTCGTGGGCGGCGTGCTTGTCGATAAGAAAAGCGTCCTCCCCCTGCTCCACGATGATGTAGGTCCGGTACAGTTCGCCCACCAGCCGCCAGTCCGGCGTTTCCGGCATGGGGATGGCGGTCTGCTCTGGCTCCTCCACCGGCGGCACGGGGGCCCGTTCCGGCTGGACCGCTTTCGGCTGCTCCGGTATGGAGGGCAGGGAAGCCACCGGGTCGGCTGGAACGGGCGGCACCTCCGGCTTTTTCAGCGGCTCCACCTTCGGCAGGAACACATTCTCCCGCAACGGCGGTCTCGTCTCGCTGACCGGCATCCGGGCCGGCTGGGCGGCAGGGACCGACGGAGCCGGTGCTGCCGGTGCTGCCTTCTGGGCCGAACGATAATCCGCAGCGGACACAGTCCGGAAGAAATCCGGCTTTTTCTCCGGGATTTTCGGCGTTTCGACAGCCCTCGTGGTTTCGACGTTTTTCGGTGCTTCGGCGGCAGGAGCGGTACGGAATTGCACCTGGGGCCGGTCCGGGGTCTGGTTCAAGGCTCCCAGAACACCATAATGCACGCAGTCGAAAACCGCTTTTTCATTCAGGAATTTTACCTCCGTCTTGGCCGGGTGGACGTTCACGTCCACGGCAGCCGCCGGGAGGGTCAGGTGCAGCACGCAGGCGGGGAATTTGCCCACCATGATCTGATTCCGGTAGGCTTCCTCCAAGGCTGACACCAGCAGCCGGGACTTTACGGGCCGGTCGTTGACGAAGAAGGTCTGCAAATTCCGGCTGGGCCGGGAATCCGTGGGCTTGGACACGAAGCCGGACAGGGAATAGTTGTCCCACCGGCTGTTCACCGTCACCATCCGGGCGCTGTCCCGGCCATACACGCAGTACACGGCGCTGGCCAGCTTCCCGTCGCCGGGGGTGGAGAGGACCTCTTTCCCGTCCCGGAGCATCCGGAAGGCCACGTTAGGATGGGCCAGGGCCTGCATCTGCACCGTGGAGGCAATGCGGCTTCCCTCCACGCTGTCGGCCTTCATAAATTTCATCCGGGCGGGGGTATTGTAGAAAAGGTCCCGGATAATGATGGTCGTGCCGTCGGGGCACCCGGCCTCGGCCTCCTCCGTGACGGCTCCCGCCTCCAGGTGGAGGCTCACGCCGCTGACGGAGCCGGGAGTCTTGGTCAGCAGGTCCACCCGGCTCACGGAAGCGATGGCCGCCAGAGCCTCCCCCCGGAAGCCCATGGTGCCGATGGCCGCCAGGTCCTCGGCTTTGTGTAGCTTGGAGGTGGCGTGGCGCAGAAAGGCCGTCCGGGCATCCTCGGCGCTCATGCCGGAGCCGTTGTCCGTGACCCGCAGGAAGGTCATGCCGCCGTCCCGAATCTCAATGGTCACTTGGGATGCCCCGGCGTCCACGGCGTTTTCCAGCAGCTCCTTGGCGGCGGAGGCAGGGCGCTCCACCACCTCACCTGCGGCAATGAGATTGGCGATATGGGGGGAAAGCTGAATGATTTTGGACATAGCACACCTCAACGGAACATAATGAGATAGGAACAGAGATTGACCAGCGCATGAACCCCCACGCTGGCCGCCAGGCTGCCGCCCAGGCAGTAGCATCCGGCCAGAATAATTCCGGCTGGGAGATACTGCACGATGGCCAGAGCCATCATTTGGGGCGTGTACACGCCGATATAGCCCGTAACATGAACGAGGGCAAAAATGCCCGTAGACACCACCCAGCCCGTCAACTTATTTTTTCGGGCCGGTTCTCCGAACAGCAGACCCCGAAAAAGGGTCTCCTCCGTAGGTGGGACCAGCACCGCTGTCCCCAGGCCCATGAGCAGGGGGGCGTTTTGAGCAACGGCGGCAACATTGGCATCATTGGCGTTCACAAACTCCGGGACAAAATGGTCGATCAAAAGCCCCATCAGGGCACTGACGAACGTGTAAAGGGAAAAGCCCAGGGCGATGACCACCAGGTTTTTCCAGATGTTTTTCCAGAACTGCCGGAGATTTTCCAACAGAAAATCGTGAAAAATCAGCAGGACTACCAGGAAATTCGTGGCGAAAAATGCGAAATTCAGCTGCGCCGAATTCAAGGGCTTCGGCAGCAGGGCATTCACCATCGGAAAAAGCCGGGGAAGGACGAAAATCTCCAATGCCAGGAACACCCAGCCCAGCCGGGCCTCCCGGCGGTTCATGGAAACAGGTACTTCCATGGCTCACCCCAGCATCTTCTTCAGCTTATAAAGCTGGTTCATGGCCTCGATGGGGGTCAGCACGTCCAGATTGATGGCAGAAAGGGTCTGAGCCACCTGGGCGTAGCCCAGCATTTCCATACTCATCTGGTCGTCCTCCGGAGCAGGGGCTGCCGATTTTGCAGGAGCAGGGGTTCCCTCCTGTTCCAGCTGGCTGAGGATTTCCCTGGCACGGGCAATGACACTGTTAGGCAGCCCCGCCAGCTTGGCCACTTCCACGCCGTAGCTGTCGTCGGCGGCGCCGGGAATGATTTTCCGCAGGAAGATCATCTGGTCTCCACGCTTTTTCACGGCGATATTGTAGTTTTTCACATTGGGCAGCTCCTGCTCAATGACGGAAAGCTCATGGTAATGGGTAGCAAACAGGGTCTTGGCCCCCAGTTTTTTGGGGCTGGCGGCATATTCCAGCACCGCACGGGCGATGGCCATGCCGTCATAGGTAGATGTCCCCCGGCCGATCTCATCCAGAATCAGCAGACTCCGGCTGGTGGCGTATTTCAGAATGGAAGCCACCTCGCTCATTTCCACCATAAAAGTGGATTGACCGGAGGCCAGGTCGTCGCTGGCGCCGATTCGGGTAAACACCCGGTCCACCAGGCCGATGGTTGCCGATCGGGCAGGGACGAAGGAGCCGATCTGTGCCATCAGCACAATCAGCGCCACCTGGCGCATATAGGTGGATTTACCGGCCATGTTGGGGCCTGTAATAATGGCCACCTGATTGTTCCGGGAACCCAGGTCCGTATCATTTGGGACAAACAGACTGTCCGTGAGCATCTGCTCCACCACCGGATGCCGTCCGTCCACAATGTGGATTTCACTGCCCAGAGTGATTTCCGGGCGGCAGTAGCCCCGCTGGACCGCCACCGTAGCCAGAGAGCAGAGGGCGTCTGCCGCCGCCACGGCAGAGGCCGTGGTCTGGATGCGGGGAGCCTGCTGGGAAACGTATTCCCGCAGTTCCTGGAACACCTGGTATTCCAGAGCATTCAGCCGCTCCTTGGCGGTCAGAATCTGTTCTTCCAGTTCTTTCAGTTCCGGGGTAATATAGCGTTCGTTGTTGGCCAGGGTCTGTTTGCGGATATAATTGGCCGGGACCTGGCCCACAAAGGACTTGGAAACATCGATGTAATAGCCGAACACCCGGTTATAGCCCACCTTCAGGGTGCGGATGCCGGTCTTTTCCCGCTCCGCCGCTTCGATAGCCGCCACGGTGTCGGATCCGCCGTTCATCACGTCCCGGAGCCGGTCCGCCTCGGCGTTGGCCCCTTTTTTCAGCAGTCCGCCTTCCCGGAGGGTCAGGGGCGCGTTCTCGTCGATGGCCTTCTCGATGCGGTCGGCGCAGTCGGTAATGGGGTCCAGGTCGGCGCAGAGCCGCTTGAGCATGGGGGCTTCCAGCTGGGTAAGCTGGGCCTTCACGTCCGGCAGTGCCCGCAGTCCACGGGCCAGCCCCAGCATATCCCGGCAGTTCACCGTCCCAGTGACCACACGGGCCATGATACGCTCCAAATCGGAAACGTCCTTCAGGGCTTCTTCCAGTTCGGACCGGACCACCGTCGATTGGGTCAGTTCCTCCACGGCTCCCTGGCGGCGGGTGATCTCCCCCGCATCCAGCAGGGGTTTTTCCACCCAGCTGCGCAGCAGCCGCCCGCCCATAGCGGTGTGGGTCTTGTCCAGCACCCACAGGAGGCTTCCTTTTTTGTCTTTTCCCCGGAGGGTCTGGGTCAGTTCCAGATTCCGCCGGGCATCCAGGTCCAGTTCCATAAAATAGCCGGAGGAATAGAAATTCAGTTCCCGGATATGGGCCAAGTCCGTTTTCTGCACGAACAGCAGCCATTGCAGCAGCACGCCTGCCGCCATCACCGCCGCCGGGAAGGAGGCCAGACCCAGTTCCTCGACGCTCTTGCCAAAATGGTCCGTCAGGGCCTTCTCGGCAGCTTCCATCTCAAACTGGCCGGGCTTTTCCTCGTCCACGCAGCAGCCCAGCCGCCGCAGGAGAGCGTCGTTCAGAATTTCGCAGTCCGCTTCCTGTCCGCCCCGCAGGACCTCCGCCGGAGCGAACCGTCCCAGTTCCGAAGCGGTATTCTGGGGTCCATTGCAGACGGTAGCGTAAAATGCGCCGGTGGACACATCGCAGAAGGCCAGGCCAAACTTCCCGTCCAGGCCGTACAGGCAGGCCATGTAATTGTTTTTACTTTCCTCCAGCATACTGCCTTCCGTGACGGTGCCGGGGGTGACGATTCGGGTGATGTCCCGCTGGACGATGCCCTTGGCCAGAGCCGGGTCCTCCAGCTGCTCGCAGATGGCCACTTTATAGCCCTTGGACACCAGCCGGGAAATATAGGAATCCACGCTGTGATAGGGCACGCCGCACATGGGGGTCTGCTCCTCCTTGGGCTTGGACCGGTCCCGGGTGGTCAGGGTCAGGTCCAGTTCCTTGGCGGCCAGCTTGGCGTCCTCGTCGAACATTTCATAGAAGTCCCCCAGCCGGAAGAACAGAATGCAGTCCTGATTCTGCTCCTTGATGGCGTTATATTGCCGCTTCATGGGGGTCAATTCCGCTGTCTGTGCCATTTCATCCCTCCTGTAAGATCCCGGTAAGGCTCCAGGTGGTGGAGCCGGTGATTTCAAGATTCTGATAGGACCCAATGAGCGCCGGGTCCCCGGCGAAACGCACCAGCCGTCCGCCCTCGGTCCGGGCCGTCAGCAGGTCGCCGTCCTCCTGCCCGTCCACCAGACAGCGCATGGTTTTACCAACGTATGCCCGGTGCAGTTTCTCGGAAATGCTGTTCTGCAGGGCGCAAAGCTCGTCGAACCGGCGGTTTTTCTCGCCCGCCGGAGTGGGGTCCTCCATCTTCGCCGCAGGGGTTCCGGGTCGGGGAGAAAAAATAAAGGTAAAGAGGGCATCGTAGCGCACCTGACGGATCAGGGACATGGTCTCCTGAAAATCCTCCTCGGTCTCCCCCGGGAAGCCAACAATCACATCAGAGGTCAGCACCAGGTCCGGCATGACTTTTTTTGCATATTCCACCTTGGAAAGGTAGGTTTCCCGGTCGTAGTGCCGGTTCATAGCTTTTAAGACACGGCTGGAACCGGACTGGAAGGGGAGATGCAGCTGCTTGGCGATTTTCGGGTATTGGGCCATGGTGTCGAACAGCTTGGTGCTGGCGTCTCTGGGGTGGCTGGTCATGAATCGCACCAGGAAGTCCCCGTCCAGGGAGGCGATCTGCGCCAGCAGGTCCGCAAAGTCCACGCCGCAGTCCAGGTCCTTCCCGTAGGAATTCACGTTCTGTCCCAGGAGGGTAATTTCCTTGCAGCCGGAGGCAATCAGGGCCTTGCATTCTTCCAGAATGTCCTGAGGCTTCCGGCTCCGCTCCCGGCCACGGACGTAGGGCACGATGCAGTAGGTACAGAAATTATTGCAGCCGTACATAATGGATACCCAGCTTTTCAGGGTGTTGTCCCGGAGCATGGGCAGGCCCTCGGCAATGGAACCGGCCTCGTCCTGGACGAAGAACTGCCGCTTTTTCTCCGTCAGCACCCGGTAGAGAAGCTCCGGGAACTGCCAGAGATGGTGTGTGGAGAATACGCCGTTGACATGGGGGTAGCTTTTGCGGATGCGCTCCACCACCTCCGTCTGACCGGCCATGCAGCCGCATAAGAATATTTTCTGCTCTGGGTGGCGGCGCTTGGTGTGGGTCAGGGCCCCCAGATTACCGAATACCCGCTGCTCGGCGTGCTCCCGGATGGCGCAGGTGTTCATAATGACCACGTCCGCCCCCTCGGCTTCCTGGGCGATCTCATAGCCGCACTGGCTCAGCAGGCCCCGGAGGGTCTGGGAGTCGGCTTCGTTCTGCTGGCAGCCGTAGGTCTCCACATAGGCCTTGGGGGTCCGCCCGGCCTGGTGCCAGTAATTTTCAATTTTATCACAGAAGGCGTACTGGGCCTCCAGCTGTTCCTGCGAAATAACGGTGGTTTTGGCTCCCATGAGAATTCCTCCGAAAAAGATACTGATTCAACAATAAATAATAGCAGTTTTTCGGGAACTTTTCAAGAGGGAAGCAGGAATTTTGCGGTTTTGTAAACATTTGCCCTTTGCTCTTGCTTTTTACCGCCGTCCGTGGTAAACTTGTTGCATTATTTGCCCGGCGAACGCCGGGAGAAAGAGGAAACCATGGAATGTAAATATTGTCATGCGGACATCCCGGATTCCGCCCGGTTCTGCCCGGAATGCGGCAAGCCTACCGCAGAAGCAGCCCCGGAGACGGAGACCGAAGCCGTGGAAACGCCGGTGACCGAAGAAGTCGCCGATACTGTTACGGACGAAACTCCGGCCAGCGAGACTGAGGAAGTTGAGGAAACCGCTGAAAAGCCTGAAGAACCCGCTGCCGAGCCGGTTCCGGATGCTCCCCGGCATAAGGCCAGCCCCTGGAAGATCGTCGTAGCCGCCGTTCTGGTGGTGGCGCTGATCGGCAGTATCTTTGCCATAATCATTGCCTGCCGCAGCAGCCAGCCCAGTGCCGATGCAACAACCCCCACGGACAGCACGAACAGCACCGATTCCACCACCGCAACCGTGGACCTGACCAAGTTCCCCCACTACACCGTTGCCGACGACAAGGCCGCCGAGACTGCCAATGTGGTCGTTGGCCAGATCGCAGACGACACCATCACAAATGGCCAGTTCCAGGTCTATTACTGGATGGGCGTTTACAACTTCCTGAACTATTACGGCAACTATATCTCCTACCTGGGTCTGGACTACACCAAGCCTCTGGACGAGCAGGTTCAGGCCAGCGGCGAGGAGACTTGGCAGCAGTATTTTGTGGAGGCCGCCTTTGATAACTGGCACCGCTACGAGGCGTTGTCCCTGCTGGCCAAGCAAAATGGCATGACTCTGGGTGAGGAATTGCAGACCCAGCTGGACTCCGTTCCCGAGAACATGAAAAAAAATGCGCAGGAGAACGGCTACGACAGCGCCGAAGCCATGCTGCAAAAGGAAGTGGGCGCCGGGGTCACCATGGACGACTACCTCTATTATCTGGAGCGGTACTACCTGGGCTACCAGTATTTTGAGAGCGTTTACAACACCCTCACCGCCACCGACGAGGAAATTGACGCTTATTACACCGAAAATTCCGATACCTTCGTGAGCCAGGGTCTGGACCGGGAAGGGGAGAAGAAGATCGACGTGCGGCACATCCTCATTCAGCCGGAGAACGGCGTGAAGGACGACGACGGCAACACCACCTATTCCGAGGAGGATTGGGAGGCAGCCCGGGTGAAGGCTCAGCAAATTCTGGACGACTGGCTGGCCGGGGAGGCTACCGAGGACACCTTCGCCGAAGCTGCCGCCGCCAACTCCGTGGACAGCTCCGCTTCCAACGGCGGTCTGTACTCCAACGTTTCTCAGGGCGACATGACCGACGAATTTGACGCCTGGTGCTTTGACGACAGCCGCCAGACCGGCGACTACGGTCTGGTCCGCACCAAGTACGGCTACCATGTGATGTTCTTCTCCGGCCTCAGCTGGTACAACACCGCCAAGAGCGCCCTGCTGAGCCAGAAGTCCAACGACTTTGTGGACAATGCCATCGAGCAGTTCGAGATGACCTACGACCTGGACAAGTTGGCCATTGCCGCCGTGCAGCTGGGCAACGCAACGGAGTAATTCCGAAAAATACCCATAAAAAATCATCCGCATAGGGGTACCCTCCGTAAGGAAGGTACCCCTATGCGGTTCTCAGTTTAATCAGTTTTCGGAAAGCTTGCACTGTTTTCTCTTTGCTGCGCTCAGTGAAGTGATGCTGTTTGGCATCTTCCATCTTCTCCTGGGTCAACTCGTGGAGGATACCCACGCCGCTGTATTATCCGTTATTACTTTTTCTTTCTGCTTACAACCGTTGTGCCGATGGCTGCGCCGCCGCTGGCAAACAGCAGGACAATCCACAGTGCAAGGTTGCTTGTATCGCCGGTCTGGGGATTCTTATCGGATGTTCCCGGTTTGGTACTGGCAGGTTGTTTCTCAAGAGCAGCAATCGCATCTTCGATAGCTTTTGCCATCTTGTCTACTTCAGATTGCTCCGTAATATTTTTGCCACGGACAACAGCTTTGACAGCGGTTTCCACACCGGAGAAATCCTTGTAGTCATTCTTGTTTAGTGCATTTGCTTTGGCAATGGCTGCATCTACCTTTGTGTAATCGGCATCCTTGTATTGCAGGGCGGCAATGGCATCTTCAATAGCTTTCGCCATTGCGTCAACTTCGCTCTGCTCAGTGATATTCTTGTCACGGACAACGGCATTCACAGCGGCTTCCACGCCGGTGAAGTCCTTGTACTCGTCCTTGTTCAGGGCGTTTGCCTTGGCGATGGCCGCATCTACCTTTGTGTAGTCAGCGCCCTTGTATTGCAGGGCAGCAATGGCATCTTCAATAGCCTTTGCCATTGCATCAACCTCTGTTTGCTGGGCTTTGCTTTTTGCTCGGTCAACAGAGTTAATGGAATCTTCTACCGCAGAATAATTTGTATAAAGGCTGCTATCAAGAGCCGTTGCCCTTGCGATGGCTGCATCGACAGCTGTGTAATCAGCGGGGATGTTATTGTCATCCCACACAAAAGTTGGATGACCGATTCCGGCAACCCATTCAACGCCCGCACCGGCATTGGTTTGCAAGCCAGCAAGGACATCTGCGGAGGTGAAGTTGGAGACGGCAGTGCCGCACGATGACTGGTCAAAGGTCGGGTCGGCGCCCGCAGTACCTGCATCCCAATCAACCACCAGCTTAGCAACGGCTAAGTAATTGCCTTTATTATCAGGATATGTTTCTTCATCAAGCGTTACACCATCAGGAGGGGTATCCGGCCAAATGCAGTCGGTAACATGGGGCTTTACAACAGCTGTAATCCAAGTGATATTGCCAGGCTCAGCGCTAGTGATGTTTTTTGTTGCAACTATGCAATTTTTGATTATTACGCCAGGCTTGTTCCCAGAGAAGTTTTCAAAGTTTGCACCGAGAATACCACCTACAGCTGAATAGATATTATTGCAGGAAACAGAACCGCCAAACCAACAATCGGTAATCGACGAGCTGTCCGCAGAGTTTTCCCACTGACCAATCAGACCGCCAACGGTATCAACATGATCTTCATCGGATTCTGTACTGATAACCGTGGCGTCTGAGCCGCAGCCTTTTACTTGTGTGCCCCCAGTGCATTGGCCAATCAGTCCGCCGACCATCTTGTCGCCAACATTGTTTTCTATCTTTCCGCTTGTATAGCAGTTTTCAACTGTGCCGCCATCGACCCAATCTGCCAAAATGCCGGCAAGTAACGAACCATCATTTGAGGCAATATCAGCGTCTATAACAAGTAAATTCTTTAATGTACCACCGTCAGAAACAACTCCGAATAGTCCGTTTCGAATAAGTTCGTCACCAGTAGAGTGATGATGCAAATTCGTGATTTTGTGATACTGCCCATCAAAAGTACCAGCAAAATATCTTCCAAAGTTGCTGCCATTTCCAATGGGGGTCCACTGGCAGCCGGATAAGTCGAGGTCATTATCTAAGTAAATCGTTTTCCCTTCAAATGATACAGATGCAGTTTTGTCATTGACTAACTGCGCTAAACCGGCCAACTGTTCGGCAGTGGTGAAATGGTATTCAGTATCCGTCTCATGGTCGGTGTACCAGCTTGTATCTGCCGTACCGTCCCAATTATCTACTGAAGTTCCTTCAGCAAACGCTGTCATCGGAACAAGTGCCATCACAAGGCACAACGCAAGCAGAAGGCTTAGAAGTTTCTTCTTCATTTTTATTCCTCCAAAATAATTCTATCCGCTATTTTCTTCCTCCGACAGCGGACACGCCGGAGAAGATAGAAGGTTTAACCGGAAAAGATCGTTTTGCCGGTCGTGGTTAAGACTTCAATATCAAACCACCATCCTTCCGGCAAACGCAAAAAGCCGAAGCCAAGGCATAATGCACCCTGTCTCCGGCAATCGGTTCGTTATAAATTGTATGAAATAAGACTTGACACGCTGAAAAAACGGCGCTATGCTCCAGCCCAGCCCAGCCGACAATGATTGTCGCATTTCCGTTTGCCATAGTCAAGTCCTCCTTCCATAATTTCTAAGGCAAAA
>ERZ841120.418-NODE-418-length-30880-cov-6.767916_pt1 | contig 30880 bp, 32 predicted proteins | sample MGYA00519572_ERZ841120 | MGnify/ENA primary metagenome ERZ841120 (study PRJEB31850, sample SAMEA3708890) | human gut metagenome | biome: human gut; feature: human-associated habitat; material: faeces | place: China | collected 2014 ...
TCCCCGTAGGCTTTTCGGCGGGTTGCCCTGTGGCAACACTTCGCCCATGCTTGCTCTCCTTACGCGACCTTTGTGACGCTAATGACGCTGATGACGCTGTTTGTGAGATATCACATTTGAAAAGCTGGGTTATGTCAATTTCAGTGTCATTAGCGTCATCTGCGTCATTTCCGTCATGGGAGAACTTCATCTGCCGCGCCTGCGAGGTGCGGTGGGTTTCATAGCGGATACCTCTTGGCGTGAACACCGTATCGAAGTGTTCCACGATTTTCCGGGTCAGCTGGTGGGGCAAAACGCCCTCAATATCGGCTGCGGAAAGCAGTTCGGTAGCCGTGCCTTGCCATGTTCCGACACTATCGATGTAGTCAGCCACTTTCCAAAGGTAACTCGGCACAGCCTTAGCGACAATCTGTTCTGTACTTTCTTCCTCGTCCAGAATCCAAACGCAATTTTCTTCGTGCAGACGCAGTGTTTTGTTGTCCATATCGCGCCCGGTCACCAAAATGCTGGCGGTCTGGCTCATACGCTTGCGCTGCATGACCCAGCTGGTATCGGACGCACCCATCAGACCGTTGGAGCCTGCAATCTGCTGGAACGGATCGTCTGCGGCTTGTTTGCGCAGATGGTGGATCAGCAAAATGCAGACATTGTACTTATCAGCCAGTGCTTTCAAGGCGCTGATTTCCTTGTAATCGCTGGCATACATACTGTTGTTCTGGTCGTTGGAACGAACCTTTTGCAAAGTGTCAATGACAATCAGCCCTGTATCCGGGTGCTGATAGAGGAAACTTGTGAGCTGTTCTTCCAGCCCCTGCTCGATGCTGCCACATTCCGTCTGCATGACCAGCCGTTCGGGGGCTTCTTCGCTGCCCACAAGCTGGAGAAGGCGCTTTTGCAGACGGTTGAAGGTGTCCTCCAGCGAGAGATAAAGCACGGTGTGCGGCTCTATTTCACGCCCCCACATGGGTTTTCCCTGCGCCACCTGCAAGCACAGCCACAAGGTCAGCCAGCTTTTGCCCGCTTTGCTGGGGCCGGCAAACAGCGCCAGCCCTGCCGGGAGCAAATCGGGAATGATCCACTTGACCGGCGGCAGCGGCGTGGAGAGGAGTTCTTCGGCGGAGATCGTTTTTGGAAGTTTTTCATAATTCATTCGCATCGTCCTTTCTGTTTTGGCATATATCTATTATCTCATACTATCGTCGTTTTGCGTGTGGTAAGTTTTATTCTCCAGTGTTAAGTTGTACGGCTCACGCCGCCCCACAGCCCCACAAACGCGCCAAACGGCGGGCGCTTCGGCTGTTTCGTATCCGTGTGCTGCGTGTGGCATCTGCCCCACACCGGGCGGATTTGGGCGGTTACTGCGAGTGAATCAGAACTGATTCACTTTTACACCTTTCCCTCTGAATTGTGAATCAAATCTGATTCACTCCCAATAAATTTTCCGAAAGTATACTGTTCTGATTCCCTACTTTTATTAGACTGGAAAACGTGAATCGGTTTCGCATACTTTCGGGACAACTTTTCGATTTACAGCTGCATTTGTCCACTTTGCCCCAGCTGTGGGGACGACTTGCAAGGCTGCCGTTCGGCTGCAACGGCATCATGGGTATTTTTACCCCAGCCAGGTTCTCTGCCTGCCGCCCTCATTGTGTGAACTATGACTGGACGGAAGTATCTTTACGACCACATCTGTCATTGCGCTCCACTCCGCCACGGGGTGTTTACCAGAGACTGAATCGCTCGTGCCCGGTGGCAGTCATGGCGCGTACTCTGTCTGCGCTGCCGTACTCGTAAGTTGACGGCAATGTGGTGAATGTACCTTGCTTGTCGGATATGCAGTTTTCAAGGTGCCGAATCTATTTGAGACGGGGAGGTGCTCTTGCCAAAATCAAGGCAGCCCCTACGCGCTCACGCGGGTCTGACCGCACGGACGCTTCAGAACATAATTGATCACATTGATTTTGGGGATTTTGTAGGCGTTTCCCAGCCGGATGCAGCTGATTTCGCCCTCCCCCAGCAGGTCATACGCCGCGTGGCGGCTGATGCCCAGCATGGCTTGCAGATCCTTGACCGTTACAATGTCTGGGTACTCCGCAAACATGAGCTTGTACATTTCCCTGATTTCTTTACAATCCATTCGATCACCATCCTTGAATTTTAACTTTCGCATATTTGCGATGTAAATATAGGATACTGCGCTTTTATGCGAATGTCAATAGTTTTCGCAAAATTGTTACTTTTTTCTTGCGCTTTTATGTTATGGTGTGGTACAATAAGGAAAATCCTACAAAGAGAGTGAACGAAATGAACATCGGAGAGAAAATCAAGCGCATCCGCCAGCACCGCCGCATGACCCAGAAAGAGTTGGGCGTGTTGGTCGACCTCAGCGCAAACCGCATTGCGCAATACGAAATGGGTTACCGCGTACCAAAAAAGCCCCTGCTAAATCAAATAGCAGAGGCTTTGCGTGTTTCCCCGTTGGCACTTTCCGATGGCGGAAACGGTCCGGCGAATGATATTCTGGAACAGCTTTTCTGGCTGGACGAGGAGCAGCCCGGCGTTATCAAGCTGGTCCCCACCGAGCGCGGCACAGCACGGTATAATGCCAACCCAGACCTTGCGCTGCACTACGATGATAACGATAACTGGTCGCCACGCTCCCCGGTGGCTATGTGGTTCGATGATACGATCTTGGATGATTTCCTAAAGGATTGGGCTGCGGTTCAGAAGAAGTTGTATGCTGGGGAGATTACGCAGGCAGAATATTTTGAGTGGAAGATCATGTGGTCAGATTGTGATGATCTACACATATAAAAGAGTTTTTCTATTGTCTGATTGTAATAAAGAGAATAGCACGATTACTTACAATATAGAGGGTACCCTATAACCCATTCAAAGCCGGAAAATATTACCAAGTGCCAAAAGATCTCTGCTAAATCAATAGCAGAGTCTTTGCGTGTTTCCGAGTCGCCACTTTCCGATAGCAGCAATAGCCGGAAACGATATTCGGAAATAGCTTCTTTGGTTGGACGAGTAGTAGCATTGCGTTATCAAATCGTTGCCCCCCTAAACTCAACGCTGCACAGTATAAAACCAATCCAAACTGTTCTATGGCGATAATGACAATTGAACATCGAGCTCCACAGTAGCTGTGTGTTTTTTCACTTTATGATTATTCCTGTGACATCAACCTGAATGTCTATCCAAACTGTTTGAGGATAGTCGGCAATTATACCGTCATAGAAATGCTTTTCAAAGCGTTCTCACATATAAACAAAATCGGCTGATGTGGAAAGACCGGATCCTGCACCGATGATGACTGCCTCGGCTTGCTCCCAATGCGCAGCACAGTTTTTCGATGCCATCTACGGTATTCGTCTTGTCAAGGCTACGAAACACAACCTCTCTTCATAGTCTATTGGTAAGATTTGCAATGTTTTGAATTGCGCTGTTTTCTCAATATTTTCTTTTTTGTGTTTCCGATGCGCAAAGAACAAAACCCAGAAGATATTCTCAAATAGGGAAACTGATTGTTCGACTACCTCGATAAGTGTTTGAGTGTCATTTGGTATATTCTAGAATTTTCAACTGCGTGGGTTTGTCAATGTTGAAAATTTTCTTTCTCTTAAAGTCACTATAAAAAGGGTTGACATTCATCAAAAAGAACGCTTACAATGATAATAATAAAAGTGTCAACCACTGTAATAGGAGAAGATACTGGTATGCTCAATGTCTTTTACGGTGATATGCCGAATGTGATATACAATACGGCCATTTATTTCAAAAACACCTATGAAAATGCGTGGATTACCGATTCACTTTCCCGTGAGATAATTCAGGATGTAGACCATTCCACCGTTCTGGATAGTGGTGTAATCGACAGTCCTGTACTGGGAAAAATTCCTCCGGTACAGCTGTCCGGCGGCGTAAAAACGCTGATTCTGATTGCCAATGAGCCGGATAAGGTATTCAACGCTTCAACCTGTGGAGATAATTGTGCCAAGTGGCTGCTAAAAATTGCAGAAAACCGGGATGTTACCATCAATCTCCGTCACCTTATGAACTTTGGAAGTGAGCCATTTACAATCCATATTTTGAATACAGATCAGATTGTTCATTCCATGCGGGAGCTTATCCCGATTGCAGGACTTTATGTGTGAGGATGTTTTATGGTAGGAGCATATCGGGTTATTGTACAGAACAAGAAAATCAAGTTTGATTTTGAAATGCGCCGGAATATCACAATTCTGCGCGGGGATAGTGCCACAGGCAAAACCACGCTTGTCGAAATGATACAGGAATATGCCGAGCTTGGTCCGGACAGTGGCATCGTTCTGCAGTGCGAAAAGAATTGTGCGGTGCTTTCCGGGCGGCAGTGGGAAAAACAGCTTTCAGCGCTTTCCCAGAGTATTGTTTTCATTGATGAGGGAAACGCATTTCCGGCGTCAAAAGAATTTGCTGCAGCAATTCAAAAAACAGACAATTATTATGTGATTGTCACAAGAGAAAGTCTGGAAACTCTGCCATATAGTGTGACAGAAATTTACGGTATTCGGACTTCTAAGCATTTTGGAGATTTAAAGCAGACCTACAATGAATTTTTCCAAATCTACGGAAAGTCAATGGGAACAAACACCTTGAAACCGACACAGGTGATTACGGAAGATTCAAATTCAGGATACCAATTCTTTCAAAAGGTTTGCACAGATAATGGCATTAACTGCAAATCTGCAAGCGGAAAATCAAATATTTTCAAGCTGCTGTTGGATGAAACCAAACAAGAAGTTCTGGTAATTCTGAATCGCTATCTATCTTTTCGTAAATCACCAATTTCTTTGATTGCAGTGTAATGTTTTCCACATTTTCGGCTGATCTCGTTGAAAAAGTCGGAGGTCACGAATTCCAGCAGCCACACTTTTGGAATCATATACTTGGGTGTTTGCAGAATTGTTTTTAGCTGTCCTTTGCTGCACCATTTTAGAATCGTGTGGCGTTTGTAGCCTGTGACCTCGCAGACCTGCTCAACTGTCAACACATCCGGGTAGTCTGCCAGCTGATGCTCGTACCATTCTTTTGCCAGCAGCCGTTCTTCGCATTTATAATTCAGCTTGCGCTCCAACGATACAGCCGGTTTCTTGTGCTTTGGATACAACAGAAACTACTCAGCGGCGAAATCACGCAGGAAGAGTATTTTGAATGGAAAATCATGTGGCCGGAAAATGCGGGTTGAAAATGTGATGAATAGAATCATTACTGCTTCTTTTTGCGCTTATAGACGCACAGCAGTATGAAGGCAACAGCGCTGGCGGCGCAAAGGAGGATAAGCAGCGCCAGAGGGGTATTGTCGCCGGTCTGGGGAATTATCCGCTGCAGCACAGGCTGCGGAGTGGCGGACGGTGCAGCTGTCGCACTTGGCGCGGGCGTTTGCGTGCTGTTGGCGGCGGGGGCCGGTATACCGCTTACTGCCGCAAGCTCCATAGCGTCAGTGTCGGTCAGGTGCAGGGCAAGGTCAACACCCGCCTCGCTTTTGTTGACAGCCACATGGTACACGCCATTGTTCAGGCTGAAATTTGTGTTGGCGTCCTCAAACAGGATAAATTCCAGATACCCCGCCAAGTTGCCGTTTTCCAAGGCGGTCAGGCTGTGCTTGCCGCAGGGAACATCCGTAAAGGTAAAGCGTCCGTCTGCGTCTGTCACGGTGGTTTTCAGCGTGCTGCGCAGTTCCAGCGTTATGCCCTGCACAGGTGTGCCGCTGCGGGTAACGCGGCCTGTCAGGGTGTAGGTGTCGCCTGCCGTGGCGGCAGCATCGCGGGTGATGACCACCAGCGAAAGCTCCTGATACACCGGCTCCGGCGTGTACCGCCCGCCCTGCACGGCGGCGGTAATGTCCTGCCCGTTCAGCAAAACCTGCGTGATGGTTTTGCCGCTCTCGGCGCGTAGCAGCAGCTGCGGGCGGCTCAGGCGCTCTACGGCAAAGGATGTGCCGCTTTGCCCATTGCAAAACACCTGCACGCCCTCGCCCTGCACGGTCAGCGTGTGGGCGGCGGGCACAGTGGCGGTGATGGTGGCGCTTTGGTTATCATCGGCCCAAACCGGCAGGCAAAAGCCGCACAGCAGTGCCAACGCACAAAGCAGCCCTGCAAGTTTTTTCACAGGCGTCACCTCACTGGTAGGAAATCGTAAAGGTTACGGTGTCCGTGTAATCGCCCGCGTGGGCGGCGTTCCAATCAGCCTGCGCAATATGAATGGTCAGTGCGGTGCTGTCACCTGCCGTTGTATAGGCGGCAGAGGTAAACTCAGTATTGCCGTTCAGAATTTTATACGGAAGGGTTTTGTTGGTATCTGCGGCGTTTTTCAGTGTGCCGCTGGCGGAAAGCACAACCTTAACGGACTTGTCGGGGTCAAACTGGGCTTTGGTTAGCTCGATTTTGCCGAAAGAGGTATCCTCGGCGTCAAACTTCACCGTGGTATTCGCCGGAATCGTCACGGTGTAGGTGGGGTCGATATGCGCTGTGACTTCCACCTTACGGCTATCATCGGCGGCAAAAGCCGTGGTGGACAGTGCCGCCGAGAGCGCCAGTGCAAGGGTAAATGCTGCCAGTTTTTTCATCGACAATGTCCTGCTCGTCAATATGGGAGCCGTCATCCTTGATGAGCGACTGCCAGCTTGCGCTGGGTTGCAGTTGGCGGATGGTTTCCTGCTGCTGTTCGGGGGAGGGCAGCCCCATTGCGGCGGCAGTTTCCTCGGCAAGGTCGCCGCGCCCCACGCTTTCCGGCAGTTCCTGCGCGACGGAAACAGAAACAGCGGAGGGCGATGGTTCGCTCTCCGCTGTTTGGGGTTTGATATTTACAGGCTCGTCACGATGGGCATCGCCAGTTCCGCTGCCTGCGCTTGCAGGCTGTTCATGTGCGCCGTCCAACCCAACGGGTCGTTCTTCCTGTCCGGTGCGGGGTTGCTGACCAGCAGCTTCGTGATGGTCTGCTCCACCTGCTCCCAATAGCGTTGCTTGGTCTGTTTCAGGTCGCTGTACAGTGTCCCGTCCAGCAGCATCTTGTCGTACAGCAGAGAGTGGCTCTCTTGAAGGAATTTCTCCCGCTGCAGACCGATTCTCCCGACCGGCGGTCTGCGCGTTTCCTTCATTGCCATCTTGGGCACCAGATACCCGTTCAAATTCATCATATCCATGATCCTGCACCTCCTGTTGGTTCGTCTTGATTACATTTTCATCATACTGTTTTGGCTGGGTCTTGGCAACACTGTCGATGCTCTTGACGACAGCGCCGATTTCGGCAAACATCTGCCGCCCTGCGCGGTTGACGGCATTGCCAAGCGCCAAAACCGTGGATTCGGTATCAAAGCGATCAATGTCCGCAAAGGCGTCCTGCGGCACGGCACTGTCGCCCAAACCGCAGCGCACTGCCGCCATATAGACGGCGCTCTGCGTGATGAGGTTGGCAAAAATCGCATTTTGCTCCTGCGACTTTGCCCATTCCAGCGTGCTGCCGATCACGGCATTCTGTAAATCGGCGTCCAGCTGTTTGCCGTGCTCTGCCACAAACAAGGCTGCTTGCAAACCAAAGATTTCCGGCAGGCTCTCGGCGTTGTGCTTTTCCTGCAAGGCTTGCAGGATCGGATAACGGTTGGCATCGGTGATTTGCCAGCCCAATGGCTTGGAGTCTTTACCGGCAGGGTGGGTATCCTTGATGTCAAACAGATACCGCACATTGCCTGCCATATTGCCGGTGCCAAGGGACGCGACGCCGCGCGCACCGCGGTTGACCCAGCGCCCGGCAGCACGGTTCCAAGTGTCGATGTCTGCCAGCATGGTGGCACCGGGGCGCTGGCTGTAAATCAGTGCCTGATTCGGGAAGGCGTAATGTGTTGTATACGCGGCTGAACGCAAAAACGCCCGCCAACTGTCGGCATTGTCTGCCACATCGGCAATCGCCTGATGCGCCTGCCGTAAAATATTTTGGTAATTCGCCAATCGGTTTCATCTCCTTTGCGGTAATAAAAAGCCCTGAACATTGCTGTGCAGAGCTTTCCATTCGCGTGATTTGATTTTATGCGGGGCGGTTGTTGCTGCGTTCACTTCGTTTGATGCCCATAAACGGGGGAACCGAGGAACGGTTCAGCCCTTTTTCGTGCGCTTGTTTCATGGAAAATTCGTGTGCTGCAACCGCATCAATGAACGCGCGCTGCTTTTCGGTGGCGTGGTAGTAATCAACCTTATACCGTTTGCATACGGCAAAAAAGACATCCAGATACTGAATGTTTTCCTTGGTCATTCGCGCGACCTCGAACTCGGTTTTATCCTTTTGCATAAGCGTTCCTCCTCATGAAAGATAGGTGCTGAAAATTTCCTGTGCGCTTTTGTCAGCAATCATTAACAACTTGGGACCGCCGGACATAGGCTGTACAATGGGAATTGCGCCAAAGTCCTTTATATAATGTTCCAGCAATTCATCGGTTTTGGCGGCAAAGGTGACAATGCCGCCAAGGCTGGCATCAATGGACAGTTGAATGCCGAAGGCAATCATCATGCGACCAATGCCAAGATATTTTTTGGGTTGGGAGATAGTAGGGTTGCTCTCAGGATGAGCTTCAATATCAACGATATAAATAGAAATACCGCTTTCATCTTCTTTGTATGCACCCAAGGCGACAATTTCGCCTTCATCGGTTTCGCTGCGTATTTCTCTAAGTTGGGATCGCTGATGAAATCACTCGTCCAGTCGCTTTGCCAGCAGGATCTCGTAGTGGCAAGATCGGTGATGGTGGCTCGATCGATTTCAATGGGGATTATTTTCCCGGATGCTTCCTCGGTAACAAAATATTGAAGTATCATCGTATCACTCCTATAGGTATTATATCGAATTGCCACAAAAAAATCAACGAACGAAATGTGAATGATTTCATGATAGAAAAGCCAACAAAGAAAATCCAATTCATTTATGGGTGTATTTTCCTTGCTGAGCTAATTGTGTTATCGTTCGCCCCGCTCTGCGCTGCGTTTTTTTGCTTGTTCCAGCCCCGGCAGCAGGTCATCCACCTGTTTATAGCCAATCTGCTCCACATAATAGGCGTGTGCCTCACCACCCTCATGCATCACAATAATATCGCTGACCGACAAAGAGCGCATCTTTCTGCCGTTGGGGCGGTTTTCATGATTGTGCAGGCAGTAAAGGCTGTCCAGCGTCTGCCAGTATTCCATCTGCCCGCGGTACACCAGCTTATAGGATGCAGCATTTATATGGTCTTTGGTGTAGTCATACCGTAAAAACGCAATCTTCCGGTCGTTGGTCTGGTAGATTTCATACGGCAGCAGCTCATGCTTTTCACTTCGCAGCCCCCACGGAAAAATGGTGCCCTTTTCAAAGGTAAGGGGCTGGCTCAGATTTTCCGGAAACACAACCGGAATGAAGGGTTCGCCGCAATACAACGAAGCATAAATTCTGGTTTTGAATTCCTCTGCATCGACATACGGAATGCGCTCCTGAACACATCCGCCATTGTCAAGATATTCGATATAGCCGATGGCATTATCATATTGATTCATCTCGGTGATTCTCCTTTTTTCTTCTGCGGGGCAGGCCGTTTTCATCGTACATATTCGGGTTTGCAGCGGGAATATGCCAGCCAAACAACGAGCCTGCTTCCATCGCGGCAATCTGCGCCTTGTCGGCACCATGGTATTGATTCAGTTCCGCAATGCGTTTGTCTATCTCTGCCTTGCTGCCGGTAAGGCTTTTCAGCGGAATATATCCGAGTACTAAGGGAAAGCCGTATAGTGTAAGGGATTCATTGCAATCTGATGTAGTAAGTCGATTTTCCGGCACCTTCCTGTTTGAGTTCCCCGGCATCCACCAATTTTCTAAGGGTACCTTCAACAACGCTTAACTTGCAGCTTTCACGTATAACTTGGTACAAAAACGTCCGAAGTTCTACGTGAAATACGATGACCGTCTTGAAAGCATATAAAAGATATCCCATAATTCGCGTAGAAGTTTAGACAAAATTGTACCAAGTAAGACTCATTATCGGCGCAACCTTTCCCAAAAAGAGATCTTACTTCCAAAGCGCTCATCCGGCGGACGGACCTTGGCAACCGGCAAATCACCGGACAGCATATCCTCCACCTGCGGGAAGAACAGAAGCCGATTGTAGCGCTCCGCCTGTTCCTTGGAAAGCCCCACCATTTTGGACTCACTGAGTCCAAAAACCAGAAACCGCCCGCGTATGGTGCTGCCATCTTCCAGCTGTCTGTTGTATTTCAGCCGGCTTTGATTTTTGCTGCACACAACGCCGATTTTCGATGTGCCGAACGGTTTCAGCAGCAAACTGTCGCCCTCGATCACTTCGGAAATCGCCGCCTGCGGGCTGTCAAAGGCAGCCTGATAGGGGCAGTAGCCCGGTTCTACGACCAAAACTCTTGTCATACTGCCACCTCATCGCTCGTAATCCTGCCGCTTGCGGTAGTAGTTTTCCAAAAGTTTCAGGATGGTGCTTTCCATCTGTTCGGAGGAAAAGCCCTTGGGAAAATAGCGCTCGACCTTGGAAACAGCAATCGTGAGCTGCGGCTCGCGCGGCTTTACGCTGGGGGAACGGGCAGACATAATCCCGTGGATTTTGTCTTTTGTCAGAACGCTCTCCTTGCTGGCAGCTTTGAGTTTTTGCGCTTGGGACAAAGACGGCGTGCAGCCTTCCTCTTCCATATAAGAGAGGAATTCTTCCTGCTCCTACGGTGTCAGGTAGCTCAGCTCCACCGCAGGGGTGGTCTTGAGTCTGCCGTCATCCACAAGCTGCATCAGGTCAGGGGTCAGTTTGTTCAGACGGATAAAACGCTGAACTTGGTTTCTACTTTCTCCTGCTCCTTGTGCTACAACCTCATCGGCACGGAAATTTGTCCCAACTTGGGCCGAATTGTTTTTTGACGGTCTACCGAGCTTTCTGCTGATTGCCTCCAACTTCATCTGGTACGCCTTGGCTTTTTCGCTTGGCAGAATATGCTCACGCTGGCAGTTGGAATCCACCATCAAAATAATGGCAGTGTCATCGTCCATATCCCGCACAATGCAGGGCATGGTGTCCACTCCGGCGCGCCGGCTGGCGTGGCAGCGGCGGTGCCCGGCTACAATTTCATATCCGCCGTCCCTGCGCGGGCGAACGATGGCGGGGCTCATTACGCCATATTCCTTGACGCTGTCCACCATCTTGTCCATTTCCTCATCATCGCGCACCTGAAACGGATGCCCCTCAAAGGGGTGCAGCTCAGACAGCGGCAGGAGCTGGGTTTTCTCTAGCTTGGCGTCCTGTCGTTCTTCCTCGGTGGAAAACAAGTCATCTATCGAGGGCAGACGGATGTTTTTCGCGAGATCGCTCACCCTTTTCCACCTCCTTTGCCAACGCTCTGTAAGCAGTACTCGCCGGGCATTTCTTACTGTAACGAAGTACGCTCTCCGAACAAGTAAGGCTTTCACTGACTCTGGTGCAGCGCGGAACAATCGCCTGATAAATGCGCGTGTGCGCACCATAGCTTGTGTGAATGGCTTTGATCATATCCCGTGTCATATTGGTACGATGGTCTGCCATGGTAATCAGGACACCGTCAATCTCCAGTTTCGGATTGATTTTCCTGCGAATCTTAAGGATGGTGCCAGTGATACTGGCAAGACCTTCGACATCAAGAATCTGCGGCTGTACAGGAATCAAAACACTGTCTGCGGCGGCAAGAGAGGCAGTGACAAGGTTGCCGAGTTCCGGCATACAGTCAATCAGGCAATAGTCGTATTGCCCTTGAAATGGTTCCAACGCCCATTGCATTACGCATTCGCGCATAAAGGTATTTGTCAAACTTCGCTGCAAATCAGAAAGTTGAATGTTGGCGGGAATGATATCTACATTTTCATCGGTTTGGATAACAACATCGGGCGGGTCCACCTCGTTGCAGGCAGCCTCAATCAGCTCCTTCAGGGACGCACCCTTGTTCCTCTGCGAACAGCCAAGGTATCGGGTCAGACTGGCCTGCGGGTCGGCATCCACCAGCAGAACTTTATAACCCATATCCGCCAGCGCTACACCCAAGTTTACGGCGGTCGTGGTTTTGCCCACGCCGCCTTTTTGGTTGGCAATCGCTATGGTTCTCATACGCGCTCACCTCGCTGTTTTTCAATCTTTGGCTTGTACCAGATAAGGCTTTCGTTGTAGTCCTTGCCAACGGCAGGCAGCCGCTTTTCTACATTAAATCCGCGCTCGGCAAGGCGCTGGGCAACCGTTTCGGCAAAGCGCAGCCCCGGTTCATCACGGTCAAAGCAGAGCACCACATTTTTCACCTGCGGGTGCTGCTGTAAAAAGTAGTCGATGGGCAGATAGTTCAGCCCGCTCAGCGCCAGATAATGCACACTGCGCCACTTTCCGATGTCCGTATATTGCCGCAAGGTTGCGCCGGACATGGCATCAATCGGGGCTTCGTACAGCTCCACGGTATCGCAGTCCGGGTTTTCCGCTTGCATCAGAAATCCGTACTTCTTTTGGCTGCCGGTGACATCACCGCGGTACGTTCCCTGACAGCCGCGCTGAAAGGCAGAACGCGGAACGCAGCCTTCATCCTTGCCCACAAAAACGCAGTTGCGGTAGTTGCCGCGCGTGGTCTGGTACAGGATGCCGCTGTCCACACAGTAGCGCAGCACCTTGGGGCTGATGCCGCGGTGCATCAGGTAGGCGGTCGCTGCCTGTGTGTTCTTGTCGGGACGCGGCAATGTAAATTCGCGCGTTCTGCTACTTTCCACGGCGGCAGCTCTGGCCTGCTGAAAAGGAACAAACTCCATCTCGTTCAAAAGCATTACCGCTGAGCGAAAACTCATTCCCTCGACCGTCAGCAGATAATCCAGCGCGCCTCTGCCACCCTTGCTCTGGGAACACCAGTGGAACAGATTCTTGCTTGGCGTGATCCGCAAGCTGCTGTGCGATTTTGTGCAGTACTCATCTCTGGATTTGCGCACAAGCTCTCCGGGACGGTAGGTGTTTAAGAAATCCACGAGCTGGACCTCGCGGGCGGCCTTGATGTTCTCTGCGGGTAATCTCATTGCTGACTTCCTCCGTTGGTGTAAATAAAAAACGCCCTTACCGATGGTAAAGGCGTAGAGTAACGATATTCTTGTTTCAGCAGGCTTTTTGTCACTTCAGCTGGCTGAAAGGGGGTGTGGGGGAAAACATAGACGTTACCCCGTTTCCCCCAAAAAAGATATACTTCCCCCTTGGTGTACAGAAAAGGATTGACGCTGCGGCAAAAACGCAGATTGCAAAGACCAGCCGGATAGAGTATAATCGTTCTATAAGGTAAGGCAGGTGAGCAGAGTGCAATTTTTCCTGATGCAGCGCAATCATCAAGTGGCTGTCATTGAAATAGCTGAAAAGACCGGCGATATTCTTGATGTGGCAGAGGTTCTTTCGGCACAGAGGATTCCACTTGACGCAAAGCATAACGATGGCAGCTTTGATGTTCTGTCCCTGCGCAAATGGTGGGCAGGGCGCGGTATCCCGGCAAGCCGTTCCGGGCTGGAGCACGCCTTGGAAACGCTGCATATTCCTTACGCCGAACTTCTGCTTGTCAAATGCAGCGGGCTGAGCCTTTCAGACCAGTATTGGGTCATGCCTTGCGATGCCCCACAGAACTGGCACGACGTAAATTTCTACGAGAACGACTTTTCTGACGATGTGGGACGCGCTCTGTTTGGCGAGGGGATTCTCTCAGCACAGCCGGATTTGTGTTCCCCCTGCAATACCTCGGACGGCTTTTTACAAAAACGCTGGCGCATTGCGGACGGAAAACGAATTCTCTTAAAAGCGGGATCGGGTATTTACAAACAAGAGCCTTACAACGAAATCGTTGCCACGGCTCTGTATGATGCGCTTGGTATGCCGCACGTTCCCTATGTTCGACACTGTGGAAACTGAAAATCAGCTTGTATTCGCAGAAAAGTTACATTTTAGGGCGATAACCGCCGGGTGATTGTAAAGCGCTATTCAATACCACCCGGCTCGCTCGATGCAGGAAGCCACGCATCGGATATATTCTGTACTGACGGGCATAATATAGAAAAACAGACAGCTTTCGTCAACCGTTGCGCAGAAATGCGGCTTCGGTGGAAAGCTGCCTGTTTTTTTGCCAGATACGATTTCTTACTCGGTCATCTCTGCATCGGCCAGATGGTAGTCCATATATCCGTTTTCTTCGTAGGTCTGGAATGTGCCAACGACCGTGATTTCTGTTCCCGGCTCGGGATAGTCGGCAGGATAGCTATGCTCGCCCGCGAGGACGAATTCCAGCCCCTGCGAGCAGCAGGCAGTCGCGTCCATGATGATGCAGGCCGTGTACACCGCGCCAGTGTTCGGATTCTCATAGACCGCAAACTGCCCATTCATTTTGATGCGCTTTCCGAGATACCGATCCGGCTCGTACATCATGTTATAGACCTCGGAGTAGACCATCGTGCTGCTGAGCGTAGTCAGATCGACATCCGGTTCGTCGGAGGCCTGTGCCGGTTCATAGTCCGGAAGCGCTTCGGCGGGCTGCGTCTGATTCGGTTCCGGAACGGATGTTTCCGGTGTAGTTTCATCCGAAGCAGGTTGCTGCTCCGGAATTGCAGTCGGCGGAGCGGTCGTTTCGCCTGTGACATTCGCCATCTGCTCCTGAACGACCTGCTGGGTCGCACTGTCCTGCTTCGATTTGGACTGGATCTTCTGATCGCCGCAGGCGCAGAGGGAAACCAGATAAAGCGCGATGGCGAGAATAAACAAAGCCTGTTTCATGTGCGGATACCTTCCAATCGGGATATTCCCGAGAAAATCAGAAATGCAAAAATGTCCACGGCCACAATGGTCGAGCCGACCGGCGTTCCAGCTAGGATGGAGATCAGAATGCCCAGTGCGGCGCAGCAGACGGAAAGGACGGCCGCACAAATCGTCACCGCACGGAAGTTTTTGTAGACCCGCATGGCAGACAGCGCCGGGAAAATAACAAGGGCGGATATGAGCAGTGAGCCGACAAGGTTCATTGCCAACACGATCACAACCGCGATCGTTATGGCAATCAGTAAGTTATACAAATCGGCCTTTGTCCCCACAGCCTTTGCAAAGTTTTCATCAAAGGTCACAGCGAAAATTTTGTTGTAGCAAAGAACAAATACCGCCACGACCGCCACCGACAGCACCGCGCACAGCCAGACCTCGCTTTTCGTCAGCGTCAGAATAGAGGTCGAGCCGAACAGCGTACTGCACACATCGCCGGACAAGTTAGTGGATGTGGAGAACAAATTCATCAGCAGATAGCCGATAGCAAGTGCCCCCACCGAGATCATGGCGATGGCGGCGTCGCCCTTGATCTTCGTGTTCTGCCCGGTACGCAGAAGCAGCACGGCGCTGATGATTGTAATGACCATGACCAGCGGCATTTCGTTGGTGATTTGCAGCACAGCGGCAATCGCCATGGCTCCGAACGCCACATGAGAAAGTCCGTCACCGATGAAGGAAAACCGTTTCAGCACCAACGTTACGCCCAGCAGAGAGGAACAGAGTGCAATCAGCACGCCGACCACCAGCGCATAGCGGACAAAGGGGTACGCCCAATAGAGGGTCAGTTTTTCCAAGATTGCGGTCATTGTTCATCACCGCCTTTCTCTGCGGCAAATAGCCGCCCTTGCGGACTTTGGAGATACTCTTCCTTTGTTCCGAAGAAAACGGTGTTGCCAATATGCAGAATATGGCTGGCGTATTTGACTGCGGCGGCAATATCGTGAGAAATCATAATAATGGTGATACCGTCCCGATGGTTCAGTTCGTCGATCAGACGATACATTTCCGCTGTAACTTTGGGATCAAGCCCGGAAACAGGCTCGTCCAAGAGCAGCATTTTTTGTGTGGCGCACAGCGCACGGGCAAGCAACACACGCTGTTGCTGCCCGCCGGACAACTCTCGATAACACCGCTTTGAGAGCTTATCAATCTGCATTTTCCGAATGTTTTCTTCGGCAAGCTGTTTTTCTTCTTTGTTATAAAAGGGGCGGTTGCCGCAGCGCCCCTGACACCCGGAGAGAACGATCTCTCTCACGGATGCAGGGAAATCCTTTTGTACAACGGTCTGCTGCGGCAGGTAGCCGATCTCATTTTTCCTCAGCCCGTCGCCTGTCAAAATTCTGCCGCTGATGGGCGGCTGCAAGCCAAGGATCGTTTTCATAAGTGTACTCTTACCAGAGCCGTTTTCCCCTACGATGCAGAGGTAGTCGCCCGCAAAGACCTCAAAGCTGAGATCTTGCAGAACGGACTTCCCATCATAGCCGACGCGGAGATTTTGACAAGTGAGCTGAGCCATAAACCTACCCCCTTAACCCAATGCTTCTTTCAGCACGGACAGGTTCTTCTCCATCACGGAGAGGTAGGTCGTACCGTTTGCCACATCTTTAGAAGTGGTGGACTGCATGGAATCCATGGTCAGCACCTTTTGATTTTTCTCAGCGGTGTTCTGGACAATGGTTTCGGCAATTTTATGCTGTGCGCCCTCAATGGTCAGAACGCAGGGCAGTTTCAATTCATCCACCTTCTTGGCAAGGAACGAAACGGTCTCAAAGCTGGCTTCCGTTTCGGCGGAGCAGCCTACAAAAGCGGCATAGTAGCTCAGACCGTAATCGTCCACCAGATAGCGGAATGGGAAACGGTCGCCGAACAGAACGGTCTTATAGGTCGCAGCGTCCACGGCAGCCTGATATTCGCCGTCCAACGCAGAGAGCTTTTCAATATAGGCAGCGGCGTTGGTAGCGTAGGTGTCCTTATTGTTGGGGTCCAGCTCCTGCAAAGACTTGGAAATGGCATTTACAAGAGCCTCCGCGTTTTTCAGAGAAAGCCAAACATGCTCGTCTTTTTCTTCCTCATGCTCGTGCTCTTCGCCTTCTTCATGCTCGTGGTCTTCGTCCTCGTCGTGGTCATGCCCTTCCATGTGTTCGCAGATCTCTTCGCCGGTCATATCAGCCGGGAAGAAGGTAGGCCAGGAGTTTTCGGGATCGACGATCGCGTCGAAGCTCTCGTTGCTCATCCGGATGTGGAAGTGTTCGGCGGCGGCCGGTTCGATCATGTGGTCGTTGAACTCAATGTAGACCGGCGCGCCGGAATCCTTGTCCTCCGCCTCAAAGCGATACATGGCCGCCTTCGTGCCGGTAGACCAGTTCTGAATGTAATAGCCGACATACTTGTAGTTAGAGCCGACCTTCTTGCTATCTTCGTAGGTGAACTCGATGTGGTCACCCTCAATATCGATGTTGGTAATGTCCGTTTTGTAGCCGTTCTGATAGTAGGTCTTGTATTCTTCGGCGGTCATTTCGCCTTTCTCTGCCATCGCTGCAAACGCATCATCCAGCGTTCCGTCCGGCACAAAGGGATAGGCAGACTGCCAGTCGCCCGCCCAATCAGACAGGCTTCTGTCCTGAACCTCGTCATCTTCAAAGGTGGAGACTTCCTTGCTGTGGTCATGGTCGTGATCGTGCTCTGTTTCCTGCATACCCTCGACCACTTCTTCGGTCTTGACGCTGTCGCCAAGGACATCCAGCAGGTTGATGACCTTCATGTTCTTGTTGGTGGCATTTTTCAGAGCATCGTCCACCCAGCCGTCGGACTCGCCGCCCACATAGACGAACAGGTCGCAGTCGGAGATTTTGACAATGTCATCGGCAGTAGGCTGATAGCTGTGCAGGTCAACGCCGTTATCAAGCAGCATCGTGACTTCGGCGTTATCGGCTTTGTCACCTAAAATCTTACGCACCCAGTCATATTCGGGGAAAATGGTGGTGACAATGCTCAGTTTGTCGGTTTTGTTGGTATCGTTCTGCTTTCCGCAGCCGGCAAGAGCGCCGACGAGCATCAAAAGCGCAAGCAGCAGCGCAGTTATTTTTTTCATAGGATTTGTTACCTCCAGATCATGATAAGAACTTAAAAATGGGCGCAAAAATACAAGGGTAACAGCAACGCCGCAAAAGTCTATCCGAAAACAGATAGACTACACCCTTGTAAGAAGTTCTTATTTTTAATCTGAAAGTTTGACCTTGAGAGAAACCAGCGTAAAGGTACGGGCAACCTCTGTACAGGAGGGAATGATCCGGCACAGAATATATAGAATCGCCGCTACGGTAGCTGCGGCGGAGCCGGCAAGCCCAATGCTTTTGAGCAGGTTTTCGCAGACGTTTATCTGATGGCAGATGGCGCAGTCCACGCCAGTACAGTCATGGTCGGATTCCGCTGCGATATAGGCAACAGAGGACAGCATAACAAAGGCCAGCACTACGGCCAGCAAGCCCGTCATAAAACGAAATTTCTTTGTCATGGTCTGTCCTCCTTTCCAATCGTTATTTTCCCTTGCAGTCCGAACAAGTTCCATAGAGGATCGTGTCAGTCGTGTCCAACATAAACTGTTCGCTCTGCGCCAAATACTTTGCGAGCAAAGCTGCGTTACCATCTGCCATGTGAAAGGTCTTGCCGCATTTGATACAGCTCATGTGCAGCGCACCTTTGCAGCTTTCGGCATCAAGGTATTGATAGTAGACCTCGCGCGTGCCGCTCTTGCTGCTCCGACGCACTTTTTCCTCTGTCTCTAACTGTGCAAGGTTTCGATATACGGCGCTCAGGCTGATTTTTTTATCTGCCAAAGCGTCCTCAATTTGCCGTGCGGACAACAGCTCATCCGGGTGCTGGCTCAAATAGGAAAGCAGAACCTTTCGCTGCCGCGTGCTGTAGCTATGCAAGTCACCGCACCTCCAATTTGCATTTCATTCGCAAATATTATAATCCAAGAAAGCAAGAAAGTCAATATGCGAGTTGTTCGCAAATTGCAAGCTTTCAATGAACACAGCTACCGAGAAAATCAAAACCACTTTTACTGTTGCCCAATATGTTTGACTGCATATTTTAGGACTACAATTTCTGGATGTTGGAGTTGCCACTTGTCCAGATGCAGGAGACGCTCGGCAAGGCAGGGTTTACCCTTTCCCATTCGAGCAAATTCGATATCATTGTAGAATATTTTGTCGAACGAGGAAACTATAATGTGTATGAAATCAACGAGGCACTGTTTGCCTTTGACCAGAGCTTGATCGGAGCATAAGGACAAAGAAATGTCGCTTTCCATGCGACCACTTCACAAAAGAAAATCGCTATACTATGGCTGTAAGGTGCGAAACCGAGCAGCCATAATCTTTTGGGAGGACAAGCATCTTTTAGAGAAAGGTCAAAAGGTTCGGCAAGGAAGATGAACCGCATCCCTTTGCGATACCGCTTTCGAAAGATTACAGCTTCGCCCCTTAACAAAGACTTTAAGTTGAATCTGTTATACTGCAACAGTCCCCTCAAAAATACAGACAGGAGAAAAAATTGACCTATGATGAAAAAAAGATATTTCGCTATTCCCATTCTTGCAATCGCACTGCATTTTTTTCTGTCCAACCTGTTGTATTTCCTTGTGGAAAGACTTGTTTTGGATGTTTTTCATATCTCCCCACAGCAATTTATGAAATACTCATATTGGGGCGAGATTCTGATTTACGCCGTCCTTATCCTCGTATTCTTCACCCTCTATAAACTGCTTTGGAGGAAAGAGATAAGCGAACCGCGCACAGCGACAAATTTCAAAGATGTGCTCGGCAGTCTGGTCGTGGGATTTGGCATTTGCGGAATCTCCGGTCTTTGGATCATGCTGGCAGAGCAGCTTCCTTCGCTTCAAAAAAGCGTTGAGGCAATGAACGCCGGTGCTGAAAATATTGCCGGCGGAAATGCATTTGGAACATTTATGATTGCGGTGATTGCTGCGCCTGTTGTAGAAGAAATTCTATTCCGCGGCATTGTGCTTCGCTCCATACGGAAATTTGCACCCGCTTGGGGCGCGATTCTAATATCATCCGTACTCTTCGGCGTTTATCACCTGAATATCGTGCAGGCTGTCTATGCCACCCTTATGGGCATTGCCCCAGGAATCCTTTACGAGAAGAAAAGGAACCTGTTGTTTCCCATCCTCGTGCATTTCGCAAACAACCTCATTACTATGCTGCAGGGCTTTGCGCCATCCGAAGTGAATGAACTGATCAGCATTTTTATTCTGATCATGATCGCTCCGGCAGGGTATATCGTCTGCCGCTCACTCCGACAGGACAAAAGAGCAGATAGCATGTAAAGGGTTTATACAATGTATAAAGCATGCAGGGGGCTGTTGCACAAGCCCCAATAAAAAGACCAGGGTTATTTAGCCAAAAGGCTTTACAACTCTGGTCTTTTGCTTTAACGTTAACAGTGCAAAATGAAACGGATAAAGCAAGAACAGCATAAACTGTTCGCTCTGCGCCAAATGCTTTGCGAGCAAAGCTGCGTTACCATCTGCCATGTGAAAGGTCTTGCCGCATTTGATATTGGGAAAAGGCTAAAGAAGAATTGGTGGATAATTGTGCTATAACTCATTACAAAAAGGGAAGGACCTGTTCCTCACAGATTCTTCCCTTTTATTTTTTCTACCCTGTTTACTTCTTGATCTCCGCCGTCTCCACGATGAACTTTACGCTGCCGGTATCTCCGTTGTGCAAGCCGCTGAAGGTCTGGTAGTTTTTGCCCGCCTGCTGGACGGCTTTCAGGCGGCGGACTACGTTGCGCAGGCCGCCGCCCAGGTCGTCGGTGTTTTTATCGCTGAACTCCTGCACGCCGTCGTGGAGCTCTGCTGCACCATCGTGGAGTTCAGCCAGGCCCTCGTACATGGCGTCGCTGGCGTCGTCCAGCTTGGCGCTGCCTTCGGCCAGGGCGTCTGCCCCCTGGCTGACCTGGCCAACCGCTTTTACGTAGGTGTCGGCACCGCGGGCCAGCTCGGCACTGCCGCTGGCAAGCTGGTCCAGGCCGGTCTGCAGCTGGCTGATGCCGCTGCCAAGCTGGCCCATGAGGACCCCGGAGACCGTACCGGCCACGCCCTGCACCATGGCAGGGGTGTCGTTTTGCAGCGCTTTGCCCATGGCCACGCCTACTGCGCCCAGTACGGCCTGCTGCTGCTCCACGGTAAGGCCAGCCGCCGTCAGGGCGGCCAGCAGGTCCGCATCGGTCACGGTATCCGTTACCACGGTCGTGCCATAATTGGAAATTACCGGCGCCAGCTGCTCGTTCAGCTGGGCCATCATCTCGTCATTGCTGCCCGTATCGCCGGAGGTCATCCCCCCGACGGCTCCGCTGACCGCACTCAAACCGTCCCGCAGGGCGTTGGCACCGTCCACCAGGGCCGTGCCGCTGTCATACAGTTGGGTCAGGCCGTCGGCCAGGGCTTCGGCACCCTCGTTCAGGCCCTGCACGCCGTCGGCGTACTCGTGGAAGCCATCATACAGTGCCTGCACGCCGTCGGCCAAAGCGCCGGTACCGTCCGCCAGTTCGTCGGCGGCGTCGGTCAGGTCGTCCAGCGTGTCACTCAAATCGTCCAGGTCGGACAGGTCGCCGGTGTCCAGATCATCCAGCGCCGAGGGAGTCAGGATCGTGGCCGTAAAGTCCAGCGAGAAGTCGGTCACATCGGCGCTCACTTCAAAATAAGCGGGAATCTCGGTGTCCTCCAGCGGCTCAAACTCGGTCAGGCGCAGGCTGTCCGCCAGGCCTGGCATCGCGGTGCCCAGCACGGCCGTTGTGCCGTCCAGCTCCATAACCTTGCCGTTGTCGGCCTCAATATTAGAGAACTTGTCCCCGTCCAAAATCACCGCTGTGATGGCCGTAAACGGCACGCAGACCGTGTACTCCTGCCCATCCACCGTGACGGTCTCGCGGGTGTGGTTGGTGTAGTCAAAGCGGATGCGCACCCGGCCGCTCTGCCCGGCCAGGTCAGCGGGGGCGGTTTCCACGTCGTTTAAGTAGTAGGTCACCCGGGTGGTCACCGGCAGGGCGGCGTCGGACTTGCCCTCGTAGGTGATGGCATTACCGCTGTTCTCCCAAGTCAGGGCGTTGTCGGCGCCGGTGGTGTACGCCTCATCACCCTCTTTGTTGATGATGTCCCGCAGGGCGGCCACGTCTTCAATCGTCGCGCCGTCGCGGGCCTTCAGCACAGCTTCCACCGTGGTCTCGGTCACGGTGCCGTCGGCGTCGGCCTTGGCGTAGACGGTCTCGGCCTTATCCACGCCGCCGGGCGTGGTCTTGGGGGCGGAGGTCTGCGCCGTCGTCTCGGTCACGGCAGCAGGGGCGTCCGCCGAGGTGGTTTCCGCCGTGCCGGCCGCCTGGCCGCAGGCCGAAAGCAGCAGCGCCGCAGACAAAAGTATCGGTATCGTTTTTTTCATATCCCATCACTCCACATTCTTCAGCGCTTCGTCCATCGGCACGCGGATGATGCGGCGGTACTCCAGTACCGCCACCACCGCGTAGGTAGCCAGGCCCGCCGCCAGCATGCGCGGGTACAGCGTGGGCGAGACCCACATCTCGATCCAGCCGGTCATGCTTTCCATCATGACAGCGCGGAAAAGGAACTTCATCACGTATACTTCGATCGGCAGGCTAATGACCAAGCACAGCACGACCACCACCGTGGTGGACAGCAGATACAGCCGGGCAATCTCGCTGCCGTTGTAGCCTAAAATTTTCGTCATCGAGATGGATTGGGCGTTCTTCTCGATGATCATTTTGCTTAGCAGGTAGACGACCACGAAGAAGATCATCACGGCAAAGCCGTTGACCAGCCCCATGGAGGCCCCCATCGAGACCATCAGCTGGCGGGAAACTTTCGTCAGCTGGTCCAGATCGATGACCGAGCCGACGTATTCATCCTTGATCTCGGTCAGCGGTGCGTCGGAGAAATAGCCGCCGTAGTAGCCGTCGCCCAGGTTGAACACTTCGTTCAGCTTTTCCCGGGGCATAAAGACGGCCAGCGCACCCATGTAATCATACACGCCATCCACCGTAAAGGTATAGGTCGTATCTTCGTACTTTTCCCGCAGGGTAATCGTGTCCCCTGCGCCCAGTTCGTACTTGTCGGCGTAGGCCGAGGACAGGTAGACACCATCCCCCGGCAGCTGCACGTAACGGCTGTCCGGCTCTACACCGTACAGCAGCACGCTCTCGCTTTTGGCCGCGCCGCCCTCGTCGGTGCCCAGGGTCTGCAGGCTGTAGGCGCTGAACTTTTCGGCGTTGTTTTCCTCGGTATCGGTCTCCATGCGGAACTGCAGCATCGAGAGCAGGGCATTCAGCTTGCGGTCCTCGTCCATGGCGCTGTAGGGGATCTGCAGCATCGTCTGGGTGTTGCTCAGCATGTTGTCCGCAATCGTATCACTGTAATGGTTCAGCGCATCGGGCAGGATCATGCCAAAACTGAGCAGCAGATTGGCGAACAGCACGCCCACAAACAGCACCACATAACTGCCCAGGTTTTGCAAAATCACGCGGGTGCGGAACCGCCCAAAAAACGGCAGTGCCGACGGCAGGGGCAGGGCATACTTGCGGTTAGCGTGGCGGCTGAGGTCATGCCGCAAAAATTGCAGCGGCGAGATGCGCATCGTGCGGGAAAGCACCAGCCAGTTGATGAAGATCATCAACGCCACCGGGATGACTGTCGTCATCCAGAACGCATCGGCGTTCCAGCGTGTGACATAGGTGGGCAAGCTGTAACTGCCATAGTACATGCCGACGCAGACGTTTTTGAGCACCGTGTACCCCAGTACATTGCCCACCGCCGCGCTGATAAGGGTGACCACCACCGGCATGGCCATGTAGTGGCGCACCAGCTCGCCCCGGCTGTAGCCGGAGGCCCGCAGCGTGCCGATGACACCCGCCTCTTTGGCGATGGTATTGGACGTAGTAACGGAAAACACAAAGGCCATAATGGCAATGACGATGTAGAGCAACACGGCAATCATGGCGCGGTCGCTGCCCAGGTCGTCACCGGTAAAGATGATGGCCTGGTTCTCATACTCGGGCACAAAATCCTGCAGGGACGCCGTTTTGTTGACGACTTTCATAAAGTCGGTGGCTGCGTCCTTCTCGGCGCGGTCGTCCGCCGGGGCGGTGTCGTACTGCCAGGCGTAGTTCCAGGTCTGCTGTTCTGGCAGGGCATCGAACGCCTCCTGCGTGACGATGGCCACACCGAACTTGATGGCGTCAAACATCGTGTCCGTATTATCCTTAAACAGGCAGCTGTAATCCGGCAGGGCCACATAGCCGGTGACGGTCCAGGTCTGGCCGTTTGTGTCGGTCACGGTATCGCCCACCGCGATGCCGTTGTTCTCGGCATACATGCGGTCCAGGCCCATCTCACCGGGGGCGGCAGGCATGGCACCCTGCATCAGGCAGACGGTGTTGACCTGGGTGCGGTCCGGGTAGATGCGCAGCGTGCTGCCGTTTTCCATGGCGGTCTCACGGTAGTGCAGGTCGTACAGGGTCACACCTGCGCCGGTGATCGCCTTAAGCTGGGCGCGGTTGAGCTGCTTTTCCACGCGGAAGTGGCCATCCTCGATGTTGTATTTCTCAAAGCCCTCGTTGTAAGCGGCGATCATGCTGGAGCCGGCCACAAGGAAGCCCGACACAAAGCCGATGGTGGCGATGAGCAGAATGGCGATGACGGCGTACTTGCCCATCTCGCTGCGCAGTTCGCGCAGCATGCGTTTGTTTAAAGGGTTCTTCACGCGCAAGCCCCCTTTACCATTCCAGGTCCTGCGCGGGGACCTTGACCGCATTGGTCTCGTTGCTGCGGATGGCGCCGTCGCGCAGACGCACCACGCGGTCGGCCATCAGGCGGATGGCGTCGTTGTGGGTGACCATGATGACGGTGTTGCCGTACTTCTGGTTGACGGTCTCTATGAGCTTCAGTATCTCCTTGCTGGTCTTGTAATCCAGCGCGCCGGTGGGCTCATCGCAAAGCAGGATGTCCGGATTCTTAACGATGGCACGGCCAATGGAGGTGCGTTGCTGCTGACCGCCGGAAAGCTGGTTGGGAAGTTTTCCGCGGTGATCCCACAGGCCCAGCAGGTGGAGCAGCTCGTCCACATCCAGCGGGCGGCGGGAGAGGTAAGCGCCCACCTCGATGTTTTCCCGCACGGTCAGGTTAGGGATGAGGTTGTACATCTGGAAAATGTAGCCCAGATGGCGGCGGCGGTAGAGGGTCAGGGCCTTCTCGTTCATATCGGCCATACGCTCGCCGTCGATGAGAATGTCGCCGGAGTCGGCGCGGTCGATGCCGCCCAGGATGTTGAGCAGCGTGGACTTGCCGGAGCCGGACGGCCCCAGCAGCACGCAAAATTCGCCTTTTTCCACGGCCAGGTCGATGCCTTTCAGCACCTGGACCCGGTTTTCACCGCTGCCAAAAGACTTTTTGATCTTATTCAGTTCAAGAAACACAGGAATGCTCCTCTTTTAGTTAGTCAATTGTAATTAGCCTACACTAACAGTATAAAACGGAAGCCCCAATGTGTCAATATTTTCGTAAGTTTTCGGTGCATTTTAGCGGCAAAATGCCATTATAAAAGGCCCTGCCGCAAGGTGGGCAGGGCCGATAAGGCACATATTAAAAGCAGAAATCAAGCGTAATGATACCGATTCCGGTTCTTGACCAGCAGCGCCGCCGAAACGAGCAACGCCGCAGCCTCGGCAAAAACCAGGGCATACCAGATGCCGTCAATGTCCAGCACCATGGGCAGCACCAGCACCGCAAACACCTGAAACACCAGCGTGCGCAGGAAGGAGATCGCCGCCGAGATGGCACCGTTGTTCAACGCCGTAAAGAACGCCGAGGAGAAAATGTTGAAGCCGCACAACAGGAAGGAGAACGCGTACAGCTTCAGCGCATGCTCGGTCAGCTCCATCAGGCCGGCGTCGTAGCCGACGAACATCTTCGCCAAAGGCGTGGCCATCAGCTGGGCACTGGCAAACATCGCCACACCGGCAATCGCCAGCATCGTAATGCTCTTGCGGAACAAGTTCTTCAATTCATCGTTGTTTTCAGCACCATAATGGTAGCTGATGATGGGCGCACAGCCCTGGGCATAGCCGATGAATACCGCTGCAAAGATAAAGCCCACGTACATCAACACGCCGTAGGCCGCCACGCCGTCGGCGCCGATGAGCTTCATCAGCTGCAGGTTGTACAGCGCACTGACCAGCGAGGCCGACAAGTTGGTCATCAGCTCGCTGGAACCGTTGGCGCAGGCCTTGCCCAGCGCTTTGGCGCTGAACTTGGGCCGTACAAAGTGCAGCAGGCTGGAGTTTTTGCGGTTGAAAAAGTAGAACATAGGGCCGATGCCGCCCACCATCTGGCTGATGACGGTAGCCGACGCCGCGCCAACGATGCCGCCGCGCAGCACACCCACCAGCAGAAAGTCCAGTACGATGTTGGTCAGGCCCGCCAGCACAGTGAAGGCCAGGCCCAGCTTCGGCTTTTCGGAGGTGATGAAAAAGCTCTGGAAAAAGAACTGCATCATAAAGGCTGTCTGGAACACCAGCAGGATGCGGCCGTACATCAGGCAGTTCGGCAGCAGTTCCGGCGTAGCGCCCAGAAGCTGGGCGGCAGGCTCCAGCAGGAACCAGCCAATGATGGTGGAGACAATGCCCATCACGATCGTGGAGGCAGCCAGCATCGAGAACAGGTTGTCCGCCTGCTTTTTATCGCCAGTGCCCAGTGTCATGGCGACCAGCGCGCTGCCGCCGGTGCCTACCATGAAGCCCAGGCAGCCAAACGCCTGCAGGAACGGGTAGATCAGGTTCAAAGCAGAAAATGCCGTTTTACCGGCAAAATTCGAGACAAAAAAGCCATCCACCACGCTGTACACCGAGGTGAAGATCATCATGATAATGGGCGATGCCACAAAACGCAGCAGGCGGCCGGTGGTAAAATGGTCAGATAACTGGATACGATCTTTGCTCATAGGTTCTCCGTTTTATGTCCATCTGTTTTTTCTTTTAACTGTGTAAATTCTTCCCGCAATTTCTGCAGGTATTCCTGCCGGATGGCAAGGTCTGTTTCCATGCGCTCCAGCCCCATGCGGCATATGGCTGCCGCCTCCGCCCGGACAACCCGCGCTATGGTTTTTTCGGCCAAGGCGCGGCCCGCTTCGGTCAGGTTCAGGTTCTTGGCACGCTTGCCGTCGGGGGCCGGGGTCAGCACCAGCAGCCCCTGTTCCACCATGCTGCGCACCGCCGAGTTGAGGGTCTGCTTGGGCAGGCACCATTCGGCGCACATCTGCACCTGCGTAAGCGGGACGGCACTGCTGTACAGCGCATACAGAATCCAGAATGCTGTATCCGACAGGCCGAACTGCACCGCCGCCGCGTGATATAATGCGTTTGTTTCGTTATACTGTCGGTTTTCCTGTTCAATCAGGCTTTTGGCAGACAGTGCAGCGTTCTCTTCCAAGGCGGGTTGTCTCCTCTCAAAACAGCAATAATCCGAAATCGGACTTTGTCATTATAGTCCGGTTTCGGATTACTGTCAAGCGGTATTTTGCTTTATTCTACCAGGTTGACCAGCTTTTCGCCGCGGGCGAAGGCACGGGCATTTTCCATCGTAGTTATGGCAATACTTTGCAGCGCCGTGCGGGTAAAAAAAGCCTGGTGGCTGGTGATGACCACATTCGGGAAGCTGAGCAGTACCGGCACCACCACGCTGCGCAGCACGTCGTCGGAGTAATCCTCAAAAATTTGGTTGTCCTCGGTCTCGTAGACATCCAGCCCCACCCCGGCAAATTTGCGCTGGCGCAGCGCATCGATCAGCGCGTGAGTATCGATCAGCCCGCCCCGGCTGGTGTTGACTAAAATAGCGCTGTCCCGCATCATTTTTATGGCATCGGCGTCAATCATGTGGTGGGTCTCCGGTGTCAGCGGGCAGTGCAAGCTGACGAGGTCCGCCGTGCGCAGCAGTTCCTCCAGCCCGACGTACCGCACCATGCCCTCCAGCGCAGGGTTGCGGTACTGGTCATAGGCCAGCACGGTCATGCCGAAGCCACAGCAGATGCGGGCCATGGCCGCGCCGATGCGCCCGGTGCCCACGATGCCAGCGGCGGAGCCGTACAGCGTGTGACCCAGCAGGCCGTCCAGCGCAAAGTTATTGTTGCGCACCTTGATGTAGGCTTTGCAGATGCGGCGGTTGGCGGCCATGGCCAGCGCCATGGCGTGTTCGGCCACGGCCTCGGGGCTGTAACCGGGCACCCGCAGCACTGTGATGCCGCAGCGCTTGGCGGCGTCCAGGTCCACGTTATTGAACCCGGCACAGCGAAGCAGCAGCAGTTTTACCCCGACGGCAGCCAGCGTTTCCAGCACCGGGGCCGAGCCGTCGGCGTTGACGAACGCGCACACCGCCTCGCCCCCGGCCGCCAAGGGGGCGGTGTCCTTGTCCAGATTAGCTGCCAAAAAGCGGATGTCGCACCCATATTCAGGATCGGCAGCCAGTACGTCAAAGTATAAATGGTCATAGTCTCTCGTGCCATAAAATGTAATTTTCATAGAAAAATCCCCCTGGGGTAAGTATGCGCAGGTTGTACTTTTCTTATAAGAAAAGTACGCAAAAGAATTTTATGATCACTGCGTGAGCAAGGGGGATAGGAGCGAAAAGTTCCTTATGGCATAAATAGGGGATACAATAAAAGGGCCCCCTCGCAGAGGGGGGGCTTACTATCACACCTGCTTAATTTCAACACAAACAATTTCCGTGCGGCCCTGGGTGCGGAATTTGTAGCCCCAGGTGCCGGTGCCGCCGCTTACGATGGCAGTGCAGGTATCGGTGATCTTTTTTTGGCCGTAGTTGCGCTCGTTTTTGGCGACCATGCCCACCGCACCGGCAGGCCAGACCTGCCCGCCGTGAGTGTGGCCGCTTAAAATCAGATCCGCACCGGCAGCTGCGGCATTCTTAAAGTCCCGCGGCTCGTGGTCCAGCCAGACAGTATAGCGGTCGTCCGGTCCGCCGGGAATCAACTGGGCGGCAGTAAAACGCTGGCCATTCGTATACAAATAGTCTTTGCGGCCCACGATGCGCACGCCGCAGGGCAGCATAACGCCGGTATCTTCCAGCAGGCGTACGCCCGCTTTGGCCAAGCCCTGCTCCAAGTCCGCACGGCCGAAGCTTGGCTCCCGCCAATGGTGGAACAGGTCGTGATTGCCCAGCACGTAGTATTTGCCCAGAGGCGCGTCGATCTCGCCGAACAGGCTGCAGAATGCTTCCAGTTCCTCCGGCTCGGTGAATTCGTCGAAAATATCGCCGGTCAACACCAGCAGGTCGGGGCGGCAGGCGGCAATTTTCTCCCGCAGTTCGGGGATGCGGGTGTGATCCATGGCTGCGCAGGCGCGGGGGTGGACATCGCTGATCTGCACGATGCGCAAAGCGCCATGGGGCAATTTTTTGTGCGTAGTTATATTATATTTTGTGGTACACAGTTTCAGGGCGCGGCGGCGGCCCCACCACATGATGAAAGCCGTCAGCAGCCATGGTGTTATGCCATCCAGCCAGAAAATGCGCCAAACGAATTGCGGCGTACCACCCACCCGGCGCATGAGCAGTGCGATGCCGGTACCGATGCAGTAAAAAGTGACCAGGTGCCCGGTGAACACGATGCCAAGGCCCAGCGGGTCGCGGCTGATGTAGGCCAGCAGCAGCATAAGCAGCAGCGGCAGGCCGTAATACAGCACCGGCCATGCGCTGACCAGCTGCAAGGGCGGCAGCTGCAAAAAGTTTACATACAGCAGCACATCCAGCGCCGCCTGGCCAATACGCGGCAGGACGAATTGAAAGAAAGGATGATACATGGTGGATACCAGCTTTTGTGTATTTCTATTGTAGGGGCAAAAGGCTCCCCTTGCGCGCAGCGGGTGAGGGGGGACTTTAGCAGCGGGCGGCACACGGGTCACCCCTCAGTCACCTTCGGTGACAGCTCCCCTCAAGGGGAGCCTTATGCGCTACTTATTAGTATACCATTATATCCCCCAAATGTGACGAAATATTGAAAGCTTCTTTGCTTACTTTCTTTGAAAAGAAAGTAAGGCCCCGTACCTTTTAACAGTACGGGGCCTTACCCTATGCGTTATAAATTACTTCTCTTTGCCCATGATGGCGGCATCGATGGCACGGGCGGCTTCCTTGCCGGCGCCCATGGCCAGGATGACGGTGGCAGCGCCGGTAACGGCATCGCCGCCAGCGTAGACCATCGGGCGGCTGGTCAGGCCGTCAGGGCCGTTGGTGATCAGGCAACCGTGCTTGTCGGCGTCCAGACCCGGCGTGGTGGAGCGGATCAGCGGGTTGGGGCTGGTGCCCAGGGCCATGATCATGGTGTCCACATCCAGGACAAACTCACTGCCCTCTTTCACGATGGGACGGCGGCGGCCGGAAGCATCCGGCTCGCCCAGCTCCATCTCCACGCAGGTCATACCCTTGACCCAGCCGTTCTCGTCGCCCAGCACCTCGGTGGGGTTGGTCAGCGTCTTAAAGATGATGCCTTCCTCCTCGGCGTGCTCGACCTCCTCCTTACGGGCAGGCAGCTCAGCCATGCCGCGGCGGTAGACGATGTAGACATTCTCGGCGCCCAAGCGCTTGGCGCAGCGGGCGGCGTCCATGGCAACGTTGCCGCCGCCGACAACGGCGACAGACTTGGACTTCATGATGGGCGTGCGGGAATCTTCCTTGTAAGCCTTCATCAGGTTCACGCGGGTCAGGTACTCGTTGGCGGAGTAAACGCCGTTCAGGCTCTCGCCGGGAATGCCCATGAAGCGGGGCAGACCGGCACCGGAGGCAACATAGACAGCCTCGAAGCCGTAGTCGTTCATCAGCTCGTCGATGGTCAGGACCTTGCCGACGACCATGTTGGTCTCGATGTCAACGCCCAGCTCCTTCAGGCCCTCGACCTCGTGCTGGACGATGTCCTTGGGCAGACG
>ERZ841120.425-NODE-425-length-30450-cov-8.249482_pt1 | contig 30450 bp, 23 predicted proteins | sample MGYA00519572_ERZ841120 | MGnify/ENA primary metagenome ERZ841120 (study PRJEB31850, sample SAMEA3708890) | human gut metagenome | biome: human gut; feature: human-associated habitat; material: faeces | place: China | collected 2014 ...
CTCCGCAGCTTAGCAGCACATCCTGCTGGGTGAACTGCCGCAATGTCAGGCTGCGAATGCGGGCCTCCAGCTCCGCCAAGTGGAAGGGCTTGGACAGATAATCATTTGCCCCGGCGTCCAGCCCCGCAACCTTGTCCTCCACCTCGCTGCGGGCGGAGAGAATCAGCACCTTTGTCTCCCGGTCGGTCTGCCGTAGGGTGCGCAGCACCGTCATGCCGTCCTTTTTCGGTAGGTTCAAATCAAGAAGAACCAGATCGTAGCGCTCTACACCCAGAAGCTCCAGCGCCTTTTCCCCATCATAGCAGCAGTCCACGCTGTATGCCGAGCGCCGTAGACTGCGGGCGATGGTGTCGCACAGGGCGCGCTCATCCTCTACAATTAAAAAGTGCATAAAGGCCCTCCTTATACTTGCATTGTCATCCTTCTGCATCTATTATAGCAGAGGCAGATAAGATTTGTGTTAAATCTTCGTTCTTAACAAGGAATTTAACTGTGCTGTGCTATGATAGCCGCAGAAAAAAGAAAGGGTGATGAAAAATGAGCTGCGGAAAAAAGGCCGCGGCGCAGGTCGCGCTGCTGTTGCTCGGCGCTGTCATGCTGTGCTTCGGCGCCTGTCGGGGCGAGGCGGCGACGGTGCTGGGCAAAGCAATCAAATTATGTCTGGAGTGTGTGGGCATTGGATAAGAAGACTTCGGGCGTTTCCCATCTTTTGGCCCGTTTTCGGGGCTGGATCCAGGCGGGTGCGACGCTGCTGACCAACCTGCACCTGCCGAACTTTCTCAAGGGCAAACTGTATCAGGGCGCAGGGAAAACCGTCTGCGTGCCGGGGCTAAACTGCTACTCCTGCCCGGCAGCCTCCGGCGCCTGTCCCATCGGGGCCTTTCAGGCGGTGGTAGGCTCGTCGAAATTCAGCTTTTCCTATTATATCACAGGAATTCTGATTCTGCTGGGCGTTTTGCTGGGACGCTTTATCTGCGGTTTTTTGTGTCCCTTTGGCTGGTTTCAGGAGCTGCTGCATAAGATCCCGACGAAGAAGCTCTCCACAAAGAAGCTCAAGCCCCTGACCTATCTCAAGTACGCCATCCTGCTGGTGATGGTCTTCCTGCTGCCGGCGTTCCTTGTGAACGACGTGGGCATGGGAGACCCGTTCTTCTGCAAATACCTCTGCCCCCAAGGCGTGCTGGAGGGAGCCATCCCGCTGTCCCTTGCCAATTCCGGCATCCGGGCGGCGCTGGGCAGCCTGTTTACCTGGAAATTCAGCATCCTGCTGGCAGTGATCGTGCTGAGCGTACTGTTCTACCGACCGTTCTGCAAGTGGCTCTGCCCGCTTGGCGCGTTCTACGCGCTGTTCAACCGGGTGTCCCTCTTCCAGATGAAGGTGGATAAGAATAAGTGCGTTTCCTGCGGGAAATGCGCCAGAGCCTGCAAGATGGATGTGGATGTGACGAAAACGCCCAACCACACCGAGTGCATCCGTTGCGGGATGTGCGTCCGCGCCTGTCCTACCAACGCCGTCAGCTTCCGCTACGGCTTTGGAAACGGTAAAAAAGAACCTGCAAATGAATTAAAAACGGAGGAAACAAAATGAACGCAAAGAAAATCATTACACTGCTGCTGGCCCTTTTGCTGGTGGGCAGCATGGCCGCCTGCAGCAATAAGCCTGCGGAGAATCAAGGCAACAACAGTGAGCCTCAGACCATGGAGGAGGCCAGAGCCCTCTATGACCAGCTGATGGCACGGGAGAACGCCATTCTGGCGGAGAACACCGAGCTGTGGGATAAGGTCTTCCTGTCCGCAGACAAGGGCATGGCCATGATGGGGGACGGCAGCAACTACGGCGATTTTCTGCTCAAGACCATTGAGAACGCCAAGGATAAGTTCGATAAGAAGGAACTGGCGCTGCTGACGGATGGCGCCACGGAGATCAAGGGCCTCGAGGACAAGATGGCTGCGCTGGTGGAGAAATTCCCTGGTCTGCTTGACGCCCCCTCCGGCGGTATGAGCGTCCCGGCGGAAAACGTCCCTTCTGACGCCGTTGTCCCGGCGGAAAAGCCCACCGACAGCGACAAGCAGAAGTTCCCCGCCTTTACCGGCAAGGATCTGGACGGAAACGATGTGGACAGCAACACTCTGTTTTCCGGCAATGCCGTCACCGTTGTGAATTTTTGGTTTACCACCTGCAGCCCCTGCGTAGGGGAGCTTTCCGAGCTGGACGCGCTGAATAAGGAGCTTGCGGAGAAGGGCGGCGCCCTCATCGGCGTCAACACCTTCACGCTGGACGGCGACGAAACGGCAATCTCTGAGGCCAAGGACGTGCTGGCGAAGAAGGGCGCGACCTATCAGAATGTGTATTTTGACTCAGATGGTGAGGCGGGAAAGTTTACCAGCAACATCTTTGCTTATCCCACCACCTATGTGGTCGACCGCAACGGCAATATCGTGGGCGACCCCATCGTGGGTGCTATTACGGAAAAGAACCAGGCGGAGACGCTGCAAAAGCTCATCGACCAGGCTCTTGCCGCCGATATGGGCTGACAAACGAATTTATCTTCTCAGAAAGGAGAGATACACCATGTATCGGAGAGTATTGCCGCTTCTGCTCACCGCGGTACTGCTGCTGAGCGGCTGCGCCTCCGGGCAGAAAAATATGCCGCAGAAAACGGACGAGAAGGAAATGACCGGACAGCCCTCTGATATGTCCGGTGAAGAAAGCATGTATATGGACACCACGGAAAATGTCATATATCTGGCGGGCGGCTGCTTCTGGGGCATGGAACAGCTGATGCAGTCCATCCCCGGCGTCATCGATGCCGAGAGCGGCTGCCCACGGCACCTGCGAGGCGGACGCCGATTACAAGACCGCCTGCAAGGGCGAGACCGGCTGCGGCTGGCCGGCTTTCACAAAGCCCATTGAAGAGCCTGCCGGCAGGGATAAGGAAAAACTGCTGATGGAGCTGCCGGAAGGAACGCGGCTTATGATGAACGGGTGCGAGGTCACACCTTCTTTTCCGTATCTTATGGATAACGAGGGCAATGTGTACGCCGACATCCAGGAGCTTGACGCTGCGGTTTTATCGGAAAACTCCATTGCCTGCGACGAGAACGGAGAACTTCTCTCCTTTTCGGTGTTTGACGCCAAGCGGATGAAGGTCCTCTCTATGGAGTCGGCAATGGAACAGTTAGGAATGGATATTGGGTGGTGAACAGTCTGCCCTAAGTTTTGCGAAAAGGGATGTCGATTTTTTCGGCATCCCTTTTTTGCTGCGATTTGTTGAAATAATACGCATTAAAGTCGTAATAAAAGGGTATAAACCAAAAACAAAGGAGATTTTGCCATGCTAATCAGTATCGACCACGGAAATAAACAGATCAAGACCAACCACAGGACCTTTGTGTCCGGGCTTCGGGAAAGCGACACCAAGCCGCCCTTCGGAAAGGATGTTCTGTTCTACAAGGGCAAATATTATACCCTCACCGATCAGCGCATCCCGTATATGCGGGACAAGACGGCTGACGAGCGGTATTTTATCCTCACGCTGTTTGCCGTTGCCTTTGAGCTTGCCGGAACCGACTACCGCAAGGATGAGATCGTGGATGTGCAGCTTGCGGTAGGTTTGCCGCCCGCTCATTACGGAGCACAATAGGAACGGTTTGAAAATTACTTTTTGAACCGGGATATTATCGACTTCCAGCTCGACGGCAGACCGTACTCCGTATTCATCAGCAGGGCGATATGCTTCCCGCAGGCTTACGCTGCCATTATGCCGATCTATCAGCGGATCCATTCGTATGCAAAGGTTGCCGTGCTAGATATTGGCGGCTTTACCGCCGACTATCTGTTGGTGAAAAACGGCGAGGCGGATCTGTCTGCCTGTGACTCACTGGATAACGGCGTTATCACTCTTTACAACGGGATCAAATCTAAAGTTAATGCCGGCTTTGATATTCTCTTGGATGAGTCGGACATTGACGCTATCTTGAAGGATATACCTACCGATTTTGACGAAAGCGTGATCCGTATCGTGCAGGAACAGGCACAGCAGTTTATCAACGACCTTTTCGGCAAGCTCAGAGAGCGGATGATCGATCTGCGTTCCGGCAAGGCTGTGTTTGTCGGCGGCGGCTCTATCCTGCTGAAGAAACAGATCGAAGCGTCCGGCAAGGTCAGCACACCGATCTTTGTTGACGAGATCTCCGCCAATACAAAGGGCTACGAGCTGTTGTTCAAGGCCGCTTGTATGGGGTGATGTGAATGGCGAAGAAAGACATTTATAAGTTCACCATCCAATTCAGCAGCGGAGATCCGCAGCATCAGCAGGTTGCGGAGATACTCAATCGGCAAGGCCGCCGGAAAGCGCAGTTCCTTGTGAACACAGTCCTGCACTACATTCACTGTTCCGAAACGCCCGATATTCCCCAGCAGCCGCCGGTCAATACCGATGCCATTGAAACGATCGTGCGGCGCATTATAGAGGAGTACTCAGAAAAGCCTACGCGCCAAGATGTCAGAAAGACGCCTGAGAAAAAGACGGTCAAATCCGAAGAGATCGCCTTTGATGATGCTGCCGAGCTGTTGGGCGAGGACGGTATAGCGGCAGTTAGGAACACCATCGCCAGTTTCAGAAGATGAAAACATCTTGTATCCTGTAACCTTATCTTTGAAGATGTGAACTGTTTCAATTGCATCGAAATATATAAAATATTTCGACAAAAAAGAATTACAGAGAAACTTGGGCGGATGAGTCCGGTTCAATATTGGCTCAATATCTTAACTGCTTAGAAATAACGTAGCAGTCATCAAAACTACTACGCTATACAAATTCTAACTTTTGGGTGTTACATCACTTTTTGAATATCTACCTTTTATTGCACATTACCGAGGCGCAGAACATACCTTCCTTTACTTCAAAGCGGCAGACACCGCCGTAATGCTCGGCAATGCTTTTTACCGACTGTGTGCCGAGCCCGAGGCCTTTATGCTTGGTCGAGAGAAATTCATTATCTGTTGTGCGCCGGAGCGTTCCGGTAAAGGTGTTATCGACTGTGACACAAAGGGTGCTGCCTTTGAGCCTTGCCCGAATATCAATCTTTCGGTCATCGCCGTGTTCCTCTTTGCAGGCGTCTATGGCGTTCTCGATCAGGTTGCCGAACAGAACGGAAATATCGGTATCCGAAACGAAAATGTTACCGGGGATCTCTGCGTTGACGATGTAGTCAATATCATTATCTTTCGCCTGCTGCGCGAAATAAAGCAATACGGCATTGGCGGCGGCATTCTCGCAGAAACGAATGAGCGAATCGTCCGGCAGACTGTCGTTATAGCCGTCGAGATATTTTAGTAATGCGTCAAGCTCTCCCTTGCTCACATATTCGCGTATAAGCGAGATATGATGCCGCACATCGTGCTTGGCACGGCGGGCGTCGGTGATTTTTTCCTGCAGATTCTCATATTGCACCGCCTGCATAGAAAGCTGATGATTCTTTTCCTCCAGCTCCAGCGTTTGATTCTGCTCCAAAATCAGGCGGGTCACGACATAGTAGATCAGGATCGCTCCCACATTGATGATAAACAAAAACAGAGTGTTCTTCGGACGCAGCGCAATTTCCAGCGCCGAACGGGAAACAACGCTGTATATTGCAAAATACCATACGATATAGAAGGTTGCGGGGATCAGCCACAGATACCGCCACTCAAAGCCGGACGGTTCTTTTTCTACTGCCGGAGTGAATACGGACTTCATATAAAGAAAGATCGGCACAGAGAGAATGATCTCCACAGCAAAGAGCATCAGCGAGAACGACCAGCGGTAGCTCTGCATAGCCAATGCCGGAAACAAGAGCCCCTCGAGGCATTTTGCGGAGATCACGGCGAAGTTGGCAAGATTGGAGATCATCAGCAGCGTGAAAAGTGTTTTGCCGAAATGCTTCTTCACGGCGAGAAAATAGAAAGCGGCATACAGCGCTGTGCTGAGCGCACTGGCGATTGCGGCATGATTTCCGGGAACAAAGCTGACCCATGCGCCGAGCATCACCTGAATGACAGACAGCAGTCCGATCAGAATTCCGGTAACGCCTCTTGAAAACCGCAGACTGTGCCGGAACGGATAGAGCGCCAAGGCAAGAAACGGCAGAAAGTTCAGCAGCGAATATACGATGATCTCAATGAACCGATAAACAGGCGGCATCACCGTTTGCCTCCTTTACGCAGCTGCTCAAACAGGAAGGATGAATAGGCATCTGTCACCTCTTTGGCTTTACGGCGGCTGATGGGAATAAGGCTGCCGTTGCTCATGGTAAAGGTGTCTGCGTTCTGTGCGTCGACCTCGTGAAAGTTGATGATCAGCCCTTTCGACGGGATAAAGAAATACGGATAGCCGCAAAGCAGCGCTTCAATCTCCGAAAGGTTTGCCCGCAGGATAATATCCTTGCCGTATTTGCAGTGCAGCGTCGTATAATGTGCGGCGTAGTCTGCATAAATGATATCGCGCAGTACGACGCTTTTGCCGTCAGGCAGCAGTATTGTTCGTTCCTTTTCGACTTGGGCAAGATCGATGCGGTCAAGCATTGCTTTGACACGCTCCCGGTCAAACGGCTTGTGCAGATAGTAGCAGGCGTTGACCTCGTAGCTCTCGCTGGCAAACTCGTTGCTTGTAGTGCCGAATACGATACGAACATCGCTGTCCGTTTTGCGTATTTCCCTCGCCACATCCATGCCTGTGAGCTTGTCCATGAAAATGTCCAGTACGATCAGCTCAAAAGCGTCAGGCTGCCAAGCTCGCAGAAAATCCTCTCCGCTTTTGAAATATGTAAGCTCGGCAGACGAACCGAGCAGTTCACCGAAATATGTTTGCAGACATTCATACATCCGTATGTCATCGTCAACGATTGCGATCCTCAAAACCAAAACTCCTCTTTATGCTATACGGTCGGGTACTACTCAACTGCATTCATTATACCATATGATTGTGAAAAAGCAAAGCGTCAATCCCCAAATGATTACCGCTTGAGTCCTTTTTTGACCGCTTGCGCCAAACCGATTGCGGAAAGCCTTAATATCAGTTATGATATTTATGTATAAGTATGCCTGCGAGGAGGTGCCATATGAGGTTGATTCTATACGGAACTGAAACGGACAGAGATGAGTTTATGTGCTCTGTTACTGCTTTGCCGGACCTGCGCTACCGTAAAATGCAGGTAACAGACTATCCGGATTATGACAGCTTTATCACAGGACTCGGAGAAAGCCCGCCGGACTGCATCGTGATTGCGATGGACGGTGCGGACGGTATGGAGGGCGTCATCGCCGCCAAAAGCGTCTGCAAAGATGTCCCGGTGCTTTGGTTTTCGGATGATAACGGTTTCGGCGTGCAGTCTTACAGGCTCGGCTGTGCATATTTTCATAAAAAGCCTGTTTCCCCGCGGGTGCTGTCCGCGGCTATAGCAAAATGCGTGTAAAGGAGAGAGAAATGAGTACAAACACACTGAAAAACAGAGTGCTGTCCGTGCTTCTGGTGCTGGTGATGGTGGTTTCCATGCTGCCCATACAGGTGCTGGGTGCGGACGGAGGCGCGGCGACCGTCATTACATCTGGCGGCGAGGTCGCCTTTAATGTCTACAAGGATGCGGTTGCATACGCCAATCAGCACGACGGCAGCACCATCAAGCTGCAATCGGACATCGATGCGCTAACCTATGAGGATCCGGCAGACATGCCGTTTATCACGGGCAATGTCACCCTGGATCTGAACGGGAAGAGCATTAACTTTGTCGATGTCGGCTCCGTCAGCTTTGATGAAGAGGGCGAGATAGTCAAGGACAAGGCCGGCACACTGACCGTGACCGGCAGCGGCAGCATCGGACTGCTCACTATGTACTGCGGTGCGCTGACACTGAACAGCGGCACGGTGGAGGAGCTGAAAGCGGAGGACTTTGCCGCCACAGTGCATATCACCGGCGGCACGGTGGAAAGTCTTGTGCTTTCTCTACGAGGGGACGATAACGCCACTGCCGACATCTCCGGCGGTTCGGTGCAGAAGCTGGATCTGGGCACCGGCACGGTGAACATCACCGGCGGCAGCCACGGCTCGGAAACCGCATCTTGGGGAGTAAACGGCGGTACGCTGAATATCAGCGGCGGCAGCTTTTCTGCACTGAGACTTTTGGTCACCAGCGGTAAGATCGACCTCACCGGCGGTGAGTTCGAGTATATCTCCACCGATCCCCAGGTGCCCTCCAGCGAATATCAAAAGCTGACGATGGGCTCTTTGCTGGGCGACAGCTGCGCGTTTTACAGCAAGGACGGCAGTCTGGTCAGCGCTGATGTGCTGACGCTGGAAAACGTCAGGGTCGTTGCCGACCACGAGCACACCTATAAAGACGGCAAGTGCACCGCCTGCGGCGCCCTGTGCAAGCATGACCGGGTGGACACCGCCATGGGAAGGTGCGAGGTCTGCGGCATCCAGCTGGAGGCGGAGATAAGCGCTGAGGGCGCGAGCCCGGTGTTCTATACCTCCTTCACCCAGGCGTGGGATGCCCTCCAGCCCAATCGGAGCGATCAGGTCACCGTTACGCTGCTTAAACCCAGGTATGATCTGGGTGAGACGGATCTGTATGTGCAATCGAACAACATCAGGCTGGATCTGAACAGCAACGTTATGTTCGGTACCGGCAAGATCGTCGTGAGCGGGGCTCAAGCCGTCTTCACCGTAGAAAACGGCGATATGAATGAGATCACCGTGGAGGCGGCGGAAGGTGCCGTAACGGTGGGGGAGGACTGCGGCCGTATTAAGGCTGTCCGAGTCACCAGCACCGATGCTGCCGTGACCATTCAGAGCGGCTTTTTCAAAAAACTGGTCCTGCCCGCCACCGATACCGAGAGTCTGAAAAATGTGAAGCTCTCCGGCGGCGAATTTGACTCCATCAGCTTTAATGGCACCGGCACGGTGGCCATCACCGACATGCTGGAGGCAGGCTATGCCTTCCAGGACAACAAGGGTACAGCCTCCGGTAAGGCCGGCGCACTGGTGCCCTATGGCATGAGCTTCGACGCGAAAACATATTTTGCAGACCTTGAGGTGGTGAAATGCGGACACAGCGCCGTGAATGAAGTCAAGGGCTACTGCAACTACTGCGGCAAGCTGTACGCCGGCAAGATCACCGACAAGGACGGCGCTGTGCGCTATGTGGAGTCCTTGCAGGACAGCGATTTCGGAAACGGCAATACCGTTACTCTGCTGCAGGACATCACGGGGACTGTGACGCCGGGCAGCTCCTGCACCATTGAGCTGCGCGGCAGATCCGTGGGCCAGATCAACTTTGCTGTGCAGGACGGGACCCTGACTCTGAAGGGCCAGGGTAAGATCGGCACCGTTACCCTTGGCAGCGGTGAGATCGGCAGCACGCTGGCCATCGAGGACACGGCCTATTGGCAGCGTGTCCAGATCGGCACACTGACCATTAATAAAACAACAAACACCAAGCTGTCCGGCGGCCAGTTCGACAAGATCGAGCGGAAGGACGGCGGCTTCGTGGAGGCTCTGCTGGCGGACGGTTACGCCTACTTCGACAGGGAGTGGGAGACGCCGGAGTACGCCGGCGGCAAGACGAGCCTGACCAAGACATATTATATCGCCGAACACAGCCACTGGTTCATCGTGAACATTGAGGGCGAGACTCAGTGCCAGGAATGCGGCATGCCCTGCCACCACACCACCATTGGCGAAGACGGCAAGTGCCAGGATGTCTGCCATCGGCAGATCTACACCGCCGTACTGACCCGGGCGGACGGCACGGCGGAAAATTACGATATATTTGCTAATGCATGGACTGCGGCAATCGAAAGCGAGGGCTCGACCTTAAAGCTGCTCTGCAATGTGGAATTTGACGACAACGGGGCTGACGGTCTCGTACTCGACCATGGAAAGTTCACGCTCGATCTCGGCGGCTTTACGCTTGAAAGTTTTGCCTACCAGCAGATGCTTGTTATCAGCGGCACGGCGGATATCGTTATTAAAAACGGCGTTTTGCTCAATACCTATAACACAGAAGGCGGCGGACAGCTGTTCCTTTCCACCGGCAATGCCATTGATGTAAAGGGAGGCTCGCTGACGCTTGACGGCGTGACGCTTCACGGAGCGTATGAGGTAAAAGGTGCACTGCCTGACGGCGAAATTCAGAGCTATGCTCTTGAACTGTATTCCGGAAATCTTACGGTTGAAAACTGCACCTTTTTCGGTTCTCTTGCGGTATACAAAATGAGCGATGATTCGTCTTTGACGGTAAAAATCATTTCGGCAGACTTGCGCAACGGCCTGATCTTCACAGCTATGGGCGAAGAAAAGGACTATGATGGATTTAGCAAGTTTTTTGCCGACGGCAGCATGCTCTTTGACGAAAACGGCAAGTATATAGATGTCAGAGATGACAACTATTGGATTACCGAGGGCGGCGAGGAGTACGGCTTTTATGCAACAGGCTTCTATTACGAAAACAGTGCAATAGTAAAGAGGCATACCCATACATATGAAAACGGCAAGTGCGCCGAGTGCGGCTATGCCTGCCCGCATGACAGCGGCATAAACGACCGTGAGGCGGGCTACTTTGAAAAGGCGATCTGCTCGATCTGTCATTGCGAATACGGCGATTTTGCGCCCGACACCACGGCACCCACGGGCGAAATCAAGGTAAAAGATCGCACATGGTGGCAGAACATTCTCAATGTTATCTCATTCGATCTGTTGTTCAGTGAAGAGGTCACAGCTGAAATAACTGCCACAGACGACGGCTACAGCCAGGCAGGATATAACCCCGATAAGCACGCTGTTAAGATCGAATATTTTATCAGCGAAACTGCGCTCGGCGAAGAAGAGGTAAAGGCTCTTGCGTTCAAAGAATACACAGACCCGATCGATCTTACCGATGATCAGCGGTATGTTATTTATGTGCGCTTGACCGACTATGCAGGCAACATTGCATACGCTTCAAGCGGAGGCTTTGCGATTGATACGACTGCGCCTGTTGTCGAGGCTTACACTTATGCTAACGGTCAGACCAAAGGATGTTCGGACGGTCAGCGGGTGGAAGTCTGCGGCGACACACAAATCAATTTTATCGACGATAATTTTGACACGGCATATAGAACGATAGACGGAGAAAAGGATAAGATATGGAGCAGTCCTTTTCTTGTGGCTGCTTCGGATACCGATCGCACCGAACGGTGGATCACATTTGAGGTACACGACAAGGCCGGCAATATTTCGACGGTTGAGGTCTATGTGCACAAGGACCATTCCTTTGACGAGGAGACCGGCGTATGCGCATACTGCGGATATCAGGCTGCCGTATTGATCAAATGCAGCAATGATAATAACGAGGAAGCGTTTGTATCAGGCGGCGGCTTGGATGAGACAATGCGTAAAGCTGATGAGAATAGATTCGACCGATTCTACCTGAAGCTTTACGCAAATGTTGAAAAAATGTCTGGAGCCGGGACGTATGGCAGTACGAGCAAAAAATGGACATTTGATTTGAACGGCTACACAATTTCTAATCCTTCGAGTGTTGACCCTGATTCCGTGGCTGCCCTATTCTATGTCGCGGGCGATATTACATTCGTAGGCAATGGTGCTATGAATGCGGATGTCATGGTGGACGGAGGTCAGCTGACGATCGACGGCGAATGCTCCTTCCAAAAACTGGAACATAAGCGCGGCACACTGACGGTCAACGCCGGTTCCTTTGAATCACTTATCATTTCCAAACTTGATGTAGGTTGGTCATACACAAGAGAAACTGCGCTTTACGGCGGACATTACGGCGAGGTAAAGATCGTCGATATCGAAGGACTTACCTGTGCCGATCTGCTCGCCAGGGGCTACCGCTTTGAAGGTCTGACTCTTGAGCAGGCAAAGGTAACGGAGCTGAAAGATGCCACCATCGTTGCCTGCGATCATGCAGATATCGGTAGTGACGGCATCTGCCCCGACTGCGGAATGGAGTTTTTCCTCTCTGTTGAAGCAAACGGAGAAACCAAGCTGTTCGGCACCTTTGAGGATGCCATCCGCTATGCTGAGCAGAACGACGGCTGCACGGTAAAGCTCCTGCAGGATATTACGCTGTGTAGGGAGAATGTCGGTTCACTGATTTCTAACTACTACATTTACCTTAAAACCGGTACCTACACGCTCGATCTTGCAGGAAAAACGCTGACCATAGGAGACGGAGTGGAATCACTTCAGGGACTCAAAGTGACCGACGGCTGTGATCTGACCGTTACCGATACGGTCGGCGATGGAAAAATCAAGAGCAGCAGATGGGGCGAGATTTTTGAAGTTCGTTCCGGCAGTCACCTGACGATTGAGCGCGGCGACTATACCGACCTTTCAAAGGTTTCGGCTGATGGTCCCGACAGCCTGACGATCAAGGGCGGTAAGTTTAACTGTGTCGCAAGCAAGGAAGGCAGCGATTCCGTATCTCCGCTGACCTACCTCGCCGACGGCTGTGCATTCATGCTGAGCAGCGGCGAGTATGCGAGCGAGAAGGATGTAGAGAGTCAATACATCTCGGGAAGGGGCACAACCTATTGGATCAAAGGCGTCACCGTCGTGTCCGCTCCGCTGATCTTCCATAGCCAGCCTCGCAGCAAGGTCTACTATCTCACTACGCCGAATTACGAAAAGTGGGCTTCTTTTGCGGTTGAATACAGCGGCGGTTATCCGCCCAAGGGCGACATCACCGTTACGGGTGAAAAGACAGACGGAACGGTCGTGTATACAAACACGGTCAAGCCTACGAGGATTTTCGTGGATGCCATTAACCTGTGGGAGTTCACTACGGCGGATTCGGGACAGTACCGTATTAAGCTGGAATACAACGGCTATGTGCTCTATTCAAATACCTTTACAATCACTATGGCAGTGTGCGAGCACCCGGGCTATGACGAGTATAACAAGTGCTCCCAGTGCTACTGCGACCTTGCGGCGGCAATTATCAAGGATGGCAAGACAACGGGCTATGTTGATTTTGCGGACGCACTTACAGCGGCGCAGACCGATGAAAATAAGGGATGCACACTGAGGCTGCTTGCCAATGTGAAGGGCACGGTTGATGTTGACACCGGTGACTTTGGCATCGATCTAAACGGCAATATCGTCGGTGGGCTTAAGGTGAAAAAGTCCGCAAAGGTGAACATTTCCGGCGGCACGATCAATGGAGGGGTCACTGTCGCCAAGGCAGCACAGCTGACTGCGTCAAACACCCTCTTTGCAGGTGCGATCAACTGCGTTGGCAGCGGAGATTTCAGAAACTGCATTTTTATGGGTGCTGTATCGTCAAAAGGCGGCAGCAGCATGAAGCTTAATTCCTGCGAGATAAATGGTGCTCTTTCGGTCAGCGGCAATGTCGAAGCCGAGGCGTGTATCATAAGCGAGACGGTTACCGTCAACAACGGCGAAAGCCTTAAATCCGCAGGCGGCACTTGCGGCAATACTGTTAAAGTACAATCGGGCGGAACGCTTGAAATTATCAGCGGCACATTTGACAAAAAGCTCACGGCAGAGTCGGGCAGTAAGCTTATCGTTTCCGGCGGCTCATATGCCGAGGTCGGAGCTGAAAATAATGTTGATTTCACTCTAAGCGGCGGCGAATTTACCAATATCACCGTTAACGGACAGCATCTTATCGACTGTCTTGCAGAGGGTAAGGCTTTTGAGGATATGAATAACAGCTTTATCATCGACGGCCGTGTGGGCATCGCCGGGGATGTTAAGGTCGTAGACCACACTCATACCTGCGTTTGGAAAACCGATACCCACGAAAAGCTCTGCGGCTGCGGTTATGTGGAGGCTGTCGATACCGAAGCGCCGGTCATTTCCGGTATTGCACCGGAGAATAATTACTACGGCTCGCTGGAGTTCACCGTTACCGATGAAAACGACTTCACCGTGTGGTTGGACGGCGAGAAGATTACGCTCGTCAACGGGAAATATACCATGGAGCCGGACAACGAGACGCATTTGATCACGGCGACCGACGTTGCGGGCAACACGGTCAGCTTCCGGTTCGGACTCTTTAAGATTTACAATGTCACGCTTCCTACAGGCGCAGGCTATATGATATTCCATTCAGACGGGCTCGCTGTCAGACACGGCAACAGCTTTAGCTTTATCGTGCAGTTCAACAACGGTTATTCCAAGACTGAGGACTTTAAGGTACTTGTGAACGGTAATAAACTTGACGAGTGGGACTCTGATGCAAACAGCGCTTCCTTTGCGATTCGAAATGTAAGCGAAAACCTCGTTATTACCGTTGAGGGCGTTGCGGATATTACCGCACCCGAGGTAGAGGTCAGCATTCGAGGAAACAGCTTCAAAGAATTTATGAACAGGATCACCTTCGGGCTGTTCTTCAAGCAGACGCAGACGGTGGAAGTGAAGGCTCACGATTTCGGCAGCGGAATTAGAAAGGTTGAATACCTCCTGTCCGAAACCGCATTTGCGGATAAGGATGCGATTACCGGCAACTGGACAGAGCTGACGCTTAATGACGACCGTAAGGCATATTTCAGCATTGAGCCGAACCAAAAGGCGTTCGTCTATGTCCGTGTGACGGATCAGAGCGGCAATATTGCCGTCGTCAACACCGACGGCGTGGTGGTTTACACCGACGCAGAGGCGATCACCGGCGCACAGACCTTTACAAAGAATACCGATTTCGATGTGGTTTACAAGCTGAATCTGAACGGTAACTTCGTTGCTAAGGTTTATAACGGTACAGAGGAAATCGGTGCCGGCTCAGACTATGCCTTATTTGCCAGCGGCATGCTTATGCTGAAAAACAGCTATCTTCGCACATTGGCAGCAGGCAAATATACGATCCGCCTGACAATCAAGCCGATGGGTGAAAATTATGCGGACAACTCCGGCAATGATGCTCCTGCAGATGTTGTTTTGAAGCTGACCGTCGAAAAGAAGACTCCGTCCATCGGCCATAAGGAAAGCGACGAAAGGATCTACGACGGAAAAGCGATCGGCATGCCGACCTTTGATACCGATTCCGACGGATCCGTTACATTTGAATACAAGAGAGCGGATGAGGACGATACGGCATATACCGCCGAAGCACCGAAGAATGTCGGAAAGTATACGATCCGTATCACCACAGCCGAGACAGATACCTTCAAGGCGGCTTCCTCAACGATGGAATTTGAGATTCAGCCCAGAGAGGTTACGATCTCGGATGTCAAGGTTGCTGATAAGACCTATGACGGTACGACGAATGCGACCATTACAAATGCAGGAACACTGTCGGTAAACTATGACGGAGATAACCTCGCAATCGTAATCGGAAAGGCAGCCTACGACAACAAGAATGTCGGCGCCGATAAGGCGGTATCCTTTACCGGATTTGAGCTTTCCGGCTCAGCAGCAGGCAACTACAAGCTGATCACACAGCCGGCAAGCACGACTGCCGATATCACCGTGAAGGAAATTACAATCAACGGTGCGACCGTGGAAGGCTCCAAGGTTTATGACGGCACGTCCGAAGCAAAGATCACAAATGCAGGAACGCTGTCCGACAATTACGACGGCGAGAACCTCACGATCGTTGCAGGTTCCGCAGCCTACGACAACAAAAATGTCGGCACGGGCAAAACGGTAGCCTTTACCGGATTTGCTCTGGCAGGCGATGCAGCAGCAAACTACAAGCTGATTGCACAGCCTACAGATACGACCGCTGATATTACCGCCAAGGAAATCGCCATTAACGGAGCAGCGGTTGAGGCGAGCAGGATCTACAACGGCACGACCGACGCAAAGATCACGAACGCAGGTACACCGTCTGTAAACTATGACGGCGAAAACCTCAAGGTGGCAGCCGGCAAGGCAGCCTATGACAATAAGAATGTCGGCAAGGGTAAGACGGTAACATTCACCGGCTTTACGCTGTCAGGCGATGCGGCGGCAAACTATAAGCTGACTGCACAGCCCGAGGCTGTAACTGCGGATATCACGGTCAAGGAAATCAAGATCGTGGATACGGCAGTCGAGACCTCCAAGATCTATGACGGCAGCACCGATGCCAAGATTACGGAAAAGGGCACATTCGACGGACTGATCAACGGCGACAAGGTTGATATCGTCACCGGTAAGGCTGCCTATGACGACAAGAATGTCGGCAACGGGAAGACGGTCGCGTTCTCTGACTTTGCCCTTTCGGGAGACGATGCGGCAAACTATGTGCTGGCGGCTCAGCCTGCAAACACTACGGCAAGTATCTCTGCCAAGGAACTGACGATTTCCGACCTCAAGGTCAAGGATAAGCAGTACGACGGCAAAAACACCGCCGCAATCGACGGAACGCCTACGCTTGTGGGCGTGGTCGACGGTGATGTGCTGACGCTTGTAAACGGTGTTCCGACCTTTGACAGCGTCAAGATCGGCAAAAACATCGCTATCAGCTTCACCGCATTTACGCTTTCCGGTGACAGCGTGACTGTCGGCAACTACAAGCTTACGCAGCCGACCAGCATTACGGCGAACATCGTCGAGTATGTGGCAGACGGCAGCGAGTACAGCGTAAACTCCAACGATTGGATCAATACCGACTTTGTCATCACGGCAAAGGAGAACTACAAGCTCAGCCTGACCGATACGGCAAACGGCGAGTGGGTGGATTCCCTTACCGCATCGGATGAAACCGGTAACGGCAAATTGACCTTCTTCGTGAAGAATACCGAAACCGGCGTCATTTCTGCGGCAGTCACCGAGAACTACAAGATCGACAAGACCGCGCCGACCGGTGAGGTCAAGCTGAACGAGCGCACGGCGTTCCAGAAGTTTATCAATACGATTACCTTCGGCTTGTTCTTCAAGGATGATGTCCATGTCAAGCTGACGGCGAAGGACGAAGCCTCCGGTGTGAAGTCCGTGCTGTACTTCAAATCCGACAGAATCCTCACGGATGAAGAGGTTCGCGCAATCACCGACTGGACAGATAACAGCGACTTTGACATTGAGGCAAAGGATATGGATAAGTTCGTTATCTATGTCCGCATCGAGGACAACGCCGGAAATGTCACCCTCATCGGCTCGGACGGTGCGACCTTTGATACCACTGCACCCGAGATCGTCGGTGTCGAGAATGACAAGACCTACTATGTGACCAAAAAGGTCGCGATCGACGACGAAAACCTTGCATCGGTCACGCTGAACGGTGAGACCGTCGAAGATGTATTCACTCTTGTCGGCGACAAGGATGCTACCTATGTTATCCGCACAGAGGATAAGGCGGGCAATGTGACCGAATACACGGTCTACATGAAGCCGATCTCGTCCATCACCGATGCTATCTCCGCCATCACGGCAGATAATGTCAAGTCAAGCGACGCAGAGACAATATCCTCTGTCGAAAGACAAATCCTCGACATCGCCGAGGCGTTTGACGACGGCGAATCCACCGACGATGAGTGGAACAAGCTGACCGAGGCGGCTGCAAAATGCAAGGATCTGAATAAGCGTATTGCAGATGTTGCAGACGAAATCACACGCCTGACCGACGCTGTGACCGCTTACGATATCGACAAGGTGACGAGCGCCGACAAGGCGGACATTGAGAAGCTGATCTCCGACATTGACACGCTGCTTGACGGCGACAACCTGACGGAATCAGAGAGAGCCGCTCTTGAAGCTCTGAAGGGCACGGCACGTGCGCTCCTTGACCGCATTGCTGCGGCGAAGGACGCTGCCGAGGCCGATGAGATCAAGGCGGTTGACGGCATCACCAAGGACAATGTGAAGCCTGAAGACAAGGAAGCCCTTGAAAAGGCAGACAAGGCTCTGGAGGGCGCTCTGCGTGACTTCGACGGCAACTACACCGAAGAAGAGAATAAGGATCTTGAAACCAAGCTTGAAACCGTGAAAGCGGCGCTGGCCGCCATCGGCAATGCCGAAAAGGTGGCTGAGGAGATCGGCAAGCTGCCCTCTGCGGAGGACGCCAAGCTCAGCGATAAGAGTGCGCTCGACCAAGTGAAGAAGCTCCTTGACGGGCTTACCGAAAACGAAAAAGCCATGCTCGGCAAGGACGCTCTGGGCAAGGTTGACGCTTTAGCTGAGAAGATCAAGAAACTTGCGGAAGAGGCCGACTCTCCCAAGACCGGAGACACAAGTAATCTGGCTCTTTGGATCGCTCTGCTCTTCATCAGCGGCGGTATTGTGACCGGTACTACGGTTGTAAGCAAAAAGAAAAAGCGCTCCGTGAAATAACGGACGGCGGGACAGTCAGTTGATTTGCGGCTGTCCCGCTTTTTTCACATCTTTTCCCGAACAGTTCTTGAATTTGTCACGATTCTATGTTATACTATAATTAACTGATTAGTTAGTTATCAAGAAGGAAGCGGCGTATATGCGGGCGACAGAGGAACAGCACAACAAACGAAAACGCGAAATGATGGAAAAATGCTTTGAATGCTATGCCGAAAACGGCTTGACGGGCACGGGCATTAAGGCTTTGGCAGCGGCGTGCGGCTGCACAACGGGAAATCTGTACTCGTACTTTAACAGTGTGGACGAACTGATTCTTGAATCTACCGCCTATTGTATGGCAAAGGTCGAGGACGACTTTATGGAGATGGCGCCCACCGACCCCAAGGATGTTGTCCGGTTTGTGAAGGAGGTTCCCTACTGGACGGCAAAAAAGCACGGCAAAAAGTACCGGTTGATGTATCAGATCTATACACACCCGAAGTATATCGAACACGGCAAGAAATTCTTTGAGGGTGTCAACGAGCGCTATACCGAGTATGCCAAGCGGCTGGAGCCGAAAATAGGTATCCCCTATACGGTCATCACGCCGCTGATTTTTATATTCGTCCGCGCCTGTGTGCATTATGCGATGTTCGAGGACGAATATTACCTGAAATCCCAGATGGAGGTCTTAAAGCAGGGGGTCGCCCTGTTTGCAGATAAATACCGCTCGCAATACTTGAACGGAGGTAACGAGAAATGAAGAAACGATTACTCAGTATCCTGCTGACTCTATGTATGGTAATCTGCTTTGTACCGACAGGCGTGTTTGCCGAGGATATTGCATTTAAGGATGTCGCAAGTGCGGCAGAGCTGAAAAATGCTTTGGCAGACAGCAGCGTGCCGGGTATTCGGCTGACAAAGGATATTGTTACCGGCGAGGCATTTAGCGTGACCCGTACCGTCACTCTTGATCTCAACGGATACATGCTGAAAATGACCGGAAATAATTCTGTTATCCGGGTGGAAAAGAAAAACCAAAAAATAGGCGACCTGACGCTTATCGACAGCAGACCCACAACCGAACACCGTTTTAAAGCGGATGATAAAAACGGTCGGTGGCAGCTTGATGAAAACGGCGATATGCTCGTCAATGGCGGTATTATCACAAGCACCGGAACCGAACAGCGTTCCGGCGGCGGTGGAGTCGCTGTCTCGGCTGATACGAAATTCACTATGACCGGCGGTAATATAGTCGGCTGTGATTCCGATAAATTAGGCAGCGGCGTATATGTAAGCTTCGGTACATTCACCATGACCGGCGGCAGGATCGCAGGCTGCGGAAACGATCCCGGTATATATCTGGAAGTTTGGGCTATCATGAACGCTAACGGCGGCGAGGTTGACGCAACGGTAGCTCTCAGGGAAAACAGTAAGATCACCACCCGCGACGACCTTGCCGGGGTCACTGTCTTCAGAAAAAAGGTGAATGTTTTTGATGCAGACAGCTACGGTGTCGTCAAATACGGTCTCTTTTATGTTCCGCCTTCCAACGGAACGACCCGTGAAATTGTTTACTTGGCTAACGGCGCGCCATATGCCGTGCAGATAATGCCTTATCAAAGCTCGAACCTGGCTGTCGAGCCGGAAATTCCAACAAGCAACACCGGCAGCACCTTCCTCGGCTGGTATAAGGCAGACGGTACTAAGTGGGATTTTACAAGGGATGTTGTTGATGATCATATATGTGTTGCGGCACGATGGGATACGGCCCAGCAGTTTTCCGGTGTTGAAGTCGGCAAAACCTATTATTTTGATCTGTCAGACGAGAGCATTCCCGGTACGGTGAACGCTAATCTTCCCGATACCACATTACACTATGTACCCTTTACCTATGTAGGAACATTGGACGGCTATGTGCTGAAGCCTGCATCGGGCGGCGTACTTGACTCCTCTGACAAGGCTGCCAATACTACAGACAGCAGTGCGCCTTACGGCCATGCATATCTGCACAGTCTGTTCATAGCTGATCATATACTCACAACAGATGTAAGCTATGATATGCTGAACGCCGCAGATTATATTTTCGGTAACCCCTGCACTGTGAATGATGTTGATTATACTCTTCGTGCTCCTACTATCGGCAATACCTACGCCTCTTCCTCATCCCAAGGTATACCGGAGAATAACGAGTGGGATCAGATCCTTTTTAAGGATTCCGGTTTTATTAAAAATTTGTTGCTTGCAACGCCGTCATGGTCGGAAATCTGGGCATGGGGACAGGATACAAACACCAGCGGCAGTATAATCAGATCTGTGCGCAGCGGTCGTAATCAGCTTGGGGGGGCGCCCACAAGATTTGATACACACGTCGGTTTCCGTCCCGTCCTTGAGCTGCCGACAGATCTTGCCGCCGACAGCCTGAAGGTAGTTGCGTTGGTCACAGCCGGTTATATGCCCGGCGAGCAGCAGAACTGGATCAACATTATCGTGAAAAAGGGCGAGAGTTTCACTGCACCCTCTGCCGAGGGACTGCCCCGCCCGGATGCCGCCTCCGAAAATGCGCTGCTGTGGTGGACGGACGGAAACGGAGCCTTCTACCGACCCGGCGATACCGTTCCCGCAGATGTTTCGGAGCTTTTACTCGTCTGCGACTATGATGTCACCTATCTCCCCGGCGCGTACGGCGCAGGCGAACCCATGACGGAGAGCAAGCGCCATAATGTTGCTCTCACGCTGCCAGGCGCTTTGTTCACACGCACGGGCTACACGCAAGTAGGCTGGGCAACGACAGACGGCGGCGAAAAGGTGTACGGCTTTGATGCTGTTTATACGCAAAACGAGCCGCTGACGCTCTATCCCGTGTGGAACACGAATCAATACACAATTACCTTTGATACCAACGGCGGCAGCGAGATCGCACCCATTACGCAGGACTACGGAACGAATATTACCGCACCTGCCGACCCAACAAGAGAGGGCTACACCTTTATCGGCTGGGACAGGGAAATTCCCACGACCATGCCTGCCGAGAATATAACGCTTAAAGCGAAATGGAAGGACATTGAAAAGCCCACGGGCGAAATTATCATAGGTACAAATAAATGGCACGAATTTTTGAATAAGTTTCCCCTCGGACTGTTCTTTAAGGATACGCAAGAGGTAACGATAAACGCTTCCGACAACAGCGGAACCGTGTTCGTTTCTTATCTGGTGACCGATCGGGATCTCTCCGAGGCGGAGCTCGGCTCTCTTGTATACCGTGCGTATGACGAGCCGTTTTTAATAGAGCCTAACGGAGAATATATTGTTTATGCAATGCTTGTTGACGAGAGCCTGAACATAACATATCTCCGCTCTGACCGTATAACGCTTGACAAGGTTCGGCCCGTTATTACCGGCATTGAGGACGGGAAGACCTACTGCGAGACGCAGACGGTCACCGTTGACGAAAAGTACATTGATACCGTTACCGTAAACGGCACGGCGGTCACGCTCGACGAAACAGGCAGCTTTCCCCTCTCTCCGGCGGACGGTGAGCAGAAGATCGTTGTCACCGATAAGGCAGGCAACACCGCTGAAATGACCGTCACGGTCAATGACGGACATACCGGCGGCACGGCGACCTGCACCGAAAGGGCGGTTTGCGAGGTTTGCGGAAAGCCTTACGGAGAGCTTGATCCGAAGAACCATACCGACTTAAAGCATTTCCCCGCCAAGGCGGCGACCAAGACCGCCGAGGGCAATATCGAGTATTGGTACTGCGAAGGCTGTAATCAGTATTTCAGCGACAAGGACGGTACAAAGGAAATCCAAAAAGCCGACACCGTAACGGCGAAGCTGCCACAGACTCCCCAGACCGGCGACACAAGCAACCTTGCTTTGTGGTTCACACTGCTGTTCATCAGCGGCGGTGCAGTTGTTGGCACTACGGTTGTGAGCAAAAAGAAGAAACACTCTGCTGAATAAGATTAAGCTCAAGCGACCCATAGCAGACGGGCGGTGACGGAGTCTTCCGTCACCGCCCGTTTTTCAAAAAGTCTACCTAAAAAAGAAAAGCAGCCTTTCGGCCACTTTCTCATATATTATTTGCTTTGCTGGCCCTCCAATGCGGTTTTCACAGTTGCCCTGATGATTTTCAGAGAACGGTCATCGCAGCTGTAAAGCATACGAACAAGATCTTCAACTTCCGAATCTTTGGACGGCTTCTCGGGGTAGAAGATCAAGTTCCCGTCAATGGATAACTCCCGGACGAGTTTTTTGAGGACATCAAACTTTGGTACTTTGCCCTCATTCTCGATGCGGTATAAGTATCGCTCTGAGGTCCCGACCCGTGCGGTCAGCTCCTCGACGGTCAAATCGGACTTGTCCTGTGCCGCTTTGATGATCTCACTTGGCGTTTCAGGTTGTTTCTGCACCATGCGTTCACCTCCATATATAATTAATTATATCCAAGAATAAAGAGCTATCTGATTTCTGTTAGAGAAGTCAGATAGCTCTTTTTGTTTTGTCTGAATTTAACCGTTCTTCAGCTGGTCTTTGAACGCTTCCACCATTGCATCGCTGAGCTGCTGGGACGACACTTTCACATAGCTGGAAGTGCCGTCATATTTCGGGTAGTTATACCGCCACTTATCGTAGTCCTCCCGGTTGATTTCGCCGTTACGAAGCTTTTCCGCTTGCTGCGCCCACGCAGTGAGCATTTCGGAAAGCTCAGCGGCGTCCTTCCCCTTCCGGGGATCAACACGCAGGGAAACGCCGTTCTCGCCGGTGTCCACCGTCAGACCGTAGCGATCCTCCAAAGTGAACAGTGTGTGCATCAGGCCAAGATAGCTGTCAATGTCCGGCACGGACAGCGCCAGCGGCGAGACACCCAGCGCACCGGCAAGGCTTTCCGTCAGCTCAGCCTTGGGCGTCCGGCTGCCTGATTCATACTGCGCCATCCGAATGTCGGCGGTCTTTTCCGGGAAGCCGACCACCTGTCCCAAGTATTTTTGCGTCATTCCCCGCAGATTGCGGAAAAAGCGAATTCTCTCGCCGATTGCCATAGCGATTACGCTCCTCGTTTTTGTTCTGTGCAGTCAGTATAGCATATAAATTTAGGTTATGTCAAGATAGCAAAAGCAAAAAAGTTAAATATTTTCCCACGAGCCTCTTGACAATAGCAAATTCGTTTAGCGCAAGGAAACGCATCATCTGTGCGAAGTTACTTCCTGAGGCCATCCCAATCTTTCCACGCAGCGATGTACGCAAAGCTTGGCCAGAAGCCGTCCCGGCGGAGAAGTGATTGGGAAAGACACTCTTTTTCGGTACAGTCGGGATGCCAAAGCAGGCCGTACAAGGTAATGCCATACTCCAGGTCGTCTTCTTCACTCTCCAGCATTTCCAGCGCCGCTGCAAGCGGCGTTGTACCGCTCCAGACCTGCATGGCCTTTTCGTAAGCAGTATGATGCCCCACCGCCATATCCGGGCGATCGTACTTCAGAAGCGTCGGCGCTTTCTCTGTCCGGGCAGCGCTCAGCGTGTGCCAGTAAAGAACCGCAATACCCATTTCGTCATCGCATAAAGGCATACAGTCCTCAAAAGTTCCCATTGCCTGTTCGTACCGCCCGGCGTAATACTGGGCAAGGCCGATCCGATAGAGGCAGTCCAACTTTTCCGCATCCAAAGTCAGGCATTTTTCAAAATCAGCGATGGCTAGGTCGCTTTGCAGGGTCGTCAGAGACCGTCCCGCCCGCAGTCGGAGTAAGGACAGATTTTCCGGTTCCAGCTTCAGCCCCTCCGTATAGGCATCAATGGCCTCACGGTAGCGAAGCTGCCGAGAAAAAGCCTTCCCCAAAGCCAGAAATTTTTCTATGGAGTCAGGCAGAGCCTTTGCCCGCATGACCGCCTGGGAATCGGGAATACCGGCGGGAAGGTTCAGAATCTGACTTTCTATTCCGGCGTGCAGCGCATCAAACGGGTATTCCATCACAGCCCCCTTGAATACGGACGATAACAGGCGGAGCAGACGATTTCACCGTTTTGAAGGTGGGCAAAGCTCTCGGCAAATCGTTCTCCGCACACGGAGCAGGTAACGGTCTTGAAGATCCGGGCCTCCTCCGGCACCGGTGCCGGAGCTTTCTTCACGTCAAACATCTCGCGGAAGTCCCCATCCATAAGCCACGCCAGCCGTTCCTCCTTGGTTTTCTCCGGTGTCGGGCGCAGAACAAGGCGGAAGGACTTTCCGTCTGAGCGGCGATAAAAGGAGAAGGCGTTTTTCCCCTGTAGATTGAAAATCAAGTTCCCTTTTCCCACGGTACAGGACAGCAGCGCCTGAATGGCATCCACGCCGCAGGCGTCAGTCTCGGCTATACAGACAATCTCCTCGTCCTCGGACGCCCGGCCGCTCCCAAACAGCTCCCACGCATACAGAACGGCCCGAAAGCCGACCGCAAGGCCGCCGCAGCTGTGGCCATGGAATGCCACGCATTTTTGCCACAGAGATTCCAGTTCCTTTTGCATCATATGACCTCCTATTTTTCCTGAATGGCAGCCTGTCGGTGTTCAAAATACAGGCTGATAAGATAAAATGACAGCGACAGCAGCATAATACACACGCCCGGTGAGAGGAGATACCCATAGGCCTGCCGAAGAAAGGCGCCCCGTTTATAGGCAAAGTTGATCATGGTGCCCCAGGTGGGATGATACAGGTCCCCAAAGCCCAAAAAGCTCAGGGTGGACTCCATCATAATGCAGCTGTTGACCCCCAAAAGGAACCGGGAGAGCAATACATCATACAGATTCGGAAGGATGTGCCGTAGAATGATATGCCTCCGGCTGTATCCTTGGATCACGCAATTCTCAATAAAAGGCTGGGCGTTCAGATGAATGACCTTGGCACGGACATTCCGGGCCGTCCCCACCCAGCTGAATGCTGCAATCAGCAGGATCAGATTTCGGCTGGAGCTTCCCAGGAAGGTCGCCAGTACGATCATGGTCACCAGCTTCGGAAGCAGCACAAAAATATTGATAACGCCATTGGATAGGCCACCCAAAAAGCCCTTCCCGGCAGCCAACGTACCAATCACGCTTCCCAGAAGCAATGTCAGAATACTGCTGGATACACCCACCAGCAGCGTCTGCCGGGTTCCGTAGACCAACTCCGTAAAGATGTCATAGCCCAACGCATTGGTGCCGAGTGGGTGTTCCGCAGACGGTATGAGCCATGGACCGAACGTTTCCTTCTGACCATAAGCCGTAAACACAGTCGGAAACAATGCAGCGGTCAGAAAAAGGCTCAAAATCACGATGCCCAGGAGAAGCGGAATATGCTGTTTTCTCAAACCGGACCACCTCCAAAGCGTACCTTGGGGTCAATAAGGATGCAGATCAGATCCGTCACGACAATGGAGACCGTCATGATCGCCGTCGTGACAAACAGGATGCCCTGCATCAGTGGGTAATCCAGCGTGTAAACGGCATCCGAAAGCAGGCTTCCCATGCCGCCGATGGAAAACAGCTTTTCCACAACCAGGGAACCGCCGATACAGGTGCTGACGCTCATGCCTACCATGGTGACAAAGGGCTGGGCGATGTTTTTCAGAATATAACCAAATTGGATTTTCCGGTCGGATAACCCCCGCTCCTTGGCATAAAGCACATATTTTTCTTCCGTCACCTGTCGGACGGTGTTCCGCATCAATAGGTACCGGGAGGGTGCAGCGGCGATGGTCAACGTCAGCACCGGGAGAATCAGATGATGGACCCGGTCCCAGAAATACCCGGCCGTTCCGGAAACAGCCCCTGCACTGTTCAGTCCTGTATAGGGGAACCACCGCTGACGGAAACAGAACAGGATCATCAGCACCAGAGCAATCAGAAATGTGGGCATCGTATTGACGATGATCTGGAATGTGGTCGAAAACTTCTCAAAGCCGCTGCCTTTCTTGTAGCCGCAGCGGAGCCCCCACAAAAGACCGATGACCGTGCTGAGCAGCACGGCGGGCAGGGTGATCTGTAAGGTATAACCCAGCCGCTGCCCAATCAGGGTGGAAACCGTGGCTTCCTTTTTGTAGGAATAGCCCAGCGTGCCGTCTGCAAGGGAGCGCAGATAGTACCCAAACTGCACGAATACCAGCTTATCCAGATGGAGGGCCTGCCGGTAGTAAGCTACCTGGGCAGGGGTCATATCCTCTTCGGAAAAGCCGGTCAGATAAGCAATGGGATTTCCCGGCAGGAGCCGGGGCAGGAAGAAGTTCAGAACGATCACGATCAGGAAGCACACCAGTGCCAGAATCAGATTTTTACGATACTTTTTCACCGGTGTGCCTCCTGCATGCAAAAATTATTTCTTGGTAATGCTGAACCAGTTGTTGACGTTGTTCAGACCGAACACCGCATCCACAGTCACATTGTCCAGCTTGGAAGAATAGGCCAGCATCATGTTGTCCCAGTACAGGGCAATCAGCGGCATATGGGCCGCATAATACTCCTGGAGCTTTGCTGCGCCGGCGTAATATTCCTCAATGGTCTTAGCAGCCTTCAGTTCGTCCAGAATGGAGGAAAAGGCTTCGTCGAACACCTGGCAGCCGCCCTGCACGGCGTGATGGCCGTCCACATAGATGGAACCGAGGCCGTTGCCCATGCCCATACCGGCGGCGGTATAGCCATAGATTGCCGCTTCCATGGTGATATTGTTTTCGGAGAACTTGTTGCTGGTCTTGGCATTGTAGGCATCCTTGTCCACCGCATCCAGATTCACCTGAATACCGAAGGCCTCCAGCTGGGTCTTGATCATTTCGGCGTAGCCTACATGGGTCTCCTTTGCGGCGTTGACCGTCAGCGTAAAGGCAGCAACCTGACCGTCTGCGTTTACATAGAAGCCATCGGCGTTCTTTTCTGCATAGCCTGCGGCCTTCATGTATTCATCTGCCTTGGACGCATCGGTGGTCAGCTTTTCGGTATCCTTGTAACCCACCGTGGTGGAGGGTACAAAGCCCCGATTAGGGATCTCGGCATAGGCGCTGCCGAAATAGGTCTTGAACGCATCATAGTCCAGCGCATAGGAAACCGCCTGACGCAGGTTTTCGTCAGCGAACAGGCCCTTTACATTGTTAAAGGCCAGAACCGCAGGCGCATTGGCCGCAGCCACATTGGCAAGCGATACGTTGGCATCCGCGGAGAGTACATCCTGATAGGTTCCTGCCACACCGGTGGAGTAGGCCCAGACCATGTCGATGTCGCCCTGCTGGAGCGCCAGATACATGGTATCTTCGTTTCCGAAAAGCTGATAGACGATTTTCTCTACATTGGGCTTCTGGGGATAATACGCATTGACTGCGAAGGTAATGGTCCCGGCTTCTTTGTTGAAGGATTCCAGCACATAGGGGCCGCAGGTAATGCGGCCTTCGGCCTCCGAAACAGTATCCTTGCCCTCATAAACGTGCTTGGGCATAACCCGGAAGGAGGTCATATTGCTCAGTTCCCGGACATTGGGAGAGGCAAGCGTCAGGGAAATGCTCATTTTGTCGTCGGAGAGGCTGTAGCCGGTGTACTTGGCATTCGTGACCTTTCCGTCTTCCCCGGTCTGGGCCTCAAAATTGGCGCTGCCGTTGGCCTGATCGTATTGGAGGGTGAAAAGGATGTCCTCCGCCGTTACGGGCGCTCCATCAGACCAGGTCATGCCGTCCTGAATGGTAAATGTCCAGGTAGCGGCATCCTCGGTAGCATAAGTTGCCAGAAGCGGATGATATTCGCCCTTGGTGTCCTGATAAACCAGAGGCAATTCGGATACACCGCTGGCAAGCATATCGAAGTTATACTCGCCGAACACAGCAGTTTCAATGGCAGCCGTTGTGCCGACGGTCAGCGTATCAATGGCGTAGGTGGGTGCCGGTTCCGTGGCCTCTGTGGTCGGAGTCTCCGTACTCGGTTGGGTGGAGGGTGTCTGGCTGGGTTCTGCCGGGGTCTTGCCGCAGGCTGCCAGAGACAGCACCATCAGCACCGCCAGCAAAAGGGATACCGCTTTCTTCATTTCGTGCATTTCTCCTTCTGATTTGTCAATTTATTCTCAAATACATAGATTTGATCACAAAGTAAGTTCACCAGCGCTGCATCGTGGCTGATGAGCAGGATGCTTCCGTGGTGTTCCTGCATCTGACGGCGTACCATTCCCAGCACATTGGCCTGGGTGGAGACGTCCAGCATCGAGGTTGCCTCATCCAAAATCAGCAGCTTTGGCCGGAACAGAAGGCACCGGGCGATGGCCACCCGCTGGGCTTCCCCACCGGAGATCTGATGGGGCAAGTGGGTCAGGATCTGCGGTTCCAGCCCGACCTTCGCAAGCACGTCGTCCATCAGCGTCCGCTCCTTTCCCCTGGGAGCAAAGCCATGATAGCGGATCAGTTCTTTGAAGCCGCTGCCGATTTTCTGGTGTGGGTCCAGCGTTGCATAGGGCTGCTGATAAACCATCTGAATGGAAAGGCCCAGCTTCCGGTCATAGGGCGCATTCTGTGAAACGAGGCATTGACCGTCCACTAAAATTTTCCCCTGATCCGGCGGGCAGACACCGCAGAGAACTTTGGCCAGCGTGGATTTTCCAATCCCGCTTTTTCCGAATATGCCGCAGATCTGACCGTCGGGAATATCCAGCGTAACATTCTGCAAAACCTGTTTTCCGTCAAAGGCCTTATCGATCTGTTCAATGGAGATCATTCCTTGCAGCACCACCATTCTCTGTCTCCCAGCGACCTCCGGGGTATTTCGGCACGGCATTGTCCGAAGGCTGCGGGACAGCGGCGGTAGAAGGGACAAGCGCCCGTCTCCGGCCGCAAAATCGGCGTTTCCTGCATCCCGTTTTCCACCAAGGCACCCAGCAGGGCTTGGGTGTAGGGATGGCGAGGAGCAGCCAGCACCTGCCCGGAGCCGCCGGTCTCCAGCATTTTCCCGCCGCACAGGACAAGAATGCGGTCACAAGATGCTGCAACGGAAATGTCATGGGTAATGACGAGCTTTGCCGCATCCGGGAACAGATCATTCAAAAGGGACAACGTCTGCTGCTTGCTGTCCTGATCCAGACCATTGGTAGGTTCATCGGCGATAAGCAGCTTGGCCTCAGAGCAAAGGGCCAGTGCAATCGTCACCCGTTGGGCCATACCGCCGGACAACTGGAACGCATACCGGTTCAGAATGGCCTCCGGCTGGGTAAACCCCACTTGCGCCAGCTTTTCACGGGCAAACGCTTCTCTCTGCGGTGCCGCAATGCCCAGCTTTGCAACGCTGTCAAACATCTGGCGGCGGATGCTTCTGGACGGGTCGAGAAATTCGTGCCCATTCTGCGGGATATATACGATCTCACGCCCCAGCATGGACCGGAGCTTTTTCCCTTTCGGCAAAGCCTCCCCGCAAAATAATATTTCACCGGAAACCAGTCTTACATTTCCGGGCAGCACCCCCATCACGGACTGGGCAATCAGCGTCTTGCCGGACCCGGTCTCGCCAATGAGGGCCAGGCTCTCCCCGAGAGAAATACGGAAAGATACCCCGTGGACCAGTTCTTTTTCCGTGCGGTCCAATTTTGCGACGATCACGCCGCCGGTATACTGTAAAATAGGCGTCTCCAAGTGCTCCTCCGAAAATGGCGTTGCTTTGCATTCCTGCCCTACGCAAAGACGCAGCGCTTTCTTCCCCAAGAAGCGCTGCGCCTTTGCTTTGGGTTTTGGCAGGAATGCGTGTATTAACCGATGAGCATACTATAGCAGATTGCATTCTTCGACGGAAGCTCCCCCGGGGGATGTTTTTTCTTCATTAGGGCAAAAGCCGCCCCCACGCTCTCGACGTGCATATTTTGCCAAAGCCTTATGCTTGTTGGGCGGAAAAGCGCCACAAAAAGCAGAACCACCATTCCTCCGGAAAAACGGAAGTTGATTTTTCTCAGACACAGGTGTATAACAGGATACAAAGGAGCCGTCGGATACTATCTACGAAAAACCGAAATGGATCGCTATCGGCGGCGATACCCATCGGATAACAAACCAACGTATGGGGCCGAAAATATGGAGAATACAAAGAATCAAAATACCGGGTATCACAGAATTTAAACGAAAACCGTTAGATTACAAGACCCGGCAAAAAATGGGAATCATTTCAGAAACAGAAATCCCGTGCCGATGGATTCTGAAGTGACCCCCAAAAGTTAGACAATATTTTGAAGTAAAAATTGTTCAAGCAA
>ERZ841120.435-NODE-435-length-30220-cov-50.751798_pt1 | contig 30220 bp, 22 predicted proteins | sample MGYA00519572_ERZ841120 | MGnify/ENA primary metagenome ERZ841120 (study PRJEB31850, sample SAMEA3708890) | human gut metagenome | biome: human gut; feature: human-associated habitat; material: faeces | place: China | collected 2014 ...
TAAAAAGAGCAACCTCTCAGTCAGCTTCGCTGACAGCTCTCCTATGAGGAGAGCCAGTGGGTCACGAGCCCTTAGCGGATGAAGTTGGTCATGATTTTGGCTTCTGTTGCCGGGGCTTCGATGCCTGCTTTTTTGCCGGCTTCGATGCATTTCAGGATCCAAGCCATGTTGCGGCCGAGGGTACGCATGATCTGCAAGCCTTCTTCGTCTTTCTTGACTTCTTCCGGCGTGTTGCCGTGGACCATGGGCCAGTAGTTGGATGCGACGCTGACCATCTGGTGATAAGCCAGGTATTTATTGAGGACGTCCAGCGTTGCCGTCGTGCCGGCGCGGCGGGCCGAAGCGACGGTGGCGCCGACTTTATGGGTCAGGGCAGCGCCGGCTTTGCCAGCCAGTTTATCCATGAAGGAGATGATTTCACCAGACGGCGAAGCCCAGTAGACCGGCGAGCCGATGACCAGGCCGTCAGCAGCCTTCATTTTTTCAGCGACAGCGTCGACGGTAGCATCGTCGGGAACGGCGTGGACGATTTCAGCATCGATACCGTTTTCTTTGAGCGTGTCGGCGACGACGGATAAAGCCGTATACGTGCAGCCCTTTTCACGGCGGCTGCCATTTAACAAGATAACTTTCATGGGAATCCCTCCTGTAAATATCATGATTACATATAGAGATGATAGAAAACTACCATTCTTGCAAAGATACTATAGCACAGAAAGGGCAAAAAAGCAAATATGCAGGCCGCTGTTCGCAGTTCGCAGGCCGCAGTTCGCAAAACCAGCGGCTAGCCGCTAACTGCTAACGGCTGGTTTTCCCCAGACGCATAGGGCACTCTGTTTCTATGATATAAAAGTATCAAAATATGAAACTTAAAATGATATTTTTATTGCATTTAGTCAACGGGAATGGTATCATAAAGTCATCGAAAAGATTCCTTACCAAGCTACGTGAAAGGGAGTATGACTCATGAATATCATTACGCCTATGGATTCGGCGAACCAGGAAGTATGGATCGGCGTCGACGTCGGTACGACCGGGGTCCGGGCCATTGCTTATACGGAAGACGGGACTAACGTCTGCTCGTCGGAAGCCTTTTATCCGCTGTTGACACCTCATCCGGACTGGGCTGAAGAAAGCCCGCTCCAGATCCTCGAAGCCGTCCAGGAAGTCATCAGTAAGACGGCGGCTCAGCTGCGTTATAAGAACAAAGAACTGGCAGGCATCGCCTTGAGTACGGTCATGCACAGTTTTGCCGGCCTCGATGAAGGCAGAGAGCCCCTCATGGACATGCAGACCTGGGCAGACAGCCGCAGTGCGGCCATCGTCCGGGAGATGAAGAAAGACGAAGCCTTGTGCCGCTCCTTCTATGAACGGACGGGCTGCCCCATCCACGCCTGCTATCCCCTGGCCAAAATCATCTGGCTGCGCCAGAATCAGCCGGAACTCTTCCGCCAGATGCGCTATGTGGGCTCGCTGAAGGATTATTTATTCTATCATTTGACTGGCCAATGGGTCATCGATAAGTCCGCTGCCAGCACGAGCGGCATGTACAACGAACAGACTCTGGATTGGGACGATGAAATCCTGGCCTATGCCGGTATCACCAAGGACCAGCTGCCGCCTGTCGTATCGACGACGTACAGCCAGGGGCTCTGTAAAGAAGCGGCCAAAGCCCTGCGCCTGCCTGTTGGCCTTCCCGTCGTCATCGGCGCTACTGACGGCGTCCTGGTCAATGTCGGCATCGGAGCCGTCGAACCGGGTCAGCTCAGCGGGACCATCGGGACCAGCGGCGCCCTGCGCATGCTGACCCGCCAGCCTAAGACAGACCCGCAGATGCGCACGTGGTGCTATAACCTGACCGACGACATGTGGGTCGCCGGCGGGGCCATCAACAACGGCGGCATGATCCTGCGCTGGGTCCGCGACAAGATCTGCCATTACGGCGGCAGTGCCCTGGAAACGCTGGACATCGACCCTTATGACCTGATGACCATGAAGGCAGAACACGTCGATGCCGGCGCCGACGGCCTCATTTGCCTGCCGTATTTCACGGGTGAACGGGCGCCGTACTGGAATTCGGAACTGCGGGGCATGTTCTTCGGCTTTTCCCTTAATCACAGCCGGTCCCACATGATCCGCGCCGTCATGGAAGGCATCTGTTACAGCCTGAACAGCGTCATGGCAGCTCTCAAGGAATTCGGCGACGTCAAGGACATCCGCGTCAGCGGCAGTTTCACCAAGTCGAAGCTCTGGCTCCAGATTTTATCAGACGTCCTCAACCAGCCCATTACCCTGCCGGACAACAGCGAAGGCGCTGCCTTCGGGGCGGCTGTGCTGGGCTTCATTTCCAGCGGTAAGTTGAAGAGCATTGCCGATACGGCCGACCTGGTCCACGCCAAGAAGGTGTATACGCCTATGGAAGAAAACGTCGCCGTCTACCAGCAGCTCTACGACATCTTCGTCCGGCTCTATCATAACTTGCAGCGCGAATTTGCCGACATCACGGCATATCAGCAGAAATTATAATTTCCAGTGAAAAGGAGCGATTGCTATGGCACTTCACGATATTGGCGTCGTCGGCATGGCCGTCATGGGCAGCAACCTGGCCCTGAACATGGCCGACCACGGCTATGACGTTTCGGTTTACAATTATACGCCGGACTTGACGGAACGGTTCCTCCAAGAACGGCCTCATGAAAAGATTACGGGCTACTTCGAGCTGAAAGATTTCCTGGCTTCCCTGAAGCGGCCGCGCAAGGTCATGCTCATGATCATGGCCGGCGCTCCCGTGGACAGCATGCTCGACCAGCTGCTGCCTCTCCTCGATACGGGGGACATCATCATCGACGGCGGCAATTCCTATTTCGGCGATACGCGCCGCCGCTACGACCGTTGCAGGGAAGACGGCATCCATTTCTACGGCATGGGGATTTCCGGTGGGGAAACGGGGGCCCGCCGCGGCCCGGCCATCATGCCTGGCGGCAATAAGGAAACGTACCCGGAAATCCAGCCCATTTACGAGGCTATTGCCGCTAAAGCCGCTGACGGCAAGCCGTGCTGCACGTATATCGGCGAAGACGGTGCCGGCCACTATGTCAAGATGGTCCACAACGGCATCGAATACGCCGACATGCAGCTCATTGCCGAAGCCTATTTGCTGCTCAAATACGTCGGCGGTTACGACAACGCCGCTATTTCCAAGATTTTCCATGAATGGAACCAGGGCGAGTTGAAAAGCTTCCTCATCGGCATCGCTGCAGACATCTTCGCTGAAGACGACGAAGCCGGCGGACAGGTCCTGGATAAGATCGTCGACGCTGCCGGTCAGAAGGGGACAGGCCGCTGGACGAGTATCGAGTCGATGAAACAAGGCGTCGATATTTCCATGATCACCGCAGCCTGCAATGCCCGCGTCATGTCCAATGCACCGGGCCGTGCGAAAGCCAGGACCTGCATTGAAAAGCCTGTCTTGTCCCATCAGCACGGTGATGACTTCGTCGAAGCCGTCCGCCAGAGCCTCTATGCGGCGAAAATCGTCGCTTATGCCCAGGGCTTTTCCCTCTACAAGAGCGCGTCGGAAACGTATGACTGGCACCTTGATTACGGCGCCATTGCTTCCATTTTCCGGGCTGGCTGCATCATCCAGGCCGAATTCCTGACCAAGATTACCGAAGCCTATGACAAGAATCCGGACCTGGACAATCTCTTGTTCGATGACTTCTTTTTGGCAAAGATTAACGCCAATCAAGGCGCCCTGCGGCAGATCATCGACCTGGCCATCGCCAACGGCCTGCCTATCCCGGCTTTTTCGGCAGCCCTGCAATACCTCGATGCCTACAGCAGTCCCCAGGTCGGGGCCAACCTCATCCAGGCCCTGCGCGACTACTTCGGCGCCCATACGTTCCAGCGCGTCGATAAAGAAGGCACTTTCCATCATCATTGGCACGAGCACTATACCAAATAAAGGAGGCTTCTCATTATGCCACTCGTCATCCTAGCCATTGGCATTCTCGTCTTATTTTTCCTCATCGTCAAAGTAAAACTCAATAGTTTCCTGGCCCTGCTCCTCGTCGCCGGCGCCGTCGGCCTGGCCGAAGGCATGCCTATCGACAAGCTCATCCCGACCATTGAAAAGGGGCTGGGCGGTACCCTCGGCGGCCTGGCCATCGTCGTTTCCTTCGGCGCCATGCTGGGCAAGCTCATGGCTGAAAGCGGCGGTGCCCAGCGCATTGCCACGACGCTGATCAACGTCTTCGGCCGGGAAAACGTCAAATGGGCCGTCTGCCTGACGGGTTTCATCGTCGGCATCGCCTTGTTCTATGAAATCGGCTTCGTCCTGCTCATTCCTTTAGTCTTCACCATTGCCGCAGAAGCCAAGATTCCCCTGCTGGAAGTCGGTATCCCTATGGCTGCGGCCTTGTCGGTCACGCACGGTTTCCTGCCGCCTCATCCGGGCCCGACAGCTATTTCCATCATCTATAATGCCGATATCGGTACGACCCTGGTCTATGGCGCTATCATCGCCATCCCGACGGCCATCGTCGCCGGTCCGCTGTACTGCACGCTGACGCGCGACATCAATCCGGAAATCCCCAAGGGCATGTACAACCCGAAAATCTTTAAAGACGACGAAATGCCCGGCTTCGGCATCTCCGTCTTCACGGCGCTGGTCCCGGTCATCCTCATGGCTGCTTCGGCGATTGCCAAATTGACTATGGGTGCCGATGTCCCGGCCCGTCACGTCCTGACCTTCTTCGGCCAGCCGGACATCGCCCTGACCATTTCTGTCGCCATCGCTATCTATACGTTCGGCCTGGGACGGGGTAAATCCATGGAAGACGTCATGAAGACGGTCCAGGATGCCGTCCTGACCATTGCTATGATCTTGCTCATCGTCGGCGGTGGCGGTGCCTTGAAACAGGTCCTCATCGACAGCGGTGTCGGCACGTATATCGGCAACCTCGTCGCCGGTTCTGATTTATCGCCGCTGCTCCTGGCCTGGCTGGTCGCTGCCGTCATCCGCACGGCCTGCGGTTCGGCTACGGTTGCAGCCCTGACAGCCGGCGGTATCGCAGCGCCTATCTGCGCCGTCACCGGTGCCAATCCGGAACTGATGGTCCTGGCAACCGGCGCCGGTTCGCTCATCTTCAGCCCGCCGAATGACCCCGGTTTCTGGCTCTTCAAGGAATTCTTCGGCCTGACAGTCAAACAGACGGTCCGCACGTGGTGCGCTTTGGAAACAATCATCGCCGTCATGGGCCTGGCCGGTGTCCTTGTATTGAACCTCTTTGTAGGCTAAAATAAAAGTGAATACAGAAGTGGGAGGGAAGACAATGGAAGAAACGAAACTCCAGTTATTTCCTGTCCTGCGCAGTGCATACGGCGGTCTGACCAAGTCAGAGCGCCGTATTGCCGATTATATCGTCGATCATACAGGCGAGGTCATGGAACAGACCGTTTCGGACTTGGCCGTTCATGCGCAGAGTTCGGAAATCACTATTTCCCGGTTTTGCAAGAAATTGGGATGCAGCGGCCTGAAGGAATTGAAGCTCATGCTGGCTGCGGAATTGTCGGCGGCGCCGCAGAAGGCCTTCCACGACATCCAGACCGGCGATAGCGGACGGGACGTAGCGGCCAAGGTCTTTGCCAATATTGCCGAAGGATTGCAGGATACGCTGAGCCTCCTCGATTATGGCGCTCTCGATGCGGCGGCCCGGCTGCTCTTGAAAGCCCGGCGCATCTACGTCTTTGGCTTTGGCAACTCGGCGACGGTCTGCATGGATATGGCCACGCGTTTCCTGCGCCTGGGACTGGCTATCCGGGAGTATGCCGACTCCCATATGCAGGTCACGGCGGCGGCCCTGATGACGGCCGACGATGTGGTCATCGCCGTGTCCCACAGCGGGGCGACGAAGGAACTGTTGCAATCGGTCCAGGCCGCCAAGAAGGCCGGGGCCAGGGTTATCGTCATCACCAGCCACGGTCAGTCGCCTTTGGCTGCTTTGGCCGATATCTGTCTGTGTGGCATGGGACGCGAAGTCCAGTATACGTCGGAGGCCGGCGCATCGCGCCTAATCCACATGGCCATCGGCGACGTCCTCTATACGCGCGTGGCCATGCAGGAAGAATCGGTCTTCCGGGACAATATGGAAAAGATGCGCCGCGAAATCGGCAAGAAGCGGCAGCGCTGATTTTGGCTACGAAAATCGGCCGTTCTGTGGTACAATAAAACTGTTCTTATTGCAAACAGAGGAAGGATGATTAGCAGGTGAAGAAATTCTTGGAAATGGCGACTATCGTCGAGAATGAAGCCATTATTCCTGAAGTATGGAAAATGGTATTCCATGCACCGCAGATTGCCCGGGAAGCGCAGCCCGGCCAGTTTGTCAATGTCCATCGCGATGGGGGACAGACCTTTTTGCGCCGGCCTTTTGGCATCGTCGATGCTGATGCCGAAACGGGTCATGTCACCATCATTTACCGCCTGGTCGGCAAGGGCACAGAAGAAATGAAGGGCCTGCGCAGCGGTGATGCCCTGAGCGTCGAAGGGCCCCTGGGCGAAGGCGTCTTTACGACAACGCCGGGTCAGGTCCTGCTGGCCGGCGGCGGTGTCGGCCTGGCTCCGCTCATCTTTTTGGCCAAGCGCCTGGACCATCCCATCGTGCTCGTCGCCGGCAAGACGGCGGCTGAAACGTTCTGGACCAAGTTCTTTGAACCCTATGCCGGCCAGATTTACGTGACCACTGACGACGGCTCCCTGGGTATCAAGGGCTTTGCCGTCGATGCCCTGCCGCAGATCTTTGCAGAACACGCCATCGACCGCGTATCGGTCTGCGGGCCGACGGTCATGATGAAGACCATCGCCCAGGCGTCGGCCAAAGCCGGCGTCGCCTGTGAAGTGTCCATGGAAAAGCGGATGGCCTGCGGTATCGGCGTCTGCCTGGGCTGCACCTTTGAAAGCCAGCTCGACGGCAAACGCTATAAAGTCTGTGCTGACGGCCCCGTATTTGACGCGAAGGAGGTCTTTGCATGATCAGCGAACGCATTGCCGTCCAGTTTGCCGGTATTTCCATGAAGACACCGGTCATGGGAGCATCGGGGACCTTTGGATTTGGCGTAGAATACAGTGATTTTCTCGACCTCGATCACGTCGGGGCCATTATTTCCAAGGGCATCACGCCGCTGCCGCGGCCGGGCAATCCCGGCGTCCGCGTGGCTGAAACGCCGGCAGGGATGCTCAACTGCATCGGCCTGGAAAACCCTGGCGTCGAAGTCTTCAAGCGGGATATCCTGCCCAAGGTCCATCAGGCCTGCCAGACGCCGCTCATCGTCAATATATCGGCCGGTACTGCCGAAGAATACGGCGAATTGGCAGCTCAGCTCGACGTCGATGGCGTGGCTGCCCTGGAAGTCAATATTTCCTGTCCTAATGTCAAAGAAGGGGGCATCGTCTTCGGGACTCAGCCGGAAGCGGCTGCGGCTGTGACGCACAGCGTCAAGGACCATACCCGGAAACCGGTCATCGTCAAACTGTCGCCGAACGTCACGGATATTACGGTCATGGCTAAAGCCGTCGAAGCGGCCGGTGCCGATGCCGTATCGCTCATCAATACCCTGACGGGCATGGCCATCGACATCAAGACCCGCCGCCCCTTGCTGGGCAATATCACCGGCGGCCTGTCCGGCCCGGCTGTCAAGCCCGTCGCCCTGCGCATGGTATGGCAGACGGCTCAGGCCGTATCCATCCCCATCCTCGGCCTGGGCGGCATATCGACCTGGCAGGATGCCGTCGAATTCATGCTGGCCGGTGCCAGTGCCGTCGCCGTCGGCGCCCATAACTTCGTCGACCCCAGAGCCGTCGAAACCATCGCCGAAGGCCTGGACCAGTATTGCCGAGAAGAAGGCATCGAACATATACAGGATATTGTAGGGGCATTGGAGATTCGTGGTTAGTGGCTCGTGGCTAGGGATTCGCAGTCAGCGGTCAGCCGTCAGCAGTTAGCCGCGGTCCATGGGACCGCTTTGTAGGGGCCGTCCCAAAGGGCGGCCCGTTGTGGGAATCCCATTCACGAGCTGCCCTGGATATACGCCAAGACATTTATATACCCATTTGCGTGGACGGGCGACCCACGGGGCGCCCCTACAGAAAAAAGGAACTGTTGCATGTGCAACAGTTCCTTTTTTCTATTATTTATTTCTTATTCTTTTTTCGTGATGCGAAGTCGCCGCCGGCCTGGATGACGTTGACGACGACGATGAGGATGATGATCGTCGCCAGCATGACGTCGGGACGGAATCGCTGGTAGCCGTAGCGGATGGCGATGTCCCCGAGGCCGCCGCCGCCGATGGCGCCGGCCATGGCCGATGCTCCGATGAGGTTGACGATGAGGACGGTGATGTTATTGATGATCGTCGGCAAGGCTTCGGGAATGAGGACCTTGCGGATGATCTGGAACGGCGTAGCCCCCATGGATTCGGCCGCTTCGACGAGGCCGAAGTCGACGTCGCGGATGGACGTTTCGACGAGACGGCTCAGGAAGGGGATGGCGACGATGGTCAAGGGGACGCAGGCTGCCGTCGTACCGATGGACGTGCCGGCAATGAGACGCGTCAGCGGGATGATGGCGACCATGAGGATGATGAACGGGATGGAACGGATGATGTTGACGATCGTGCCAAGGATTTGATTGATGAAGCGGTTTTCCAGGATATGGCCCTTGCTGGTCGTGACCAGGGTGATACCCAGGGGAATGCCGATGATACCGCCAATGACCGTGGCGACGGCGACCATGTAGAACGTTTCTTCAATGCCTTGGAGCATTAACTTAATGATTTCTTGGGACATAACCTAAAACCTCACTTCCAATCGGTAATGTTTTGATGTACGAGAATGCCTTGGCCTGTGTTTCCATATCGCCCATGATGACGACGATGAGGTAGCCGAACGGTTCATCCTGGATGTAGTCGATGTTGCCGTAGAGGACGCTGACTTCGACGTTGAATTTGCGGACGATGTCGGCGACGACGGGGTCGCTGGTCGCAGCGCCTTTGAAGCGCAGGCGGACGAGCATGTAGCGGTCCGGCGACGGCTGGTCGGTGACGCCCAGGTTCTTGATGCCTGCCGGCAGTTCCATGTTGATGATGGACGTGACGAAATCTTTCATGGTCTGGGACTGAGGATTGGTGAAGATGTCGACGACGCGGCCCATTTCCTTGATGACGCCGCTTTCGATGACGGCGACGCGATGGCAGATTTCCTTGACGACGGCCATTTCATGGGTGATGACGACGATGGTGATGCCCAGGCGTTTATTGATGTCCTGGAGCAGTTCCAGGATGGACTTCGTCGTCTGCGGGTCCAGGGCCGACGTGGCTTCGTCGCAGAGCAGGATCTTCGGGTCGCTGGCCAGGGCACGGGCGATGCCGACGCGCTGTTTCTGGCCGCCCGAGAGCTGGGACGGATAGTTGCCGGCCCGGTCGCTGAGGCCGACCAGGTCGAGGAGGGAAGCGACTTTCTTTTCGATGACGTCTTTGGAAGCGCCGATGAGTTCCAGCGGGAAGGCAATGTTTTCGGCAACCGTACGGGATGATAAAAGATTGAAGTGCTGGAAAATCATGCCGATGTTCTTGCGTTCTGCCCGCAGCTGGGATTCATTCATCTTGGTCAAATCCTTGTCGTCGATGATGACCTGGCCGCTCGTCGGTTTTTCTAACATATTGATGCAGCGGACCAGCGTCGATTTGCCGGCACCGCTCTTGCCGATGATACCGAAGATCTCGCCGTCGTCGATGGTCAGGTTGATGCCTTTCAGGGCCTGGACCTGTGCGGCGCCGCCGTAGGTCTTGGTAATATTTTTCAGTGTAATCACAGTATCAACTCCTCAAAATAGGCGTAACTAGAGAAAGCAACCACAAAAAAAGGCCGTCATGCAGATGACGGCCGTATATACGGTTTCATTTCATCTGTCGGAATGTTCCGTTGGAATTGGCACCTTCCCGATAGGGGGTTGCCGCAGCGTCATCGGGCCAGTCCCTCAGCTGCTCTGGATGAAGGGTATATGGTTGTTGCGTCTTATAATAGCACGGATGGCCGGGATTGTCAATGGAAAATCGTTATTGCGCCCAGTCGCCATCGGTAAAGACCGGCACTGTCGTGCCGTCGGCCCTGGTCCCGGTGATGGTCAGGTCCGGCGAGCCGACCATGAAGTCGACGTGGATCATGGAGTCGTTCAGGCCGGCTGCGGCGACAGCGTCTTTGTCCATATCGGCACCGCCAGCCAGGCAGGTCGGGTACGATGCGCCCAGGGCCAGGTGGCACGAGGCGTTTTCGTCGAAGAGTGTTTCATAGAAGAGGATACCCGACAGGGAAATGGGCGAGTGATAGGGGATGAGGGCTACTTCGCCGAGGCGGCAGGCGCCGTCGTCGATGGCGATGAGTTTCTTCAGGACGTCTTCGCCCGTTTCGGCGGCAGCGTCGATGACTTTACCGTCTTTGAAGGTCAGGTGGAATTTGTCGATGAGGTTGCCGTTATAGACCAGGGGCTTGGTGCTGTAGACCGTGCCGTTGACCGCATCTGCCTTGGGGGCCGAATAGATTTCTTCCGTCGGGATGTTGGCATTGAACAGCAGGTGGTCCGCTGTTTCTTCCATGCCGCCCTGCCAGATATGACCGGCTGGCAGGCCGATAGTCAGGTCCGTTCCCAGGCCGTTCATATAGTGCAGGCTGGTGAAATGCTGGTCCGTCATCCAGGTCCGGCGCTTCTTCAATTCGGCCAGATGGGCGTCCCAATCGGCCAGGGCATCGGCACCGTCGGCACGGGACGACTGGAGGATTTGCTTCCACAAGGCTTCGTAGGCGGCGGCTTCGTCGAGGTCCGGATAGAGCAGTTTGGCCCAGACGGCACTGGGGACGGCGGCGACGAGCCACGTCGTCTTCGAGGCCATCATGCCGTCGATGTATTCCTTCAAGGCTTCATTCTGGGCTTTCTGCTGGGCAAAGATTTTATGGGTGTCGATGCCGTCCATGAGGTACGGATTCGCCGAGATGAGGCTGAGGAAGGCCGCTTTCTTATGGTAATAGTAGAGGCTGAAATCGCGGCGCCAGTCCGGCAGGGACTCGAAATACTGCAAATCTTCGTGTTCGTAGCGCAGGCGGGCCATGTCGTCAGACCGCCAGTTGCAGACGACCTGGGCGGCGCCGGCCGTATAGGCCTCTTTCGTCAGGAGGGCGACGAAGTCGTGCGATTCGACAGGGGCATTGATGACCAGGGTCTGACCTTTCTGGAGATTCAGGCCCTTCTGCAAGAGGACGCGGGCATAAGCCGTTAATTGTTTGGTAGTTGGCATAAAATCACTCCTTAGTAGATGAGGATAGGACAGGGACTTTCCAGGCCGTGTGCTTCCACAGGCGCCAGTTCAGGGCGCTGGCATTGATGGCCAGGCTGATGATGAGGCTGATCCAGTAGCCATAGGGCCCGTAGGATGTGACGTGGGCCATGGCATAGCCCATGGGGATGCTGATGAGCCAGTAGGTCACGAAAGCGACGTAAGTGATGATCTTGACGTCCTTATAGCCGCGCAGGATGCCCTGGACCGGCGTGCCGGCGGCATCGAAGAAGGAAAAGGCGACGGCGTAGAAGATGAACATGCGGATGGCCCAGAACGTTTCGGCATCGCTCGTGAAGATGGCGGCGATATGATCGACAAAGTGGTAAGTCACGACGATGAGGGCGATGGCGATGGTGAAGGCCGTCATCTGGCAGAGCACGGCATATTGCCGGGCAGCGGCGTAGTTGCGGGCGCCGACTTCGTAGCCGATGACGATAGTCGCCGTCAGGCTGATGCTCCAGGGCAGGGTATAGGTCAGGGTCGAGAAACTGATGGCTGCCTGGTTGGCCGCCAGGTATAAGGTGCCGAATTCGGCCATGAGCAGGCCGACGATGGAGAACAGGCTCGTTTCGCAGAAGACGGCGATGAAGATGGGAATGCCCAGCTCCAGCTGATGATAGCCATGGTACCAGCTGAAAGGCCGCAGGCGGCTCCAGAGATGGTAAGAGCGGAAGGGCTCCATCCACTGCAGGACGCCCACGAAGAGCAGGAAGGACAGCCACGACGCGATGGTGATGGCATAGCCTGTACCGATACCGCCCATAGCCGGAATGGGGCCGGCGCCGAAGATGAGCAGGCGGAAGAGGATGATCGTCAGGACCAGGTTGGTCACTAAGATGGCCATGGAAACGTGGGTCTTGCCGTGGGCGTCGACGATGTAGCGCATCGTCGCCTGCAGGCAGATGGGAACCAGTCCCAGGGCCAGGGCCTTGAGGTATTCCCAGGCGATGTAGCGGACCGGTGCGTCGAGGCCCATGAAGTCGAGGAAGGGCGGCAGCAAAAAGGCGCCAGCCAGGAAAATGACGGCCGTAAAGCCCAGGCTCAAATAGAGGCTCTGCATGATGTACGTCGGGATTTCCTCGGTCTTCTGAGCGCCCCGGAGCTGGGCGATAATCGGCGAGATGCCGAAGAAGATGCCGCACAGGCCGGCAAAGACGGGATACCAGATATTGACGGCTACGGCGACCCCGGCCAGGTCAATCGTCCCGGCCTGACCGCTGAAGATAGAACTGAAGACGGATGTCCCGACCTGGGCCATCTGGGTCAGGAGCAGGGGAAAGAACAGGGCCAGGAAATGGCGTAATTGGAACCAATGGGGGAACATGATATCCTCCTTGTATGAAAAAGGGCTTGTCGCACAACGACAAGCCCTTTAAAGTTGGTAGTGGCTAGCAGTTAGTTGTTAGCGGATGGCTTTAAATTTAAAGGCCTTCTTCAAACATCAAACCTTAAACTGTACAGAAAAAGGGACCGTGCATGATGGCCGAAACCTTCATGCGCCAGTCCCCCTTTTCAGTCGAACTTATTTACCCATAGCATTGACTTTGGAAGCCAAACGGGATTTTTTACGAGCTGCAGTGTTTTTATGGAGAACGCCTTTCTGTGCGGCGCTGTCGATTACGCTGCTAGCTTTATCGAATGCTTTTTTAACAGCTTCAGCGTCACCAGCGGCGATAGCTTCGGTCGTACGGCGGATAGCGGTATGAACAGAAGATTTAACCTGAGAGTTAGCTGCGTGGCGAGCTGCGTCTTTTTCCATCGTTTTGATATTGGATTTAATCTGCGGCAATGGATTCACCTCCCTAATTTACAAGAACACTAGAAGAAATTTTACCATATGGCGCAGAAAAAAGCAATACCTTTTTTACAAGACATGCGATTAAGCTTTGCCTTCCGAGCCGAGGACGCATTTGATCTTGTGAGCGACGATGTCATGGACGAACTGACGGCCGTCGGCGAGGTACTGGCGCGGGTCGAAATGTTCCGGATGCTGTGCCATGTGCTGACGGATGCCGGCAGTCAGGCCAAGACGGAGGTCGGAGTCGATGTTGATTTTGCAGACAGCCATGGAAGCTGCTTTGCGGAGCTGGTCTTCCGGGATGCCGATAGCGTCAGCCAGGTTGCCGCCGTTTTCGTTGATGATCTTGACGTATTCCGGTACGACCGAAGATGCGCCGTGGAGGACAATCGGGAAGCCCGGCAGGCGTTTGGAGACTTCTTCGAGGATGTCGAAGCGGAGTGTCGGCGGTACGAGGACGCCGTCAGCGTTGCGCGTGCACTGTTCCGGAGTGAATTTGAAAGCGCCGTGGCTGGTGCCAATAGCGATGGCCAGGGAGTCGACGCCCGTGCGGGATACGAATTCTTCGACTTCTTCCGGACGCGTGTAGTGAGCTTCGTGGGCAGCGACTTTGACATCGTCTTCGATGCCGGCCAGCTGGCCGAGTTCGCCTTCGACGACGACGCCGTGAGCGTGTGCGTATTCAACGACTTTTTTCGTGAGGGCGATATTGTCTTCGAAAGAATGTTTCGAGCCGTCGATCATGACGGAAGTGAAACCGCCGTCGATGCAGTCTTTGCAGGTTTCAAAGTCAGCGCCGTGGTCGAGGTGAAGGGCGATGGGGAGATCATGATCTTCCAAAGCTGCTTCTACGAGATGTTTCAAATACGGCGGTTTAGCGTATTTGCGGGCACCGGCCGAAGCCTGAAGGATGATCGGCGAGTTCAATTCAGCAGCGGCCTGGGTAACGCCCTGGACGATTTCCATGTTGTTGATGTTGAATGCACCGATAGCATAGTGGCCTTCATAGGCTTTTTTAAACATTTCTGTAGTTCCAATTAATGGCATGTTTACATTCCTCCTACATAATACGTAAAAATGGTTAATATATATAATTCCAGCCGGCCCGTCGGACGAGGGCGTCCATATCTTCAGGCAGCCGGGAATTAACGGTGATGAAGCGGTGGCTCATGGGGTGGGTGAACTGGAGACAGTAGGCGTGCAGGGCCTGGCGGCCGATGAAGCGGCGCGAACCGCCGTAGAGGTCGTCGCCGGCCAGGGGATAGCCCAGGTAACTGCTGTGGACCCGTATCTGATGGGTCCGGCCCGTGTGCAGGACGACTTGGAGCAGGCTGTAGTCCTTGCCGGCTGCGAGGCAGGCGAAATCGGACCAGGCCGGCTTGCCGTCGAGGCGGACACAGCGGGTGATGATGCTATCGGGACATCTTCCGATGGGGGCGTGTACAGTTGTGACCCGCGACGGGTATCGTCCCTCACAGATAGCTAAGTACAAGCGCTTATAGCCCAAGTCCTGCTTATCGAAAGCGTATTGGATCTGCGGTTCCTTGGCGACCATACAGAGACCGGACGTATTCTTGTCCAGGCGGTGCATGGGGGGGTAGGAACAGTGCTGCCCCGTCTGTTCGTAATGATAGGCGACGGCGTTGGCCAGTGTCCCGTCCCGTACGGCTGATGTGGGATGCATCAGGAGACCTGCAGGCTTGTCGATGACCATGAGGTAGTCGTCTTCATAGACGATGCCAATGGGTATGTCCTGTGGCGGGAAGGGGTTCTTTTCCGGAAGGGTGACGCAGATCTCGTCGCCTTCATGGACGAAGTCCCGCGTCGAGGCGGCCTGGCCGTTGATGGTACAGATGCCGTTGTGCTTGATACGGCGCCGCAATGTCGACGAAACGCCGAAATGTTTCAAAGCGCCGCCTAACGATGTAGGCCGTATGATCGTCCCTACTGTAAAATGAATCATTTGCATTTCCCCTATATTGGCTTTGTCTACATCTATTATACAAAATGAAAATAAATAAATCCATACATTTCGTGAAAACATGTGGGCTATATTTTAGCCCGCAAGGGCCTGGGAGTGCGGCTATCCAGAAAAAATCATCTCCTGGAAAAGGAAACTTGACGCTCCGCGTCGAAATAGTATATCATAGGAATGTTATGTATCCATTTTTTAGATTTACCTTAAAAGAGTGTTCCCTAAAGAAGGAATTTCACAGGTGGATAGAGAATAATATATACGTCAGCGTTATTGAAATGAAACAGGTGATATGAGTGAAACGGTTTTCCAGCGAATTTATCGAACAGGTCCGGCAGGCCAATGACATCGTCAGCGTCATCTCCGATTATGTGACGCTGAAACGGCGGGGCCGCAACTTCTGGGCCTGCTGCCCTTTCCATAATGAAAAGACCGCCTCCTTCAGCGTCGCTGCCGACAAAGGATTCTTTTATTGCTTTGGCTGCCATGCTCACGGCGATGTCTTCCAATTCATTATGAAGAAAGAAAACCTTTCCTTTTCGGATGCCGTCGAACGCCTGGCTGAACGGGCCCATATCGCCCTGCCCGTCGTCGAACGGTCGGCCGAAGAAATCGCCCGCGATAAACAGCGGGACCGCTTGTATCAGATCAACGAAATGGCGGGCAATTTTTTCCATAACTGCCTGACCCAGACTCATTACGGGCAGCCCGGACTGGCCTATTTCCACAAGCGCCACGTATCGGATGATACCATCGAGGCCTTTAAGCTGGGCTTTGCTCCGGAAAGCTGGGATAAACTGACGACGGCTTTCATGAAAAAAGGTGTCACTGGCAGGGAATTAGTCCTCCTGGGACTGGCTAAAGAAAAGAACGGCCACTTTTACGATGCCTTCCGCGGACGGGTCATGTTCCCCATCCGCGACGGCCGCAGCCGTATCGTCGGTTTCGGCGGCCGCGTCCTCGACGACAGCAAGCCGAAGTATCTCAATTCGCCGGAAACGCCGATTTTCAATAAACGGCGGCTCCTCTTCGCCATGGACCTGGCCCATAAAGCGATTTATGAGCAGGGGAAAGCCATCCTGGTCGAAGGCTATATGGATGTCGTTTCCGCTCATAACCGGGGCATCCATAACGTTGTCGCGTCCCTGGGGACCTCCTTTACGCCGGAACAGGCGCGGCTCTTGCAGCGCCAGGCCAAGGAACTCGTCCTGGGCTACGACATGGACGGCGCCGGCCGCCAGGCGACGCAGCGGGCTATGGAAATCGTCCGCGGCCTGGGCATGCGCATCCGCGTCTTGTCCCTGCCGCAGGGCAAGGACCCTGATGAATACATCAATGCCGCCGGGCCGGACAAGTTCCGCCAGGCCGTCGACGAAGCGCCGAATGTGCTCGATTACATGCTCATGCGGGCCTTGCAGCGCTTCGACGTGACGACGCTGGAAGGGAAATCATCCATTACGGCTATGGTCTTGCCCGTCGTCGCCGCCGTCGACAACCGGGTCCTGCTGGAAGCGTTCCTGAAGAAACTGGCAGGTCAGCTGCAGATAGGGGAAAACGCCGTGCGCAGCGAATTCAACAAGTATGTCGCTGCCCATCCGGAAGCAGGCCAGCAGCAGGTCGTCATCTCTTCGTCCGTATCCCAGGAAAATGCCGCAGCCCGCGGGAGCGGTGCCATGGCCGTAGCCGAAGAGAATATCCTGCGTTTCCTCCTGGAAAAGCCGGCTGCCTGCGGGCGGATTCACGCCAAAGTATCGGCGGACCTCTTTGCCGATGAACGGCGGTGCCACATTTACCAGCTCATTTTGGATACGTATGCACACCAAGGGATGTACACACCACATGACATCCAGCAAAAATTAACTCCTGAGGAGGCCGAAGAAGTAGCACGAATTATGGTTCTACAAGATGTCCCACTGGACGAAAATGTACTGATGGATTATGTCAAGCGCTTTCGCATGGCCGATTTACAAAAGCAGTACCTGGCGCACAGCCGCCTGGCTGCCACTTATAGCCGGACTGGCGATGCAAGGCTGGCTGAAGAGCTTGCAGCATGTAAGAAAATTAACGATGAAATGAAACAATGGTCTTGAGGAGCAGAAAGGAGCCTGTACACCATGGTGAATAAAACGACAGATGATACAAAAGTAACGAAGAAAACGACGAAAAAGACGACGCGCCGCAAGCCGTCCAAGAAGAAGGACGCTGCCGCCAAGAAACCGTTGAGTGAAAAAGAACGCCAGGCCCTGGCCCTGCAGCACATCAAGCAGCTCCTGCAAATGGGGCAGAAGAAGGGCAGCCTGACGTATACGGAAATCATGAACCTCATGGAAGAAGACGAACTGACGCCGGACCAGATCGACAAGATGTATGAAGTCTTTGCCGACAAGGGCATCGACATCATCGGCGAAGACGACTCCATGGCGGAACATGATGATATAGATGATGAAGATACGGAAAAAGTCCCGGACCTTCACAATGTCGACCTCAGCGTGCCGGAAGGCATCAACATCGATGACCCGGTCCGCATGTATTTGAAAGAAATCGGCCGCGTCCCCCTCTTGTCGGCGACGGAAGAAATTACCCTGGCCAAGGCCATCGAAAAGGGCAATGCTCCCGATGCGACAGAAGAAGACATCAAAGCCGGCACGATTGCCAAGAAGAAACTGACCGATGCCAACCTGCGCCTCGTCGTCAGCATCGCCAAGCGCTATGTCGGCCGGGGCATGTTGTTCCTGGACCTCATCCAGGAAGGGAACCTGGGTCTGTTGAAAGCCGTCGATAAATTCGACTACAGCAAAGGCTACAAGTTCAGTACCTATGCGACATGGTGGATCCGCCAGGCCATTACCCGTGCCATTGCCGACCAGGCCCGGACCATCCGCATCCCGGTCCACATGGTCGAAACCATCAACAAGCTGATCCGCATTTCCCGCCAACTCCTGCAGGACAAAGGCCGCGAACCGCTGCCGGAAGAAATCGCTGAAAAAATGGACATCCCTGTCGAACGCGTCCGGGAAATCATGAAGATCGCCCAGGAACCGGTATCGCTGGAAACGCCGATTGGCGAAGAAGAAGACTCTCACCTCGGCGATTTCATCGAAGACTCGGAAGCCGTCGCCCCTGATGACGCCGCCTCCTTCATCTTGCTGAAAGAACAGATCGAAGACGTCTTTTCCTGCCTCACCGACCGGGAACGCAAAGTCCTCTACCTGCGCTTCGGCCTCAAAGATGGCCGTCCGCGCACACTGGAAGAAGTCGGTCAGCACTTCAACGTCACCCGTGAACGTATCCGCCAGATTGAAGGCAAGGCCCTGAGCAAACTGCGCAACTGGGGCAAACGGGAAAAAATCAAGGATTTCCTCTAAGCCGAAATCTCTCCTTGACGCCATACGCTAATTCGCGTATAATAATATGGTAAGGCCTTGCGCCTTATCCTTTGGGCCTATAGCTCAGTGGTAGAGCCACCGGCTCATAACCGGTTGGTCCTTGGTTCGAACCCAAGTGGGCCCACCAGATTATGCATACTCGAACACGGTAATACCGCATGGTTGTCGAGTATTGGGATATCTTTGTTGTAATTGTATTGAATTTCAATATGATCATCAAAGACTATGATACGGCGAATGAAAGTTTCAAACATATCGAGCTTGCATTCGTCGTATTTTTTTATTTTCTTCATGAATGATATGAGATAGTATTCGACAAATTCTTCCGTTATGGTAAACGCTTTTGCGATTAACTTTTCTTTAGAAATAGCTTCTTGTAATTCTGACACTTCATGTTCGTATCGTTCGATATTATTTTTTATGGTTTCGGAAAAAATGCCTTGCTCAATGGCTTTGATGGAATTTGTTAGCTTTTTCTGCACTTCTTCCATCTCTTTTTCTAATCGATCTACTATGCCACTATCTTTGTTCTTTTCTTGGAAAGCCGCAACCTGTTTTGCAATTGATTTTATAGAGTTGGGTGCGGAAAGAATTTGAATGGTCGTATCTAATATAGCTTTTTCCAATTCGTCCCGGCGTAAGTTTTTCGAACTGCATTTTTTGTCCAAGCGCTTGCTTTTCTCGGAACCGTTATTTTGGGATGAGCATGTATAGTAATAATACTTATTGCCATTACGAGAAGTGCCGCTGACGCCCGTATAAGCGCACCCGCAGAGACCGCAATTATTTTACCTACCAACGCATAGTTAGAGCTTTTAGGGGAAACTAGGCCGGTTCTCTTACGTTTATTAAACATCCGTTGTACGGCGTCGAAATCAGCGAGGGAAACCATTGGGGGAACGTAATTTTTAAAGGCCTGCCCCTGATAGTTAAATGTACCGATATAAATAGGATTCCTGGCTATATGGGACAAACTATTTCGTGTCCATGGTTTATTAAATGATGTGCGATAGCCTTTTTCATTCAAGGTCTTTACGATTGATGAGTATTTTTGCCCGGAGGATAGTAGAGAAAAAATGAGGCGAACGCCAGAGATTTGTTCATGGTTAAAGTGCAGATGCTTATCAGGTCCTAGGTAAAAGCCATAAGGGATATTACCACCGGGCCATTTGCCATTTATTACATTTTCCAGCATGCCTCGTTTTACTTTTTGCGCGAGATCTGCTAAAAAATATTCGGAGCATCCTTCAATGACCGACTCTAATATGATACCTGACGGATCGTCTGCGATTTTTTCCTTGGCAGATAAAACTCGAACTCCGTTTTTTTTGAGTTTGTATTTGTAGACAGCAGAATCGTACCTGTTACGCGAAAACCGGTCTAACGTATAAACTATTACATAATCAAAGGCATGCTTGCTGCTGTCTTCAATCATTTTCAAAAAATCAGGCCGGTTAATCGTTTTTGCAGAAAAGGCCCTGTCTATGTATTCGTGGATAATTGATAAATTATTTTGGGCAGCAAATGCTTTACACTCTCTAATTTGCCCTTCAATAGATTCTTCTCTCTGCCTATTTGACGAATATCTGGCGTAAATGACGGCTGTTTTTGTCATTGATTTTCACCTCTATTTTCTGATGCAACATGATGATATTTGATGAAAAGTTAATTGACGAGGCCCATATAAAACCGTATAATAGACATAGAAAAAGGTGTTGCCGGTAACGGTCAGCCCCAATGATTAAGAGATTTGAAAAACCGCCTAACGTTGGAAGCCGAAGGCGGTTTTTCTTATGCTTTGATACAGAGGATTAACGTTATTAGTAAGACTCAGAACGCGAAAAAATCGAACTGTGTCATATGCATCGCCCCTTTCCGGGGCTAGGATTGACCGCCTACCATTCTGGCAACACCTAGACTTTCATTATATAGGAGAGCTTTGGGGTTGTCAAAATGGGGGAAATAGTGGTAATTAGCGCATGTAGTGTAACTGCATGCGTTTTTTTTTCAATGATCTGCAAAAATTACTATTGTTTCATCACTTGATGGACCCCTATTCAATAGGGTATACTATGAATAGGAGTTGATATAGTGGAAATTAAAAGGATATTTATACAAACTCATGGATTTTCTCGGTCTTGGAAAGAATTAGGGTTTGATGATGCAGATCTCCGGCGATTAGAAAATGAGTTGTTGCGCAATCCGAAAGTAGGAAATGTTATTCAAGGGACAGGAAAGATGCGAAAAATGCGTTTTGCTTTTGAAGGTCGGGGAAAACGTGGTAGTACACGTGTCTGTTATGTTGATTTTGAAATTAGAGAAACAATTTATTTACTGGCTGTCTTTGCAAAAAATGAACTGGAAAATTTAACGAAAGAGGAACGAAATGAATTAAAAAAATTAATTGAAATTTTGGAAGAGAATTTATAAAGGAGTGGCATATATGAGCAAAGCATTTGAAATTTTATCCGGCGCATTAGAAGAAGCTATCGCTGATACCCAAGTAAAACATTTACCACGGCGTACTGGGAGCATAAGGATTGAACCGCTTGCATCTTACTCTTCCGAGGAAATTAAACAAATTAGAACTGAAATCGGTTATACACAAGCGTTATTTGCTGAATATTTTGGTGTATCGTTAAAAACAGTAGAAGCATGGGAATCTGGGAGAAATAAGCCGTCTGGTCCATCTCGCCGTTTACTTGCTTTAATAGCAAATAAAAAAATCGCAATTTAATAGAAGCGCTTAGCAATAACGCTATCTATGTGAAATTACTAATGAATAATTAAGAATTTGATTAGGGGAGTTATTATGTGGCAGTTGTTAAAAACTGAAGAGTTACGCAGTTTACTAAAAAGAGAGATTGAAAATTTTGAAATATGGGGGAGAAGGATAATTGAAGAAGAATTGGTTCCAATGTATGGTGAGTCTTGGTATAAATCTGATTTCTTAAAAAATAAGTTTAAAGAACGTGTCGAGTCTGAATTAAAAAAATCTTCATTTAGTGGTCAGAGTGCAGTTAATGCATTATACATAGGGGATATTGTTTATATTTTATGTCATCCTAAACTGTATGAGAATTCATTTAAAAAAATATTTCACTCTGGTTATAAGCTGGACGAGGAAGAGATGAGAAACTATTTGACACAAATCGAAATGGTTCGGAATAAATTAAGTCATGCTAATCCAGTGTCAATTAGGGAAGCTGAAAAAGTGATATGTTATACACATGATTTTATAGATTGCTTAAAGGATTACTATAAGAAGAAAGGAAACGAACAGATGTATAATGTTCCTATGATTATAAAATTTATGGATTCATTGGGAAATGAGTTTAGTGGAAAACAAATATCTAGAAATTCTACTGGAAGAGGATTTTGTCACATTACAAATAATATATTAACTGAAGGTGATATTTTAAACTTAGAAGTGGAAATAGATCCGTCTTATAATGAAAATTCATATAAAGTAGAATGGTTATTTAATAATGAACGTTATAGTGGAAAAAAATTAACTAAAGAAATTACTGAGAAGCATATAAGAATAAACTTTTATATTTTTTGTCATGTCATTTCCAATGAACATGAATGGCATAGATGTGGCGATGTAGATGATAGTGTTACTGTAGTATATCAAGTAGTACCAAGAAGTAAAGAATAAAATAAGATAAACTCATAATTTATTTGAGATTGCCTATTTGAGAAATCTTTCGCTTTGGGTTGTGCAGCTTTAAAGTGAATATAGTCATGTCATTACAGCAGAAAATATAGAGGAAATTGCAGATAGTACTGACCATTTGACGGTACGAGTGATACATCTTACATAGTGAGAAAATACGATTAGGTAAGAGGCCTAATCGTATTTTTTTAGGCAAAAAAATACTATCATATACAAAGACAGCCAGGCAAGGGTAAATAGTACGGCTATAGCCGCCCTTGCCTGGTTGTTTTGTATATGATACGGCCTTGCCGTCCTAAAAAACGCCAAAAGAAGGAGTGGATCAGTATGAAAGCAAAACGGACGTTTATTAAGATGGCGCATAAGGCGGCAAGAGCGTATTATTCGGCAGATACACCAGCTGATATAAGTGATTTGCAATGGATAGCAGTACAGCGGCGGATAAGAAACAATCTGATAGTAATTTGAAAAATATATGAGTTAAATCAGAAACAGTGTGCTGACTTATTGGGCTTGAATCCCAAATATATCAATGCCATGGAAAAGGGACGATATTATCCCAGCCTTCGGTGTGTGTGGTTGTTTTCACAGCTTTTTCATATCCCTATCGGGTTGCTCGTGGAGCGTGAATGGTCTGCAGATGAGGCAAAGGTATGGTCAGATGAGTTAAGGAAGACGAATCAATTCAATAACATATGAACAGTTATAAGAATGAGTATAGCTGATTGGAGAAAATAAAAGTAAAAAATATCTATAAAATGTTGAATTTCGTAGTTTTATTGGTTGCCTCAGCGTTCAATTTATACAGGTGGAAGGTTGGCAGAATATACTTCATAAGCCAGACAATATGCTTATTCCGTATGGATAAGACGGTATAAAAAAGTTTAAAGATATAAAACAAGCGATTAGTTTATTTTTTTACTACAATATTTTTTCAATTATTTCACTTTAGTGAGATAAAGAAATAAAAGAAGTATAAGTCCATAAATTGTTATAAATACATGTATCTTTACTATTATATAGGGATGGATTGAGATAGTATTAAAAATTCAAAATAAATGGAATACTATTCAATAAATAGAATATATATGAAACTATTTGAATATGTGTATAAAGAAAAATAAAATAGAATGAATCACTTATACGCATCAAAAGGATATAAAATAATTACAAAATACTATTATTTATATCGTAAAATTAATGTAGTAGGGGATATTGTAATTTAGTATCATATATGATAGACTAAAGATCATAAGAGGAGGTGAACGACATGATCTCTAGTTGGAACGATTTAATATGCAGGAATAACGTATCAAACCGTATGAATATGAAATTATATACGGGGGGGGGTACCGTAATAATAAGGGGCACTCCTCTATTTCTCATGCCCTTATTATAACTGACAACATCCGGGGATACGTGTACCCTGTTATAAATGATGTGTTTTTTAGGCAGCATAGGTATATGCTGTCTTTTTTGCGTGCCTGTATAGGGACGATACGGTATACGGCTGTTGGAGACAGTGGGGGATACCGATGAAGCGGCAGGCTGTATGTGCCGTATGCGGCCAGAAGTTTACAACTGACCGCGTCACGCAGAAATACTGCAGTTCCTACTGCCGCCGCTACGCTCATCGGCACGGAGCGAACAATCATGTCCGTTTGTCACGGAAAAAAGAAGCCCTGCGCACCTTCCGCTGCCTGAAATGCGGCAAACTGGTGCGAGTGACGGAGCCAACGGACCGGCGGATCAAATTCTGTTCGGCCCACTGCGAGCGGCTGTATTGGAAACATTCCAAGAAAGTCAGCTCTGTCGTTATCCGGAGATCCTTTCGATGCCGCAACTGCGGAACGACGGTAGAAGTGACGGAGCCGAAAGACAAGCGGACGACCTTCTGCAGTCAGGCCTGCCGGGAAAAATGGTTTTCCTTGCATCGAAATAAAAACACATTACATGTAAATGTAAATCGTAATTCTGTTGAGAGGAGAGACGTAGTATGAACCGGATTTATAAGGTTATATGGAGTAAGGTAAAACATCAGTATGTCGTCGTGTCCGAGCTAGCTCATCGGGACGGCAAGCGGAGTAGCGCGGCGACGACAAGTAGAGCCACATGGCGTGCCTTGGCAGTAGCTCTTATGCTGACAAGTTCGCTGGCAGCTGTGCCGTATATGGGGTATGCCCTGGATGGCGGTACGGCTACGCAGTCGCAATATATTGCCGTTGCTATGGAACCTGAAGATGGTGCGGGTCATTATGAGAGCCATTTTAAATGGGGAGAAGGATGGGTTAAAGAATGGGTTCCTGACAACTCAAGAAAATTTGGAAATTACACATATTATCTGCAAACTGTTACAGTGAACGGAGAACCTAAACAATACTGGGTACGCGAAGGGTATGACATTACTGTAACCCAGAATCAGGCACGGTATCCCAGCATCAATCAAGGAACGGATTATATTATTGATGCGCAGAAAAATGAAGATTATACGGAACAGTCTGATCAAGGTTTATTACAAGCCTATCAAACGACGACCTCTGCAGGTGACATAACGACATTAACGGGAGTTAATATTGAGGATCTCAATACCGGTGTATATGGCGGTGCTTCTAATACAGCTGGCGTAGAAACGCCGAGTAATTGGGGATATCATATTCAGGTTGGCGGAACAGGCAGTGATAGCGAAGGATACTTAAAGGTATCAGATGATCTTGATGGAACAAGTAGTGGCCGTCCTGCTGGAGCTACTGGCAATACTAATTTTGACACGTATTTTAGCCACAATGTAACACTTCAAAACGGTGTTTATGTATATACAGATAGAGAAGGAAAGACCGTAAACGTACCTACCAATAAAGTATATTCGATTGACGGTGAATTAGGCGTATTTACAGATGCTAACGGCAATTTGTATACCGGCGATGTGTATGGCGACAACAATGAAATTTTGCTAAGCGGCGTAGGCGAAGGGAATCAGATATATACATACTGGGGAACGAAGCTTACCGATCCGACGCAGACCATTGGCAATATGACTGTTGAACACTATAACAAGGATAGAATAGAACTGCAACAGCAGTCGGCTGCGTATCACGGCGATGATATCAAAGATATTACGGTAAATCAAAATGAAAACGGCGGCTCTTTCTCTTTCAATCGCTTAGGTAAGTACAACAAAAACACCGGCAAATATGAAGATGCTGATCCGGCAGGTGTTATTACTATTAAGAATACGGCTACGAGTGGAAAGAGCGGTAATGATGTTGCTATTGAATTTAGTAATGGAACGGATTCCTTTACGGTACAAGCCGGCTCGAAAGTTGAAGGCACGACTGGAGAAGCCTCTGGCGATACGTTGACTGGCCTGTCCATTAACGGCGTAGACTACAAACTCGGCGGCGGTAAATCCGTAACAAGCGGCAGCATTAATACCAACGGCACTATTAATTTAAAACAAGGCGAAGATGACAATACGGGTATTACGCTGTCTGGTAAGCTTCATGACTACGCCTTGGACGACCAGGACCAGACGGCCAAGGAAGGGAAGGTCACGCTGACAGGTACAGACTGGTACGGCGAAGATACGTATGATATTACGATCGACGGGCTGGTAACAACGGATACCCTGGGCGACCAGATTGCCGGAAGCAATAACCTGAAAGTGACAGCCGGTGATAAAGGCCGCTGGACGATCACGGATACGAGCAAGCCGGAAGGCGAACAGGTATTCACGAACACGACTTTGGAAGATTCAGTTGACAAGAAAGGCGACAAGGATAGCGGTTATACTTACACCGTATCGGATACGGCAGGGAACACGGCTGTTATCGACGACGTAGCCAGCGCTGCAAAACTGACGGAAGTGAATACAAGCGTAACCAACCTCGGGACGAGGGTCAGCACTGTAGAAGGCGACATGATTACGGGCGGCACGATCAAAGATGACGGAACGATTACGCTGAGCCAGCAGGATAAGGGTACGGTATCGCTGACAGGTAAGATCCATGACTATGCCTTGGATGACCAGGACCAGACGGCCAAGGAAGGGAAGGTCACGCTGACAGGTACAGACCGGTACGGCGAAGATACGTATGATATTACGATCGACGGCCTGGTTACAACGGATACTGTTGGGGACATCATAGCTACAAAAAATAATCTGATAGTAGCAGCCGATGCTGATGGTGATGACAATAAGGGCAACTGGACGATCACGGATACAAGCAAGCCGGTAGGCCAGCAGAACGTATTTACCAACACAACACTTGATAAGGCAAATTCTACTTCTACTCCGATTGGTACAGTTGACAATATTTATGGACAAAGCTTTACTGCTGCCGATACGGCTGGAAACCAGTTTACGATTCGTGATATTGCCAGTGCGAAAAAGCTGGCAGAGGTAGATTCTCTTGCTGTTAAATATGGTACGAAAGACGGAGACGTAGATCCTACAATAATTGAGTTGATGAATCCGTATTTGTCTGAAGGTCATTCGGGCGGAACGTCGATTACGAATGTAGCGTACGCTGATATTAACGGTAACGGCAGTGCGGCAGTTAACGTCGATTTGCTGAAGGACACGGTGGCAAATGTAACGACGACCGTAACGGCTAATGAAAAGCACATTGCTACCAATGTCGGCACGACCCCGGACGTAAAAGGCGGACAATTCTCTGTTAAGGACGGCAAGATTACGTTGGTTGAAGTTGATGGGAACGGTAATACTACTGGAAATACCGTTGTTATTGACAATGTAGCATCGGCATCGGATCTTGGCGATGTTACAGACATTCATGAAGGACTGCTGAACAAGGATGAAAACGGAAACACCATGGATACGTCTGTTGTAGACGCCGTGAATAATTTGGATGATAAAGTCGGTGATGGTGATTTCTCCGATACGACATATGCCAAAAATGAAACGGGAGATACTTCCGTGACGGATGCTATCCATAACTTGGATGATGCTATTAATAGCGCAACTACAATTGCTGGACAGCATAGTTCTGTTAGTGGCAGTGATAATATTACTGTTGCGCCAAACGGTACCAATGAAGCTGGAGGTACAGATTATAAAGTTACACTGAAAGACGATCTTACCTTAGGCGGTAAAGAAGGACAAGGTCCTATCTCTATCAAGGGTAGTGAAGGTACGATTAATGCGACTGGAAATATCAGCGCAGGTTCTTTTTCAACTGGCAATATTACCATTAATAAGGACAACAGCGGTACGATCAATGGCCTGTCCAATAAGACTTGGGATGCTAATAACATCATATCTGGTCAAGCCGCTACGGAAGACCAGCTGAAAGCCGCTACAGAAGCTGCAGTTCAGTACGATCGTAACGAAGATGGCTCGGTAAATAAAGAAAGCATCAGCCTTGGTTACCAAGATGAAAAAGGCAATCAGCATCTTACGCAGATTCACAACGTTGCGGCTGGTTCTGCTCCGACAGATGCCGTTAATGTCAGCCAGCTCAGTGCAGTCGGCGATTTAGCTATCAACAACTACAATAATATTCAGGTCTTGAACGGCTCTATTAACAAGCTAGATAACCGCATCGACCGCGTTGGTGCTGGTGCAGCGGCCTTGGCGGCCTTGCATCCGCTCGACTTTGACCCCGATGCGAAGTGGGACTTTGCCGCAGGCTACGGCAACTACCGCGGTGCGAATGCAGTAGCAGTCGGCGCATACTATCGTCCCAATGAAGACGTCATGTTCAGCGTCGGCGGCTCCATGGGCGGCGGCGAGAACATGGTTAACGCCGGCGTATCCTTCAAGCTGGGCGCTGGCTCCAGCCACGTTACGACGTCCCGCGTCGCCATGGCGAAGGAAATCAAGTCCATGCGCGATATCGTGGCTAAGCAGGACGCGCAGATCCAGAAGCTGACGGCTATGGTCAATGTTCTTGTCGGCATTCAGGCCGAACCGGATACGACGACGATGTTCCCGGACGTACCGGAAAATCACTGGGCCTATGAAGCCGTTGCGGCTATGGCTAAGGGCGGCTTAGTCAAGGGCTATCCTGACGGCGAATTCAAGGGCGACCGCACCATGACCCGTTATGAATTTGCCCAGATCGTCTACAACGCCATTCAGGCAGGAGCGGAAGTAGATTCCCGTCTGGTAGCAGAATTCCAACCCGAATTGGAATATTTCCACGTTGCTACGATAGATACGGATAAAAATGGCAATCCGACCATTCAGCGTGTACGGGCAAATAATGTATCAGCAACAAAATAAATCCTAACTGACATGGGAAGAGCGCATGCCGTGTCAGTTAGAGAATGACATATATTGCGCCTCGTCCCAATAACAGCGCCAGTTAGGTACTGAATTGGGTAAACACGGTAGCATTAATTAATATGTCGTGTTACATAAAAATTTTCGGCAGTATATCCGGCAACCGTGCCTTGGTAGACGAATTATCACGTTGTTGGTAAGGCCCGGTGTCGGAGTAACTGACTGATAAGAGGTATTATTGTGAAAATAGGTAAAAAAGCAAAAAGTACGGCAGCTGTGTTGGCTGTCATGGCCTTGACGGCTGGATTTAGCGGTGTGCAGGCAGAGCGAGTAGCTGTTCATGACCCTCTCTTTGGCGGCCCCTATGTTGACAGTAATGAAATGGGGAAAGCTTTAGGCATTGATTCGATGCAAAATGACATCGGTAACTTACAGACACAAATCACTAATGTGGCAGAACAGGCAAATGCAGTGTTTAATGGCATGACCCAGAATACGCAGGATATTAGTGACTTGCAGACGCAGGTAGGGCAAAATACTACGGATATCGCTGGTCTCCAAGATACGGTAGCTGATCATCAGACGCAAATTAATACTATAGCAGACCAGGCAAGTGATGCGGAAGCAAAAGCAGATGGCGCTTTGAAAGTACAGGGCAATGGCGTATTGTACAATCATGGCACCGACCTTACTACAGGCATCAACCTGAATACGATGGCTATTGAACAGGAAGTTAAAGATCGTGAAACAGCGGATCAGCAACTGCAACAGGGGATTAATACCAATACTGCCGCGATTAACAGTGTTAAAACAACTGTTGGCAGTGGTATATTAACCAGCGGTGCAGCTGACTTGACGACTGGCATTAACCAAAACTATGCACAGATTCAACAGAACTATGCACAAATCCAGCAGAATACCAATGCTATTAACGATCTCGATAATCGTGTAGATGACTTGGACAATGAAATCGATCAAGTCGGCGCTGTTTCGGCTGCATTGGCAGGCCTCCATCCTCTCGATTATGATGGAACAGGCTCCAAGTTCCAGCTTTCGGCAGCGGTAGGTTCGTATGACAGCACGCAGGCAGCAGCTATTGGTGCGTTCTATCACTTCAACCGCGATGTAATGGTATCCTTGGGCGGTGCTACATCCTTTGATGGCGACCACAAGACTGCGGGTAACCTGGGCGTAACCTTCCGTATTGGTGCTGGCGCGTCCGGCAAGTCTGTATCGGATGATGTCATGGCTCGTCTAGAAGCAATGGATCAGAAGATCGCAGCTCTGGAACAGGAAAACAAAGACCTGAAGAACGTATTGGGCGCTATCGATACGTCCCTGAGCAAGGAATTCCCTGACGTACCGGCGAACCATTGGGCGTATGAAGCCGTATCGAAATTAGCTGGCAATGACATAGTATCGGGCTATCCCGACGGCGAATTCCACGGCGACCGCACCATGACCCGCTACGAAATGGCTGAAATTATTTACAAAGCCATGAACCGCGGCGTTCAGGTAGACCAGAAACTGGTTGAAGAATTCAAACCGGAAATGGAACAGGTTGCAGCGAATCAGAATGCATAATTAAGCACTGTGTATTGACAATAGACGTGATAACACACAAACGAGTGGGGAGAAATTATTTCCTGACTCGTTTGTGTGTATCAACATAGATGTTGTGTAATATGTAATAGTACAGCAGTTTACAACTTTTTGAACAAATAAATATCGCGTAACCACACTTTGAAGT
>ERZ841120.438-NODE-438-length-29968-cov-12.913716_pt1 | contig 29968 bp, 28 predicted proteins | sample MGYA00519572_ERZ841120 | MGnify/ENA primary metagenome ERZ841120 (study PRJEB31850, sample SAMEA3708890) | human gut metagenome | biome: human gut; feature: human-associated habitat; material: faeces | place: China | collected 2014 ...
GCCAGATAGGACGTCATATTGGCGCTGCCCGCCGAAACGCCGATGCAGAGATCGAAGCGGAGGTCCTCCTCCAGGCAGCGGTCCAGCACGCCAGCGCCGTAAATGCCCCGCAGGCCGCCACCCACATCGATGACACCGTATTTCATGGTCTGTTCCTCCATCGTTTAATTCCATTTCCCTCCCAGTATAACGGGACGGCGGGAAATACTCATTGAGCAAACGGCGGGATCTGATGCAATTTGCGGCAGAAAGCAGGATCTGCCGCAATGGGGGCAAACAAAAACGGCCAGCGTATCATGTGCTCTGTGATATGTACCCCTAATCGAAAAAATCCATCCGCATATGTTCCGGCACGCCTTCGTCAGCATTTGTTGTCGAACCCTAATATCGGCGTGGCGACAGTAGCCGCAGAAGCCGGACACGCACAGCCCAGTACGATCCTTGCAATCTACACGCAGGTCTACGACAGACGACGTGATGAGATTCGGAAACAGATGAGCAAAGAATTGTACAAGTAAAGCGCCTATTCATGCAAAAAGAAAAGCACGAGAGCAAAATCTCGTGCTTTTTTGTATGGGCCAGCCAGGACTTGAACCCGGGACCAAGCGGTTATGAGCCGCCAGCTCTGACCAACTGAGCTACTAGCCCCCATTGCCCGGTTTGCCGGGCGCACAAGTAAGTATAACAAAAAACGTGCGAAATGAAAAGCGTTTCGGGTAAAATTATTTTGTGCGGTGGGCTTCCAGCTTCTGCTGCATGAACTTGTCCAGCATTTCCTGCGGAAAAAGCGGCTCCTTGTAGCCAAAGGCCTCCCGGATGAAGATCAGGGTAGCGATGGTCTGCCGCCCGGGGTCAAGCCGGAGGGTATACAGGGTGTCCAGCGGCTGCTGGGTGGGCTGGTGCAGGGTCAGATGGAGCAGGAAACCGCCATCGTTCTCACGGCGGCACTCGTAGGCAAACTCATCGTCCGGGCTATGCTGGTCCAGCCGGTCGAAGCAGTCGTCCAGCGGTAGGTCAGTGCGGAATTCGGAAAGGCCGCTGGGGCCATACTGGCTGCGGCGGGCGTTTTCCCGCCGGGTGAGCAGAAAAACGATGCAGCCCAGGGCGGCCGCCAGCAGGATGAGTGAGAATACAACGTTCATGGGTCCCTCCGCAGATTTTGAATCATGTTTTCCTTATTGTAACACAACCTGCGGGAAATTGTGTTATAATATTTGAAACAATCCAAATTTTTGCTGGAGGACTTCCCCTATGAAGCTCAAATTCACCCATAAGACCTGGTATTTTTTCCTGCTGTGCGCGGCAGCGGCATCCATGCTCAACGGCTTTGCCGTGCTGGGCGGCATGGATTTTTCTTTTCTGGAGATGGTCGCGTTCTGCATCACCGGCATCACCATCCTGTTTCTGGCCGCTGAAAAGGGCTCCGACCCCAAGGACAAGCGCAGCTATTTCCTGATCTTTGTCCTGCTCATGCTCAGCTATGTGCTGAGCGGCTGGGCAGCCTACTTATTCTCCGCACTGGTCTGGCCCGCCCTGCTGGCACTGGAATACCGGAAGGGCAGGCCCATCCAGCGCCAGCTGCAGCTGGTGGGTGCCGCTGAGGCGTTCCACCTGCTCTTTGTCCTGCTCACGGTCTACGGCGGCATGGCAGGCCTGCGCTTCTGGGCCAACCTGCTCTGGGTGCTGCTGGCCTGCGCCCGGGGCTGGGCGGCACTGAGTCTGTACAAGATGCAGGAGGAAGACGCATGACCCAGCGGCGGCGGAACCGGCACCGCAAGCGCCGGGTTGGCCGCCGTGCCTTCCTGATCGGACTGGGCGGCTCTGTATCTGCCGCCCTGACGTATTATCTGCTGCGTTCTATCCCGGCAGGAAACAACGCGGAGCCTGTGCCATCGCCACAGACTGCCCCCAACCCCGCCCTGCCCAGCGGCGAGTGGCGGGCGGTGTGGGTGAGCTATCTCGAATTTGCAGAGATGGACTTTTCCTCAGAAAGCGCGTTCCGGGCCGATGCCGCCGCGCTGATGGACAACTGCCTGTCCCTTGGGCTGAACACCGTCATTGCACAGGTGCGCCCCTTTGGGGATGCGCTTTACCGGAGCAGCCTCTTCCCGTGGAGCCACCTGTGCACCGGCGTGCAAGGGCAGGACCCGGGCTTTGACCCGCTGGACGTGCTGCTGACCGAGGCCCACACCCGGGGGCTATCGCTGGAGGCCTGGGTCAACCCCTACCGGCTCAGGAGCTCGGCTTCCATGCCCCCTGCTATTGCAGAGAACAGCCTGCTGAACGCCCACCCGGAGTGGGTCTGCACCGTGAACGAGGGGGCCTACCTGAACCCCGCTATTTCGGCGGCTGCCGACTATGTGGTACAGGGCGTGGCAGAGCTGGTGCAGAATTACGCTGTGGACGGCATCCACTTTGACGACTATTTCTACCCCACCACCGATCCTTCCATTGACGCGGCGCAGTTTGCAGCCAGCGGGGAAGCTGACCTGACTGCATGGCGGCGGGCCAACGTGACCCGGCTGGTCAAAGCTGCCCACGATGCCGTCAAGGCCGCCGACCCGACCCTGCGGTTCGGGGTCAGTCCCCAGGGCAACCCGGACAACGACCGGAACGAGCAGTACACCGATCTCTCCGTCTGGCTGACGGCCTCCGGTGCGGATGCCATTGTGGATTACCTCTGCCCCCAGCTCTACTGGGGCTACGGCTATACCCTTTCCTCCGGCAGCACCCGCTTTGCCTTTGAGAATATCACCGCCGAGTGGCTGGCCCTGCCCCGGGCCGAAAGCACGGCCCTCTATTTCGGGCTGGGAGCCTACCGGGTCGGTGTGGGAGACGGTGGAGCCAACGCCGACAGCGTCAGCCAGTGGTGCACCGGCAGCGCACTGGCCCGGCAGGTGACCGACCTGCGCAGCGCCGGTGCCGGGGGCTGGGCGCTCTACCGCTATGGTTCCCTGTTCCGCTCCGACGAAAGCGGCCTTGCCGCCGCCGAACGTGCCGCCCTGACGGCATTGAACGGCTAAGACACCGGAAATCCCTTGTAAGCAGGAAAAAAATGCGGTATACTATGGTATCATGCAAAAATATTGCATTTTTCACCTGCTGTTTTTGAGGATAGAAAAACATGAGTAAAACAAAACGAATCCTTGCCTTTGCGCTGGCAGCTGTGCTGGCCGTTGTCGTCCTGACCGGCTGCAAGAGCATCGCCCAAAAGGTGTTCGGGTCTTCCAACGAGGTGCAGGAGGATGACACCACCCAGTGGGCCGTGCTCAGCTCTGACCCACTGGTGATCGATGGCATTGCCGACACAACGGCCAAATATGCCACAGCCCGGGCCAACGGGGCGCTGAACATCGTGTTCAACGGCATCTGGAGCCGCCAGACCGAATACTTCACCGTGCCCAGCGGCCTGCTGAGCATTTACGGCTGCGGCACCACCGACGGCGGTGCCCAGAAGTTTAAGGTCTCCCTCTGGAAAAAGGTGGACGGCGGCGCGCAGTATGTGGACAACACCACCTTCTATTTCACCGCCGACGGCCAGAACTACCACTGCGACATCGACAACCTTGACCCCAACGCAAGCTACCGCGTTACCATTTCCTACGATTCCAGCCGTTACTACCTCTACGGTCTGATGAAAGTAGAGGGCATCGGCTGAAATGAACACACGAACGAAACACTCTCTCATGCTGATGCTCTGCGCCTTTATCTGGGGCACGGCGTTCGTGGCCCAGAGCGCAGGCTCCGGCATGGGGGCTTATTCTTTTTTGGCCGGGCGCAGCTGGCTGGCGGTGCTGGTGCTGCTGCCCACCGTCCGCGCCTTTGATGCTCTCCACCGCAGGCACGGCGCAGCCTGTGGCTGGCCCAAAGCCCCTGCCGACCGCAGGCTTCTGCTGACGGCGGGGCTTTGCTGCGGCACTTTGCTGTTTGCGGCCTCCGCTGCCCAGCAGATCGGCATCACGCTCAACCCTTCCACGGCCAAGGCTGGTTTCCTGACCGCCATGTATGTGGTGCTGGTGCCGGTATTCGGGCTGTTTCTGGGGCGGCGGGGCAGTGCCCGGCTCTGGCTGAGCATGGGCATCGCCGTGGGCGGGCTCTACCTGCTCTGCATGAAAAACGGCTTTGGCGGCATTGAGGCCAGCGATTGGATCCTGCTTTCCTGCGCCGTGCTGTTCAGCTTTCAGATCATGACGGTGGACCACTTTGCCCCACAGGTGGACGGTGTCCGCCTGAGCCTGCTGCAGTTCTTTGTGGTAGCCGTAGAGAGCACCGCTGCCGCCCTCCTGTTCGAGAATCCCACCCTGGCCGAGTTCGGGGCCAACTGGCTTCCGCTGGCCTACTGCGGCGTGATGTCCAGCGGCGTGGCCTACACCCTGCAGATCCTGGGCCAGCGGGACGTGAACCCCGCCATTGCAAGCCTCATCATGTGTCTGGAAAGCGTGTTCAGCGCGCTGGGCGGCTGGCTGCTGCTCCACCAGAGTCTTTCCATGCGGGAGGTCTTTGGCTGCACCCTCATCTTTGCAGCGGTGGTCCTGGCCCAGCTGCCCGTGGAGGACTGGCTGAAATGCCGCAGCGCAAGCCGGAAGTGACCCGGCGCACCGCCGCAGGCATTCCCTATGAGCTGACCCGCAAAAAGGTCAAGCGGCTCAACCTGCACATCCGGCGGGACGGCACCGTAGCCGTGAGCATCCCGTGGTCCTACGCGGTGGGCTTTGCCGATGCCTTTGTGACAGAGCAGGCCCAGTGGATCCGGGAGGCGGTCTCCCGCCAGCTGCGGCGGAACGCCCGGAATGACCAGCCCCTGCCCTCCCAGGCGGAGGCACTGGCCTGTTTTACCGCCATGAGCGACAAGGTCTACCCAGCCTTTGCCGGGGTGCTGGGCGGGCAGAAGCCCACCATCAAGGTGCGGGACATGACCAGCAGGTGGGGCGTGTGCTACATGAAACGGCGGCAGATCACCTTTGCATTGCAGCTCTACAATATGCCGCCCGCCGCACAGATCTATGTGGTGGTGCACGAGTACTGCCACTTCCTGCAGCCCAACCACAGCCCGGCCTTCTGGGCCGAGGTGGAAAAGCTGCTGCCGGACTGGAAAGAACGGCGGGCTTTATTGAAATAAACCTTGTGATAAAAATCAACAGGAGGGGTTCGACCCTTGGAAAGTGAAAAAAAGACCTCCGGCGGCGATAAATATTCAAAGCTGGCCGGAAACACCATTATCTTTGCCATTTCGAGCTTTTCGTCCAAGCTGCTGACCCTTTTGGTGCAGCCGTTCCTGACCTACGCCATGGCCGAGATCGCCGATCTGGGCCTGGCGAAGATCCTGAGCCAGTACGCAAACCTGCTCATCCCCTTTGTCTCGATGGGCATGTCCAACGCCATCATCCGCTTTGGCCTGGACAAGGGCAACAGCGAAAAGCAGGTGTTCACCAACGGCCTGCTGACCATTCTGGGAGGCTTCGGCATCCTGATCCTCTGCTGGCCTGTGGCGCAGTTCCTGCCCGATATGGCGCAGTACGGTCTTCTCATCTACATCTACGTCCTGATGAGCTGCCTGCGCACCCTCTGCACCCAGTTCGTGCGCAGCCGCCAGTGGAACAAGCTGGTGGCCGTGGACGGCATCCTGTGCACCTTTGCCACCCTGATGTTCTATGTGCTCTACCTTGTGGGCTTCCACTGGGGTGCCAACGGCTACCTGCTGGCCATCATCAGCGGTGACCTGGTCAGCGTGCTCTTCCTCTGCATCACCGGCAGGCTGTGGAACTATGTGGAGCTCAAGGGCCTGAACCGGGATCTCTGGCAGCAGATGCTCCGCTTTTCCCTGCCCATGATCCCGGCCCAGATCAGCTTCTGGGTCATCAACGCATCGGATCTGTTCTTCGTGCGCGAGATGTGCGGCGGACTGGACGGCCACAGCGGCGACGCTTGGAGCGGCCTGCTTTCCACCGGCTACTTCCTGCCCACCATCCTGACCACGCTGGGCCTGATCTTCTACGATGCCTGGCAGCTCTCCGCCGTGACCGAGGAGGAGGGCCGCGCCCGGTTCTTTACCAAGATCTTCCGCACCTATTCCTCGGTGCTGTTCTGCTGTGCGGCGGGCATCATCTGGCTCTGCCGCCCGGTCATGCACGTGATGAAGGCCAACTACTACTACGCCTGGCACTTTGTGCCCTTCCTGACGCTGGCTTCCACCTGCAGCTGCTTCAACCAGTTCCTCAACAGCGCATACGTTGTCAACAAAAAGTCCACCCACAGCCTGTGGACCATGCTGGCCGGTGCCGTGAGCAACTGCATTATGAACTACTTCTTCATCAAGTGGTGGGGGCCCATCGGCGCAACGGTGGCTTCCTTCTTCGGTCTGGGCATCGTGTTCGTGCTGCGCGCGCTGGATGCCCACAACATGATCGGTATGTCCATCCACCCGGGCCGGGTGGCGCTGAACTTCGGTGTGCTGGCGGGCGAGGCCCTGCTCCTGCTGGCCGAGCCTCCGTTCTACGGCCTGTGGACAGGCCTCCTGACCGCCGCCATCATCCTGTTCAACTTTGCAGGTGTCTGGGCCATGGCCCGGATGCTCCTGCCCAAGCTCCTGGGCCGCCGGGGCAGGGCTCTGGTGAGTACAGTAGACAACTGGATCAAAAAGTAAGCAAAAAACGACCCTCTCCGGGAATTGCAATGCGGAGAGGGTCGTTTTCTCTTAATATCCCAACTTATACGCCAAAGAACTCCTTGGCAATATCGGCACTCTGCTTGGCATCCTTGGCGTACCAGTCGGCACCGATCTTTTTTGCATATTCGGGGGTCAGCACAGCGCCGCCCACCATGATCTTGCAGTCCAGCTTGGCATCGTGCAGGGCCCGGATGGTCTCCTCCATGCTCTTGAGGGTGGTGGTCATCAGGGCGGAAAGCCCCACCAGATGCACATCCTTCTCCCGGACGGTATTCACGACCGTTTCCACCGGCACATCACGGCCCAGGTCGATGACCTCAAAGCCATAATTCTCCAGGATGACCCGGACGATGTTCTTGCCGATGTCGTGGACATCGCCCTTGACGGTGGCAATGACGATGCGTCCCTTGCTGGCGCTGCCCTCGCCCTTTTGGGCAATGGCGGTCTTGATCTCCTCAAAAGCCCCCTGCGCGGCGGTGGCCGCCTGCAGCAGCTGCGGCAGGAAGAGGGTGCCCTTTTCATACTTTGCACCCACGATATCCAGCGCCGGAATGAGGGCTTCGTCCACCAGCTCCAGCGGCTCCTTTTCCTCCAGCAGCGCCCGGGTTCGGGCAGCCGCCTCGCCCTTCAAGCCCTTTTCCACCGCCTTCATCAGGGGGGCATAGGGGCCGGCGGCCTCCGGCGTTTCGCCTGCTGCCGGGGCGGTCTGAGCATTCTGCATGGCCTGCACCAGTGCGGCAGAAGCGGGCACCCGGTTGGCATACCGCTCAATGTACTTCGTGCTCTGCGGGTCCCGGTTGGTCAGAACGTTGTAAGCGTAGACCGCCGCCATCATCTCCTCGCTGGAGGGGTTCATAATGGCAAGGTCAAGCCCGGCATACATGGCCATGGTGAGGAAGGTGGTGTTCAGGTAGGAGCGGCAGGGCAGGCCGAAGCTGATGTTGGACACGCCCAGAATGGTGCGCACCCCCAGCTCCTCCTTGCAGGCGTGAAGAGCCTGCACCGTGGCAAGCACATCCTCCTGCTGGGCGCTGGCCGTCAGGGTCAGGCAGTCGATGTAGATGTCCTCCTGCGGGATGCCTGCCGCCAGTGCCGCGTCCCGGATGCGGCGGGCAATGGCCACGCGGTCCTCGGCTTTGGGCAGGATGCCCCGCTCGTCAATGGCAAGGCCGACCACCGCCGCGCCGTACTTTTTGCACAGGGGCAGAATGGTGTTCAGCTTTTCTTCCTCGCCGTTCACCGAGTTGACGATGGGCTTGCCGTTGTAGACCCGCAGGCCCCGTTCCAGTGCCTCGGCATGGGAGGAATCCAGCTGCAACGGCAGGCTGACCACGCTCTGCAGCGCCTTGACCACCTGTTCCATCAGGGCAGGCTCATCCACACCGGGGGCACCCACGTTCACATCCAGGATCTGGGCCCCGGCCTCGGTCTGGCTCACGGCCTGTTCCAGCACATAGTTCATATCCCCTTCCCGCAGGGCCTGCTGGAACCGCTTTTTGCCGGTGGGATTGATGCGCTCCCCCACCACCGTGATGCCGTCCACATCCACGCAGTCCATGGGGCTGCACACCACCGACTTCATGGGGTGGTCAGGGCGGCCCGGCCTGCAATCGGCAAACACGCCGTTCAGCAGCTGGATAAACTCCGGGGTGGTGCCGCAGCAGCCGCCTGCAGCAAACAGGCCCAGTTCCCGGTAGGGCTTCATCTGCATGGCGTAGAGCTGCGGGGTGATATCGTAGCCCGAGCCATCGGCGCGGGGCAGGCCCGCGTTGGGCTTGACGAACACCGGGAAGCTGCCGGGCAGGGCCTCGGTCAGCCGCTTTGCCATGGGGAAGATCTCCTTGGGGCCAAGAGAGCAGTTGATGCCCACGGCATCGGCCCCCAGGCCCCGGGCGGTGGCGGCAAAGCTCTCGACCGTGCAGCCGGTAAAGGTGCGGCCGCCTGCTTCAAAGCTCATGCTGGCCAGCACGGGCAGGCTGCTGTTCTCCTTGACGGCCAGCAGGGCGGCCTTCAGCTCATACAGATCGGTAAAGGTCTCCAGGAACACGAGGTCAGCCCCGGCGGCCACGCCTGCCCGGACGATGCGGCCATACTCTGCCACGGCATCCTCAAACGCAAGGGTGCCGTTGGGTTCCAGCAGCTCCCCCAGGGGGCCCACATCCAGTGCGGCCAGTGCGCCGTAAGGAGCACAGGCCCGTTTGCAGTTGGCAATGCCCGCCGCAATGATCTTCTCCAGCGTGTACTCGCTGCCCGCCAGCTTGTGGGCGGAAGCGCCAAAGGTATTGGCATTGATGATGCGGCTGCCTGCGGCGGCGTACCGGGCATGGATGCTCTCGATGAGCGCCGGGTCGGTGATGTTCAGCTCCTCGGGGCGGGCCCCCAGTTTCAGGCCCGCAGCCTGCAGCATAGTGCCCATGCCGCCATCCAGCAGGATGGTATTGGGCCGGTCAAACAGTTCATTCGCTTGCACAGGTGATCCCCCTCTTTCTATATTCGCACCGGGTGCGGAGCACGCAGTGCCCGCACCCCGCCAGATGACCCCGGACCGGGTGATCGCTGACCCCCAGAATGGCCGTGATGCTCTTGCGGGGGGTCATCAGGTTGTTTTCCGTGACACAGAGCCCGGCGCGGCGGGCGGTATCCAGCGCGGCTGCCAACAGCGGCTGCACGGCAAGGGGCCAGTCCCCGTAGCCCGGGGAATAGCGCCCCGTCAGATACTTTCCCTGCCGGGCGGCCCACTGGCGCAGCTCAGCCTCAGCGGCCTCCGCAGCCTGTTCGGCCAGCGCGGAGCCCAGCGCATCCGATGCCACACCGGCGGCGATATCGCCCACACCGGCCCGGCGGATCTGGGCATCCACACCTGGGCCAAGCGTTACAGCCAGCAGCAGGGCGGCGGTGCAGCCTTCCAGATGCTTTGCCACATCTTCCCCCGCCAGGATCCCCGCCGCTGTCAGGCTGTCGGGGTCGGCCTCCAGCCAGACCGCCCGGGGCGTGGCTGCCGCCAGCAGCGGCACGGCGCATTTTTCCAGCAGTGCCTGGGTAGCCGCGTCCGCGCCGCCCCGGGCCCCGAAGTACCGCGCCGCCTGTGCAAGATCGATGCGCTCCGGCTTTTCCAGCCGCAGCGGCATACTTGGCCCAATGCTCATCTGCCCGCCCTCCTTTACAAGAATAAAGAATAGACTTAGTATACAGCACCGGGGGCCAGCCGTCAACGATTTCAAAATTTCCAACTTTTTTGCAATAAACCTATTGACAATCTGGGTAAATAGGGATATAATCCAGACAACAAATCCACCAACCTAGTGGGAAATTGAAACCAAGTTTCCCGGGGTCGTAGAGGATTGGGAAAATCGTTGAAAGGAGGGCACAAAAATGACGCTGATCTGGAAAAACCTGCTCCACGCGAACTTCCGTTGTGGGCGAATGTACACCACCCGGGCAGAATATGGGACCGAGCGCTGTGCATTGCCCTCTGCAGACCGAATGTGTGTGCGAATGTGATGGCAAAGCTGCCAAAGCGCTAAACCCGAATTTTGCCCGGTGCACTGAAATGGTGTCAGTGACCGGGATTTTTTATGCGTCAGAATTATACTTTAAGTACAGATAGAGAGGTTAATTACTATGTCTAACTATAAATTTGAGACCCTGCAGCTTCACGTTGGCCAGGAGCAGGCTGATCCCGCAACCGATTCCCGCGCCGTGCCCATCTACCAGACCACTTCCTATGTGTTCCGCAACAGCCAGCACGCCGCTGACCGTTTCGGTCTGGCCGATGCAGGCAACATCTACGGCCGCCTGACCAACTCCACGCAGGATGTGTTCGAGAAGCGTATCGCTGCTTTGGAGGGCGGCGTGGCTGCTCTGGCCACTGCTTCCGGCGCTGCCGCCATCACCTACACCATCGAGGCGCTGGCACAGGCCGGTGACCACATCGTGGCACAAAAGACCATCTACGGCGGCAGCTACAACCTGCTGGAGCACACCCTGACCCAGTTCGGCGTGACCACCACCTTTGTCAACGCTCACGATCTGGCCGAAGTGGAGAACGCCATCCAGCCCAACACCAAGGCCGTCTATCTGGAGACGCTGGGCAACCCCAACAGCGATATCCCCGACATTGATGCCATCGCCGCCATTGCCCACAAGCATGGCCTGCCGCTGGTCATCGACAACACCTTCGGCACCCCGTACCTGATCCGCCCCATCGAGCACGGCGCAGACATCGTGGTCCACTCTGCCACCAAGTTCATCGGCGGCCACGGCACCACCCTGGGCGGCATCATCGTGGACAGCGGCAAATTTGACTGGAAAGCCAGCGGCAAGTTCGGCAACATCGCCGATCCCAACCCCAGCTACCACGGTGTTTCCTTTGCCGATGCCGCAGGCCCTGCCGCTTTCGTCACCTACATCCGCGCCATCCTGCTGCGCGATACCGGTGCCACCATCTCCCCGTTCAATGCATTCCTGCTGCTGCAGGGCACCGAGACCCTGAGCCTGCGCATCGAGCGCCATGTGGAGAACACCAGGAAGGTGGTCGAATTCCTGGCAAACCATCCTCAGGTGGAAAAGGTCAACCACCCCTCTCTGCCCGATCACCCGGATCACGCCCTGTACGAGAAGTATTTTCCCAACGGCGGCGCATCCATCTTTACCTTAAACATCAAGGGCGGCCGCGAAGAAGCCTTCAAGTTCATTGACAACCTGAAGATCTTCTCCCTGCTGGCAAACGTTGCAGACGTGAAGAGCCTGGTCATCCACCCGGCCTCCACCACCCACAGCCAGCTGAACAAGCAGGAGCTGGCCGAGCAGCAGATCTATCAGAACACCATCCGCCTGTCCATCGGCACCGAGCACATCGATGACATCATCGCTGATCTGGAAGCTGGCTTCGCAGCTGTCCGCGGCGAGTAATCCCCCTGTCCCCCATGCTCTGACAAAACTCTCCTCCCCTCTCCTTTTTGATCGTGTGTGCAAAGAACCGCCGCCCGGAAATTCCGGGCGGCGGTTCTGTTTTTGCGTGTTCGCGCTTTTACAGCCGGCGTTCCAGCCAGTCCCCAATGTCAGCAAAGACCTCTTCGCGGTTCAGCTCCACCAGCAGCTCATGCCGGGCGCTGGGGTACAGCTTGACCTCGATGTTCTTCACACCGGCATCCAGCAGGCTCTTGACCGCCCGCTTCACGCCTGCGCCCTGTTCGCCCACCGGGTCGGCATCGCCTGCCAGGAACAGCAGGGGCAGATCCTTGGGCACCCGGGCCAGAAGAGCCGGGTCGTACAGCCGCAGGATGCCGCTGAACATGCTGTAATAGGCGTTCAGGGTAAAGATAAAGGTACAGCGCTCGTCGGCGCGGTAGCGGTCCACCTCCACCGGGTCACGGTTGAGCCAGTCGTGGGCCGTGCGGCCCTCCAACCCCTTGTTGTACCCCAGAAACGAAAGTCTGGCCACCAGTTTGCTGCGGTAGTGCCAGCCATGGAACACGGCCAGCACCCGGCAGATGGTCCTGGCCAGCTGCACCAGCGCTTTGGGCTGGTAGCCGGTGCCCATGATGATGGCACCGTCCAGCTCATCGCCCCATTCACAGAGGTACTGCCGCGCGTAGAACGAGCCCATGCTGTGGCCCAGCAGAAAATATGGCACGCCGGGATACAGCTGTTTTGTCAGGGTCGTCACAGCGTGCAGATCCTCCAGCAGGGCGCGGTTGCCGTCGGGTTCGCCGAAGTAGCCGTAATCCTCTTTGGTGCGGATGGACCCGCCGTGGCCCAGGTGGTCGTTGCCGGTGACAAGGATGCCCCGGGCGGCCAGATTCTCGGCCAGCGGCTTATAGCGGTCGATGAACTCCACCATCCCGTGGGAGAGCTGCAGCACTGCCCGCACCTCTCCCTCCGGCACACAGCGGAACGCGTGGAGCGTCCGCCCCGGCTGGCAGGACGGCAGGGTAAAGTCGATCATCTGGCTCATGGGCTGCCCTCCTTCTCCGCTTTATTTTTTCATGCTGCCGATCTTCTTGCGGCAGGAGGTGCAGATGCAGTAGCCTGCATACTGGATGGCGTTGTCGTCCACCTCGCCGCAGAAATCGCAGCTGCCGGTGGGGCGGTATTTTTTGAGGATGATCTCATCGCCCTCCACAAAGATCTCCAGCTTGGCATCGTTGTCCAGCTTCATGCTGGTGCGCAGCTCCTTGGGCAGGACGATACGGCCCAGGCCGTCAACGCCGCGGACGATTCCGGTACTCTTCATAGTTTTTTCTTCTCCTTTGTCATTTACACCTCAGACAGCCATTTTCCAATTTTCTCCCGGCCCTGATCTCTCCTTCAGAGCCTTCAAAGGAAAATTGTGCCATCTCTCCCACTCAGTATACAAAATTTCCAATCATTCGTCAATGATTGCGCGCGGTTTCGACAAAAAGATTTTTCTTTTGCTTCAAACGCCCATTCTGCCAAATCTGCGGCCGATTCGTTGACAAAACAGCGCACAGCGATTAAACTAAAGGGTAGCTATCCGCATTTTTTTGCCTGTAAATATAAAGGAGCGTTTATCTATGCCGAGCAATAAAGTCCGCACCCGTTTTGCCCCCTCGCCCACCGGCTACATGCACGTTGGCAACCTGCGCACCGCGCTGTACACCTACCTGATGGCCAAGCACGAGGACGGCACCTTCATCCTGCGCATTGAGGACACCGACCAGGGCCGTTACGTTGAGGGCGCTGTGGATGTCATCTACAACACCCTGCGGGAGACCGGCCTGCTGTGGGACGAGGGCCCAGATATCGGCGGCCCTGTGGGCCCCTACGTTCAGAGTGAGCGGATGGGCATGTTCAAGCAGTATGCCGAGCAGCTGGTGGCAGAGGGCAAGGCCTACTACTGCTTCTGCACCGAGGAGCGGCTGGAGGCACTGCACGCCGAACAGCGCGCCAACGGTGAGATGACCCACTACGACGGCTGCTGCCGCGACCTGCCCGAGGAGGAGGTCAAGCAGCGTCTGGCCGCAGGTGAGCCCTACGTCATCCGCCAGAAGATCCCCAAGGAGGGCGTGACCGGCTTTGATGATGTGGTCTACGGCCACATCGAGGTCGAGAACTGCGAGATGGACGATCAGATCCTCATCAAGACCGACGGAATGCCCACCTACAACTTTGCCAACGTTGTGGACGACCACCTGATGGGCATCACCCATGTCATCCGCGGCAGCGAGTATCTGTCCTCTACCCCCAAGTACAACCTGCTGTATCAGGCCTTTGGCTGGGAGATCCCCACCTATATCCACTGCCCGCCCGTGATGAAGGACGCACAGAACAAGCTGTCCAAGCGCAACGGTGATGCCAGCTATCAGGATCTGGTGGCCAAGGGCTACCTGAGCGAGGCCGTGATGAACTACATCTGCCTGCTGGGCTGGAGTCCCAAGGGCGAATACGCCGAGCAGGAGATCTTCAGCCTGGAAGAGCTCATCAAAATCTGGAGCCCGGACGGCATCTCCAAGTCCCCCGCCATCTTCGACCCCCTCAAGCTGCGGGCCATCAATGCGGAGTATATCCGCCGCCTGAGCCCCGAGGACTTCCAGAAGAAGGCCGAGCCCTGGATCGATCAGGCCGTGCACACCCCCATCGACAAGAAGCTGCTCTGCGCCAACCTGCAGCCCCGCTGTGAGGTGCTGGGCGAGATCCCCGAGCAGCTGGACTTCTTTGACGCAATGCCCGACTACGATGTAAGCCTGTACGCCAACAAGAAGCAGAAGACCACCCCGGAGACCGCCCGGGAGGCACTGGAAGCCCTGCTGCCCCTGTTGAGCGACGAGAGCCTGGACTTCTCTGACCGCGACACCGTGTTCAACGCCTGCAAGGCCAAGGCCGAGGAGCTGGGCAAGAAGAACGGCTGGCTGCTCTACCCGCTGGGCATTGCCCTTTCCGGCAAGCAGCGCACCCCCGGCGGCGGCACCGACCTTGCCTGCATGATGGGCCGCGAGACGACCCTTGCCCGTGTCAAGGCTGCCATTGAGAAGCTGAACGGGTGATCTTCCTTTCCCTTTTCGCAATCATATCCACGGAGGTGTTTTTATGATGTACCCGTTTATGACACTGGATGACAACACCGAGATCGTGCATTCCGAGATGCAGCCGGACCACCGTGTAAAGGTCTACATCGAAAAGCCCGACGAGAAGGATTGTTTCCACTCTGCGGTCTGCTATCTGCCGGATTATACCTGGGAGGATGTCAGCGGCTTCACCCCTGCTGAGATCGACCGCTACCAGAAGTTCCTGGAATCCACTGCACATCTGATCCTGCAGTTTTCCCAGGAAGGAGGGGTAGAAAATGCCGCAGGTTTTTAAGATCGGCTCCTACTGGGTCTACTTCTGGGCCAACGAAAATGATCCGCTGGAACCCATTCATGTCCATGTTTCACAGGGTGCTCCCAGCAGCAACGCGACCAAGATCTGGATCACGCGGGCCGGGAAATGCTATCTGTGCCACAACAATTCCAACATTCCGCCCCGTGTTCTGCGAAACATCATGGCTATCATCGAAGCACGAAGCGATGAAGTGATTGCCAAATGGATGAATTTCTTTGGTGAAGTGCGCTATTTCTGCTGATTTGAGCCGCTTCCCCGCATGACCCCATAAAACGCCGTGCGCCCGCGCTACAGTATATGCAAAGGGCGCGGGAAACAGAACATTGCAAAAGATCCCCGCCGGAAAGCGGGGATTTTTTCATGCCGGAAACCACAAAACTGCACCCGAAGCAGCCTGTTGCCGCCGCGTTGGCCTCCCGGGCGGCGGTACGCCCGGCCCTGCGGCAGGGCGGGGCCTTTGCGCTGGGCCTTGCCGGGGGCTGGGCCGTTCTCTACGGGGCTTTGCTCCCCTTTGGGCTGGGGCTGACATTGGGCCTGCCTGCGGACTGCTTTGCCGCCTGCGCAGCCGGGGCCGCGCTGAGCATCCTGTTCCACGGGTTCGGGGCATTTTCGCTGGACAGCCTCTGCCTGCTCTGCGCCGTGGGGGCGGCCGTGGCCGCCCGATGGCTCTGGCCCGGCAGGCTCCGCCCGGCATTTCTGGCCGGGTGCGGGGCGCTGGTGCTGGGAGGTGCCTGCTTTGCGCTGGGGCCCGGCGGGGCAGGCTTCACGCTGGTGTTCTTCTGCGGGGCAGATGCCCTGCTGGCGGGCGGCTTCGGCTATGCACTGCAGCGCTTCCCGCCCGAAAAGCCCGGTTTTGGCACCCTGCTGGCCGCTTCTTCCGTGGCGGCAGCGCTGGGCGGGCTGCGCTTCGGCCCCCTCTGCCCCGGGGCAGCAGCCTGCGCCATGGTGGATGCCGCCCTCTGCTGCCGTGGGCAGGAAAAGCCCGCGCTGGCCTTCGCGGCCTTCACCGGAGCCGCGCTCTGCGCCGCAGACCCTTCCCTTGCCCCGGCCGCAGTGGGGCTCTGCTGCGGCACGGCGGCAGCGGTCCTGCTGACCCCCGGGCGGCGGGCCGAGACCCTTGCCGCCTGTGCGGGCGGGTGTGTGCTGGGGGTGCTCTGTGTTCCCGCCCCCGGCACGGCCCTGCCCCTGCTCCTCAGCGCCGGGCTGGGCCTTGCGGCCCCCGCCTTTTTCCCAAAACATTGGCTGACACCGATGCCGGAGACCCCCGCGCCGCCCGAGGAGCCGCCCCGGCTTTCTGCTGCCGCCACCCGGCTGGAAGCAGTGGCCGAGAGCCTTTCCTCGCTGGCCGAGACGGTGAACGCCGTGTACGATGCGTTTCCCCGCCGGTGCGACACCTTCCGCTGGGTCATCGACAACACCCACGACAGCCTGTGCTTCAACTGCGGGCGGCGGGAAACCTGCTGGAAGCAGGAATACACCGCCACGCTGGAGGGGATGAACGCCCTGCGGCCCATTCTGGAACAGCAGGGCCATCTGCAGGCCAGCGATCTGCCCGGCCAACTGTCCAGATGCATCCACCCGGCGGCGCTCTGCGCGGCGGCAAACCGCTCCTTTGCGCTCTACCGGAGCCGGAAAGAGGCCCATGTCCACGCCGAGGCCATGCGCACCGCCCTGACCGAGCAATACAGCGCCATGGCCGATGCCCTGAGCGTGCTCAGTGAGCAGTTGGGCCGCCCCGGAAACCCGGAGCCCTACAAATCCGGGCGGGTGGCCGCGTTTTTTGCCAGCCTGGGCACGCCGCCGCTGGAATGCGCTGTCACGCTGGACGACCTGGGCCGGGCACGGGCGGCGGTCACCCTGCCCCGTACCCGCTTTTCTTCCCCCGAGCTGGCCGCGCTGGCGCAGGAGACCGGACGCATCTGCCGCCGGGACTTCGACCCGCCGCAGGTGCTCTCCTGCAAAGGGATGACCACCCTGCTCTTCTGCGAAAAGCCCGCCCTCCGGGCCGTGTTCGGAACTGCGGGCACGGCGGCAAAGGGCACTGTCTCCGGGGATGCGGTCCAGCAGTTCTGCAGCCCGGCCGCTGCCCAGATGATCCTGTGTGACGGTATGGGCACGGGCCGCCCGGCCGCCGTGGACGGCAGCCTTGCCGCCGAACTCACTGCCCGCCTGCTGAAGGCCGGTTTCACCGCTGAGCTGGCGGCGCGGCTGGTCAATGTGGCGCTGGCCCTGAAAAGCGATGAGGAGAGCGGGGCCACCCTCGACCTGATCAGCGTGGATCTTTACACCGGCACGGCACGGATCTTCAAGGCCGGGGCCGCCCCGGGCTTTCTGGTGCACGGGGGCCGCTCCCGTCCGGTGGGCGATATCAGCCTGCCCATCGGCATTCTGGGCGGCGTGAACGGCCAGAGCCGGGTGGTGCATCTCGCCGCCGGGGACTATGCCGTACTGGTCTCGGACGGTCTGCTGGTGGACGGCCCCGGCTGGGTGGCCAAGCAGCTGGAACTCTCCGCCGCCGCAGGCGACCCGCCCGAAAAGGTGGCCCGTATCCTTGTGGAGACCGCCCGCGCCCGCGCCGAACAGACCGGCCGACCCGATGATATCACCGCCGCCGTGCTCCGGTTAGAGCCCTGCGGACATTGAAAATTTCACAAAAGGGGCATATAATAGCCTTATCTTTTCCAAGGGAGGACTGCCCATGTTAAAACTCACCGTTTCCCAGGATGGCAGCGGCGATTTTGCCAGCATCTCGGAGGCCGTGCTGGCGGTGCCCTACGAGCTGGAAGCAGAGATCCGCATCGGGCCCGGCATCTACCGGGAAAAGCTGGTCTGTGAAAAACGGGCGCTCACCCTGCGGGGCGCGGGAGCCGATGCCACCACCCTGATCTTTGGGGACGGCGGCAAGCTGCCCCACCCGGATGGGCGGCCCACCCACACCTTCCGCAGCTACACCGCCTTTTTCAGCGGCGGCAGCGTAACGGTGGAGGATCTGACCATTGCCAACGATGCCGGTCCGGGCAGTGCCGTGGGGCAGGCCATTGCCGCCTATGTGGATGCGGAAAAGGCCGTGTTCCGCCGGGTAAGGCTGCTGGGCAACCAGGACACGCTCTTCTGCGCGCCCCTGCCCGAGGCTGAACGGGAGAAGGACGGTTTTCTGGGCCCCCGCAAGTTTGCGCCCCGCCGCCCCTCGGCGCAGTATTACAAAAGCTGCGAGATCGCGGGGGACATCGACTTCATCTTTGGCGGGGCCGATGCCCTGTTTGAGCAGTGCATCCTGCGCACGGTAGACAACCACCTTCCCCACAGCTACATCACCGCCCCCTCGGGCAGTGCCAACGGGCTGGGCTTCGTGTTCTGGGACTGCGATTTCGTCTCCGACTGCCCCGCCGGAACGGTCTATCTGGGCAGGCCCTGGCGGCCCACCGGCAAGACTGCCGTGCTGGACTGCCGCCTTGGGGCCCACATTGCACCGGAGGGCTTTTCCGGCTGGAATGACCGCACGGACACCTGCCTTGCCCGCTTTGCTGAGGCCGGAAGCAGCGGCCCGGGGGCACACCAGCGCCCGGACTGGGTCGCAGCGCCTTCTGCCGCCGATGCCGCCGCCCTGCTGGCCCGGGCGCGGAAGCTCTGCCGCCCCTGAGATCAAAAACAAAGGAATGTGAATATGAAGAAACTCCCCAACGCCGTAAAATGGCTCATTATCGTGGTGGTGCTGGCCCTGATGGGCTGGATGCTGGTCAAGGTGAACGACCGCGCCTCCCGCGTGAAGATGCCGGAACCGGACAACAGTCTGGGCATTTATCGGAAAGCAGATGCTTAAAAAGAGCGACTCTCTCCGTCATTGTTTCGGAATGACGGAGAGGGTCGCTTTATTTGGTATCTGTTGCAATGAACCAGAAGGTCGTGCCTTTGCCCAGCGTGCTCTGCACGCCGAAGCGGAAGCCGTGCTGCTGGAAGATGGCCTTGGTGATGGAAAGCCCCAGACCGGTGCCCTGCTTGCCCGCATCGGAGCGGGAGCGGTAATACCGGTCAAAGATATAGGGCAGATCCTCGGCACAGATGCCGGGGCCGTGGTCCTCGATCTCTACCCGGACCCCCTCAGGCACCTGAGAGGCCCGCAGGAGGAAGATGCCGTCCCCGCCGATGTGGTGCATGGCGTTGCCCAGCAGGTTGTGGAGGGCGCGCTGCATCATATTGGGGTCGGCATAGACAGGCAGCTCTTCCTCCGGCAGTTCCAGCTTGAGCTGCCAGCCATTTTGGGCACAGACCGCGTCATAGCGCTCACTGACCTCATCGCAGAGCTGGCCCATATCAAAGTGGACCTTCTCGCACTTTTCCGCGCCGCTGGTCACCTTGCTCAGCTCCATGACGCTGGAGACCAGCGCCGTCAGCCGGTCGGCCTCATCCACGATGATGTTCATCTGCTCGTCCCGGTGGGCCTTGTCGTCGCCGGTGATGTCCCGCACCGTCTCCGCATAGCCCTTGATGAGGGTCAGCGGGGTGCGCAGGTCGTGGGAGACATTTGCCAGCAGGTCGCGCTGCATCTGAGCCGCGTGCTGGACTTCCTTGGCCATGTGGTTGAACTCCTGCGCCAGGTCACCCAGTTCGTCCCGGCGGTTGGTCTCCACCTGAACGGCATAATCGCCCTGTGCCACCTGCCGGGCTGCCCCCGAAAGCTGGCGCAGGGGCTTGGTGAACCACTCACTGAACAGCCACGCCGCGCTCATGGAAAAGGCAAAGATCAGCGCCGCCGCCAGCGGCAGCACCGTGCTCATCACCTCACCGGCCTCCGAGACATGCATCAGGCTGGTGGTCACCAGCACGGTATAGCTGCCATCGGAGGTCGTTCTGCCCACCATCAGCTCCACCGTGCCCGAGGGCGTGGGCGGATTGATCTTCCGCACACAGCTGCCGGTCTCGCGGCAGAGCTGGCGCATGGCGCGGGCGGTGCTGTAGGAGGGCAGCTCGCTGTTTTCATCGGTGGGCCGGGTGCGGTGCAGGTTGCAGTAGGAGAGGTTCTCCACCTTGAAGATCTGCCGCAGCGTGACATCGGAGATATCCACGCAGAAGCTGCTCATGCCGCCGTTTTCGTAGATCTCGCTGCCGAGCTGGTTGAAGAACTGGCTGTTGACATAGAGCTGACTGCCGAACCCCCAATAAGAGAGGGTCTGGCCGTCGGCAATGGCATCGTCCAGCTTCTGCACGATGGCATCCGCCTGTTCGGTCAGCTGCTTCTGGATATGGGTGGTGTACAGGGGCTCCAGCAGCTGGGTGCACAAAAACCAGAACAGCACCAGCAGCAGCAGACAGATGAAGCAGAGGAACCACATCAGCTGCCCGCGGATGCCCACGGTACGCCGCTTTTTTTCGGGTTGCCGCATCAACCGCAAACCTCCTGTTTAACGCGCTGCATCCGGGTCGAACTTATAGCCGATGCCCCACACGGTGGCAATATAGCCCCGGCATTTGCCCAGATGGCCGCGCAGCATCTTGACATGGGTATCCACGGTGCGGTCCTCGCCAAAATAGTCGTAGTTCCACACCTTCTGCAGGATCTTCTCCCGGCTCAGGGCAATGCCCTTGTTGGAGGCCAGGAACACCAGCAGGTCAAACTCCTTGGGGGTCAGGCTCACATCCTCGCCCGCCACCCGCACGGTGTGGCTGGCCGTGTCGATGGTCAATTCGCCGAAGGTCATGGTGCCGTCCGATGCCTCGGAGCGGGGCATGGTGCGGTTGAGCACCGCCTTGACACGGGCCACCAGCTCCCGCGGGGAGAAAGGCTTGACCACATAGTCATCCGCGCCGCCTTCCAGACCGGCCAGCTTGTCATATTCCTCGCCGCGCGCGGTCAGGATGATCACCGGCGTGTTGATGTGGCGGGCGCGCATCTCGCGCAGGCAGGTCATGCCGTCCATAAAGGGCATCATCACATCCAGGATCACCAGATCAAAACCGCCGCCGCTCAGCAGCGAAAGGGCGGCAGAACCGTCGCCCGCTTCCTCGCAGACATAGCCTGCATATTGTAAATGCTCCCGGATCAGTTCCCGGATGCGGGGTTCATCATCAACGATCAGTATCTTTGCCATCTGAGGTTTCCTCCTCGTTATCAAAATAGCTCCAGTTTCTAGGGGTATCATAATATAATTATTGGAAAATTTTGTGAAGTTTAAGTGAATGGTTTGGAAAACCGCCGCCCCATTTCTTTTAGTATACCACAAAAGCCCCGCAAGAAACAGCAGGAGCCTGCCGCCCGCTTGCTTCTCTGCTATAAAGTGTGCTATACTGATTTGATAAAAACAACCACCAGAACAAAGGAAATCTGCCTATGCGCATCGGATTCGTTGAACTGCTTCTCATCCTGCTCATCGCGTCACTGACCATCGGGCCCAGTGCGGCCCTGTGGGTAGACCGCTGGCTTCGCCGCGCCAACCGGGCCAGCGCCGCCGCTGCCCGCCGCCGGGCCGTACAGGAGGCCCAGCGTGCCGCCGAGCGGGAGGAAGTGCTCCAGAGGTTCCAGAAATTGAGCATCGTGTTTACGCTGGCCGCGGTTGCTGCGCTGGTCTGGGCGCTGGTGCTCCGGCCCATTGAGGCCCCTCCCAAAGCCTACACCGCCCCGGATCACCGGCAGGCCTCCGGCGCAGCACAGGCAGCGCTTTCCACCGACCGCAGGGAGATCTGGGATCTGGGCGGGTATCAGGGTGTGGACTGCATCCGTACCCGGGATGGCCTTGTCTATGCGGCAGCGTGGAACGGCTCCTCCCTGAAGAAACGCACCAGCGATCTGGTGCGCACCGACGGCGGCAACGCTGCGGTCATCCTGAGCGTAGAGGGCGAGCTGACCGGCTTTGCGTTCGATGCTGCGGGAGACCTGTGGCTCACAGTTCTTACCCCTGCCGGGGGCACCCTCTGCCGCGCCCGGCACGACAGTTGGGGCGCTTCGGTGGAGCAGGTGGTCACGCAGATCGACGGTGCCCCGCTTGGGGCCCTTTCTGCCGTGGAGGTCGGTGCGGACGGCAAGGTCTACTTTGCTGTGGTCGGGCAGGAGCGCGCGGAACAGGGGCTGGAAAGCGCCCTGCGCACCGAGCTGCTGGCCCACACCGGAACAGGTGCGGTATACGTTTATGATCCCGCTGCCCGCACCGTGGAGCAGGTGGTGGGCGGCATTGCCGGAGCGTCCGGCCTTGCGCTGGACGAGCACACCCAGACCCTCTACATCTCCGACCTCGGCAGCCGCTGCATCTGGAGCGCGGCGGCCTCTGCCCGCAGCCTGACCGCAGGGGGCAAGGGCTGTCAGAGCAGCTTCAGCGGGCTGCCGGGCTATCCCGGCGCGCTGGCGCTGGATGAGGACAGCACCCTCTACATCAGCTACCGCTGGGCCAGCTCCAGCTGGCTGGAACGCCATGCAGGCAGCACCTTCCTGCGCGGTGTGGCCCTGCGGCTGAGCGAATCGATGCAGGAGAACCTGTTCTCCCTGCCCGCCGACGGCATCCGCGCCGAGGCCGTTTCCACCGCCAGCGGAAGCTGGCTGTGGAGCTTTTCCGGCAAGCCTCAGGGCAGCAGCTCTGCCCTCTGCCCGGTGGAGAACCGGGTGTATTTTGGCATTGCGGGAGAAAAAGCGCTTTACTCTGTACGGGTCTGAACCGCTCCGTCACGCTTCGCGTGCCAGCTCCCCTGCCAGGGGAGCCCTTGGCATCCCGAAAAAATTGTTGTAAACGCTTGGGCCCAATCGAACACAGAACATCGGGTCATCGCGGCAACCGATCGATACGAGGTAATTGATATGACAGACGCATTCAAACAGCAGATCCAGGCGGAAGCCCGGCAGGCAGTGGAAGAGCTGCTGGAACAGGCAAAGCTGAAAAAAGGCGACGTGTTCGTGGTGGGCTGCTCGTCCAGCGAGATCGTGGGCGGGCACATCGGCAAGGACAGCAGTCTGGAGGCCGCACAGGCCGTGTATGCAGGCATTGCGCCGGTGCTGGCCCAGCGCGGCATCTGGCTGGCGGCACAGTGCTGTGAGCACCTGAACCGGGCCATTATCATGGAGCGGGAAGCCGCCGAACAATACGGTTGGGAGGAAGTGTGTGTCGTGCCCCGGCCCCATGCGGGCGGCAGCTGGGCCACCACCTGCTGGAAGCAGTTCAAAGACCCCATTGCCGTGGAGGAGATCTGCGCCCACGCCGGTATCGACATTGGCGGCACCCTGATCGGGATGCACCTGCGCCGGGTGGCCGTGCCGGTGCGGCTGAGCCTGAGCCGGATCGGCGAAGCAAACATTCTCTGCGCCCGCACCCGCCCGAAGCTCATCGGCGGGGAGCGCGCAAAATATACCGAGGAGGACTGATGCCTTATGGCAGAAAAAACACCGGAAGAGATGCGGGAGGCCGTACTGGCCATCCGTGAAAAGATGGCCGCTGCTGCCCGGGAGGCAGGCCGCGACCCTGCCGAGGTCCAGCTGTGCGCCGCCTGCAAGACCCGCACCGCTGAAACCGTGGCCGCAAGTGCCGCCCTGCCCATTGACGTGTTTGGCGAAAACCATGTGCAGGAGCTCTGCGCAAACTTTGACGCAGGCGCTTACTGCGGCAAGCCCAGCCATTTCATCGGGCACCTGCAGACCAACAAGATCAAAAAAGTCCTGGGCCGGACCAGCCTGATCCAGAGCGTGGGCAGTGAACACCTGCTGACCGCCATCGAGAAGGAAGCCGCCAGGGCGGGCATCGTGCAGAACGTCCTGCTGGAGGTGAACATCGGCGGGGAGGAGAGCAAGAGCGGCGTTTCGCCGGAGGCGCTCTGGCCCCTGCTGGATGCCGCTGCCGCACAGGAACACATCCGGGTCAAGGGCCTGATGGCCATTCCCCCGGTCAATGATGACGATGCACAGAACCGCCGGTATCTCGCCGCCGTCCATGACCTGTTCGTAAAGGCCGGGGAGCGCGGCTATTCCAACGTGGAGATGCAGACCCTCTCCATGGGCATGAGCGGCGATTACGAAAACGCCATCCGCGAAGGCGCAACGCTGGTGCGTATCGGCACCGCGATCTACGGCGAACGGGATTACAGCAAAAAATAAACCTCTCCGTCATCGCTGACCGAGAGGTTCAAATCAAGGAGGAATCATGGCAAAACAGAACATCAAAGACCCCGGTGCGCATCACAACAGCAGCGGCGTGCTCATCCGCCGCTTTTTACCCTATCTGGCAAAGCACAAGGCAGTGCTCTTTCTCGACCTGTTCTGCGCCGCGCTGACCACCCTGTGTGACATCTTCCTGCCCAAGATCATGAGCACCATCACCAACTCGGCCATGGGCGTGGGCATCACCCTGACCACCGGCATCGTGCTCAAGCTGGCGGGCATCTACTTTGTGCTCCGCATCATCGACGGCGCGGCCCAGTATTTCATGTCCGGCATCGGCCACATCATGGGCGTGCACATCGAGACCGACATGCGCCGGGATGCCTTTGACCATCTGCTGCTGCTCGACCACACCTACTACAACAACACCAAGGTCGGCACCATCATGGGCCGCATCACCAACGATCTGTTCGATGTGACCGAGTTTGCCCACCACTGCCCCGAGGAATTTTTCATCGCCTTCATCAAGATCCTGGCCTCCTTCATCATCCTGTGCCAGGCCAGCATCCCGCTGACGCTGGCGGTGTTCGCCTGCGTGCCCCTGATGGGCGTGGTTTCCGTTTATCTGAACGGCCGTCTGCGTGCCCGGTTCCGGCAGCAGCGCATCCAGATCGGTGAGCTGAACGCTACCATTGAGGACAGCCTGCTGGGGCAGGGCGTGGTAAAAGCCTTTGCCGCCGAGGAGCAGGAGCGCGCCAAGTTCGAGCAGGGCAACAAGGACTTTGAGCACATCAAGACGCTGGGCTACTACGCCATGGCGGCTTTCAACACCTCCACCCGCCTGTTCGACGGCCTGATGTATCTGGTGGTCATTCTGGCGGGCGGCCTGTCGCTGGTCAACGGCAAGATCACCGCCGGTGACCTGGTGGCCTACATGCTTTATGTCACCACTCTCATCGCTACCATCCGCCGCATCGTCGAGTTTGCCGAGCAGTTCCAGCGCGGCATGACCGGCATCGAGCGCTTTGCGGAAATTATAGATACGCCCATTGCCATTGCCGATAAGCCCGATGCCAAACCGCTGGAAGTGAAGCAGGGCGGCATTGAGTTTAAGGATGTCAGCTTTGAGTATCCCGACGACCACAACCAGGTGCTGCACCACGTCAATCTGACCATCCGTCCTGGCGAGAGTCTGGCGCTGGTTGGCCCCAGCGGCGGCGGTAAGACCACGCTGTGCAACCTGATCCCGCGCTTTTACGATGTGACCGGCGGCGCGGTGCTGGTGGATGGGCAGGATGTGCGGGCTGTGCAGCTGCACAGCCTGCGGCAGGCCATTGGTGTGGTGCAGCAGGATGTGTATCTGTTCAGCGGTACGGTGGCGGAGAATATCGCCTACGGCCGCCCCGGCGCGACCCGCGATGAAATTGAAGAAGCCGCCCGCCTGGCTGGGGCTGACGGCTTTGTGCGTGCGCTGAAAAACGGCTATGACACCTATGTGGGCGAGCGCGGTGTGAAACTTTCCGGCGGGCAGAAACAGCGGTTGGCCATTGCACGGGTGTTCTTGAAGAACCCGCCGATCTTACTGCTGGATGAAGCCACCAGCGCACTGGACAACGAAAGTGAGATCCTTGTTGGCCAAAGCCTTGACAAGTTAGCCAAGGGCCGCACGACACTGACCATTGCCCACCGCCTGACGACTATTAAAAATGCAGACCGTATTCTGGTTTTGGGCAAGGATGGCATTGAGGAAGAAGGCAGCCACGAGGAATTGCTGGCGAAGAAGGGCATTTATTACCGCCTATGGAATGGATTAGTCAGCGGTCAGACATTATAATATAAGTTCAAGCCGCCTCCTTTTTAGGGGGCGGTTTTTGTATGCAGTGCAGCATGCGGGTCAGGTTTAACGTGAAGGTGAACAGGTTGGAGGTAATCATAATGCCGAGGAATGCCGCCATGCCGTAGCGCGGCAGCAGCAGCCAGATGGCGGCGATACGGAAGATGGAATCCGCCAGCGAATAGTAGAATGTGGCCAGCTGTTCGCCTAACCCTTTCAGCACGCCGTCCACCATGCTTTCCAAATACATGAACGGCGCGACAAAGCCTAAAATGCGCACATACTCCCCTACCTCGACGTCGCGATAGATAAAGCCGGCAAGGGGCGCACCGAACAGCACGAACCCGGTCCCCGCCGCCAGCGAGAAGGCACCGGTGACCTTGAGCATCGTAAACACCAGGCGGCGGGTGGCGTCGGTGTCGCCTTTGGTGTGGGCACGGGTGATCTCCGGCATCAACAGCCCGGACAAGGCCGAAAGCACCGAGAATGGGAAGAACAGCAGCGGCAGCGCCATGCCTTTCAGATTGCCGTACTGGGCCATGGCGTCGGCCCGGCTGCCGGTGTAGAGCGCTAACGTGTAGGGAATCAGGCTGCTCTCGACGGCCTGCAGGCCGCTGGCCAGCAGGCGGCTGCCCTCCACCGGCAGGACGATGGCGTACAGCTCCTTTTGGGTGTAGGGCTGCAGAGGCTCATCGGCACGGCGGGCAAACTCCGGCGTTTTGGCGGCAAAGGCGAACATGAGGGCGCAGGAGATGCCCTCGCTGACCGTGCTGCCCAGTACTACGGCGGCACAGCCGTAGCCTGCACCCCATTGGGCCAGCACACGCAGTGCGGCGATGGCGATTGCCATGCGGATGATCTGTTCGATCAGCTGAGCAATGACATTCGGGTGTACCCGGCGTGCCGCCAAAAAGCAGCCGCGCACCGCCCCGGCCGCCGCCATAAAGGGCAGGCTGGGGGCTAAAATCTGCAAAGACAAAATGGCGCGGGTATCGTGGAGGAGATACCGGGCGGCAGGCTCGGCCAGCAGCACTTGCAGCAGCATGGCGCAGCAGCCAAACATCAGGGCTGTACCGCAAAGCCCCCGCAGGGTAGCCGCCATGCCCCGCCCCCGGGCCAGGCTTTGTGCCGCCAGCCGGGCCGAGGCTACATTGATACCCGCCGTGGCCAGCGAGACGAATACCATGTACACCGCTAAAATCAGCTGGTACAGGCCCATGCCCTCGCCGCCCAGGTAGGACGACAGCACCACCCGGAAGCCCATGCCCAGCACCCGCAGCACCAGCCCGCAGGCGGTGAGCAGGGCGGCGTTTTGCAGATAGGTCTTGCGCCGTGCCATGGCATCCCCCTCCCAACCGGGGGCAGAAGCCCCCTACACCACTATGCGGCACGGGTGGCCGGTATGCAATTTGACTACTTACAAAACAGATAGTACCTTGCGTTCTGCTGTCTGATTTGTTATACTGATATGAGAGCATAGGCAATGCTGCCTGTTTTTTCGGCCTGCGGGCTGGCAGATGGGCGGAGTTGCCGAAATTTAAAGGAGCAAAAACTACTATGAGTGAAGAATGTACCCATGATTGCAGCAGCTGCAAGGCAAACTGCGATCACCGTGCCCCCGAACATGAGCCGCCGCACCCGAAAAGCCGCATCCGCAAGGTCATCGGCGTCGTTTCCGGCAAGGGCGGTGTTGGCAAAAGCATGACCAGCGCCATGCTGGCTGTTTCGATGCGCCGCCTGGGCTATAAAGCCGGCGTGCTGGATGCTGATATTACCGGCCCCTCCATCCCCCGCCTGTTTGGCGTGAAGGGCCCTGCCACCGGAGACGGCGAGAGCATCAATCCTGTCTGCAGCCGCACCGGTGTTGAGATCATGAGCATCAACCTGCTGCTGGATGACCCCGAGGCCCCTGTGGTATGGCGCGGCCCCGTGATTGCCGGTGCTGTTAAGCAGTTCTGGCAGGAAGTCGTGTGGGATGTAGACTTCCTGTTTGTGGATATGCCCCCGGGAACCGGCGATGTGCCGCTGACCGTGTTCCAGACGCTGCCGGTGGACGGCATCGTTATCGTCTCCAGCCCGCAGGAGCTGGTGGGCATGATCGTAGGCAAGGCCGTGCAGATGGCCCAGATGATGAACGTGCCCATCCTGGGACTGGTCGAGAACATGAGCTATGCCCTGTGCCCTGACTGCGGCAAGCATATCAATGTGTTCGGTGACAGCCATGTGGATGAGATCGGCGCCAAGTACAAGGTGCCCGTGCTGGCCAAGATGCCCATTGACCCCGAGCTGGCCAAGGAGGCTGACGCCGGTATGATCGAGATGTACGCCGGCGATTACCTGGACGGCGCTGCCCAGGCCGTGGCCAAACTGCTGAAGTAAACCAGGTCCCTGCTGCCCGGGTACAATGATGCGGAGGTTTTGTTATGAAAAAGTTTTGGGAAGAATTTAAAGCCTTTGCCCTGAAGGGCAACATGATGGACATGGCCATCGGTGTTATCATCGGCGGTGCGTTCTCTACGCTGGTAACTTCTCTGACCGACAACCTCATCAGCCCCATCCTGGGCATTTTGGGCAAGGTCAACTTTGATGCAATGATGTGGGACGTCTTCGGTGATGGCAAGCTGGTATTCAAGTATGGTGCCTTTATTACCGCCGTCATCAATTTCCTGATCATGGCATTTGTGCTGTTTCTGATCGTGAAAGGCATGAACAAGCTGATGGACATGGGCAAGAAGGAAGAAGCGCCTGCCGAACCGGAGGCACCGGCTGCCCCCACCGCCCCCACCCAGGAAGAGCTGCTGGCCAGCATCCTGGAGGAGCTGAAGAAGCAGAACGGGGAGAAGTCGGCGTAAGGCTGTGCCGGTCGCCTACAGAGTCTCGACAAGGCCGACGCTTAACATTCTTAAGTTGAGTCCTCTATTTTTGAAATAAATCAAGTTTGAAACTTGATTTTATAAGATTCTTCGGATTGCAGGTTGTAAACCGACCTATACTATGGTATAGTTGCAGCAAGAACAAAGGCGTTCCCGCCGGGGCTAGTGTGCCCTGCCGGGGATGCCTTTTTGTTTACCCCGTTTTTTGCCGCATAACCTGTGTGCGCAGAGGCAAAAAACGCAACTGGGAAGGAGCGTATAAAGGAAATGGAGAACTTTACCGAGCGTAAAGCCCCGGCCGGGTTGTATGACCCGCGCTTTGAGCATGATAACTGCGGCATTGGTGCGGTCGTAGATATTAAGGGGCGCAAAAGCCACAAAACCATTGATGATGCGCTGCAGATCGTAGAGCATCTGGAACACCGCGCCGGTAAGGATGCCGAGGGCAAGACCGGTGACGGTGTCGGCATCCTGACGCAGATCAGTGATACATTTTTCCAGAAGGCCGCCGCTGAGCTGGGCATTACCTTAGGCAGCGATCGGGAATACGGCGTAGGCATGTTCTTCTTCCCGCAGGAGGAACTGCGCCGCAACCAGGCCAAAAAACTGTTTGAGATCGTATGCAAAAAAGAGGGCCTGCCCTTTTTAGGCTGGCGCGAAGTGCCCACCGACCCCGAAGTGCTGGGCCACAAGGCCCGCGCCTGCATGCCCAGCATCTGGCAAGGCTTTGTGGGAAAGCCGTCCCGTCTGGAGGCCGGCATTGCCTTTGACCGCCGCCTGTATGTGGTGCGCCGCGTGTTTGAGCAGTCCAGCCCGGATACCTACGTGTGCAGCCTTTCCAGCCGTACCATTGTATATAAGGGCATGTTCCTGGTCAAGGAGCTGCGCCTGTTCTATCTTGATCTGCAGGACCCGGATTACAAGTCCGCCATCGGCATGGTGCACAGCCGCTTTTCCACCAACACGGCCCCCAGCTGGAACCGTGCCCACCCCAACCGCTTTATCCTGCATAACGGCGAGATCAATACCATCCGCGGCAACGTGGATACCATGCTGGCCCGTGAGGAGACCATTGGCTCCAACTATCTGAAAAATGACATGACCAAGGTGCTGCCCATCGTCAACCAGGGCGGTTCCGACTCGGCCCAGCTGGATAACACGCTGGAGTTCATGGTCATGAA
>ERZ841120.440-NODE-440-length-29879-cov-2.992590_pt1 | contig 29879 bp, 33 predicted proteins | sample MGYA00519572_ERZ841120 | MGnify/ENA primary metagenome ERZ841120 (study PRJEB31850, sample SAMEA3708890) | human gut metagenome | biome: human gut; feature: human-associated habitat; material: faeces | place: China | collected 2014 ...
GGTAACACGAGTCATTTCGTCCCGGGAATGCTAGCAATAGCGTTCCCGGGCTTTTTGTTTATTCGGCCAAATAAGCAAACTTGGTTATCCCAATATATTATTAAAAAATCATGGGGATTATTATTATGAGTAAGTTTGTAACAAGTGCAGTTTTGACGTTGGCAGTCGCTGGTGCGGTGGTACCCGCAACGACAATCGTGGCCTCAGCTAATAGCCACAAGGAGCTTAAGACGGTGAAGGTCGGAATCAATTCACCATCAAAGACAGACCAAGCCGTTTGGAAAATTGTCGAGAAGAATGGTGAAAAGCACGGCATTAAGATCAAGTTGGTGACCTTTACTGATTTCAATCAGCCAAATGCCGCTTTGAAGCAGGGGAACATCGACGCCAATGCGTTCCAACACTATGCATTCTTGGCTGATTGGAACAAGGCGCACAAGTCTAATTTGCAACCGGTTGGTGAAACGGTGCTTGGCCCAGGTCGCTTGTACTCTGACAAATATAAGTCAGTTAAAGACATTCCAGACGGTGGTACCGTCGCTGTGGCCAATGACCCAACCAACGAAGCACGTGCCCTTTTCTTGTTGCAAGCAGCTGGTTTGATTAAGATTAAGGCTGGCGTAACGAGCCCAACAGTTAAGGATATTGTCTCAAGTGCTAAGCATTTGCACGTTAAGGAATTGGCGGCTGACCAAACATTGGCTAGTTTGAAGTCGGTCGACGCGGCGGTCATTTCGGCAACCTTCGTAGAAGCAGCTGGGCGCAACCCAAACTCAGCTATTTATGTTTGGAATGCGAACAACAAGCAATCACATCAATGGGTTAACATTATTGCTGCGCGCCACGATGACGCGAAGAAGTGGTACATCAAGGCGTTGGTAAAGTCTTACCAAACGAAGGAAGTTGGTCAGTACATCAATGATCACAACAACGGCACAGAAATTGCCGCTTGGCAAGGTGCCCCAAAGGCTAAGATCGTCACGGCCGACACCGCGTCATCAGCTACTACGGCATCATCAAAGTAAAGTTATTTAACGGGGGTATCACAATGGGGGCAACACAACTAACGGCACTTCGGTCACTATCACAGCCGGTTTTACTGGCTGGTCAATTATACGCAGCGCAAAGCTATGTAGATGACATCGCGAACGATTATCAGACGGATTTGATTAGCATTGTTAATCAAACTGCCACAACGTTGGCAACAAATATTTCGCAGTTAACAGCTACTGATCACGCATTGTTTTATCAACAAGCGGGCCAAGTTTATCGGCGCACGGGCGATGGTCAAGTGACCCAGTTAACGCAAACAAGCCATAAAATTGTGAGCTTTGCGCCCACACCGGACGGCACTAAAATTGTGTTTGCCGTCCTAGTTTCAGACGCAGAAGCATTTAACACGGTGAGTGATCGACCACAAGTACGCCACTACACGAAGCGTCGTTACAAGGCGGATGGGGGTGGCTTTATTGATGAGCAACGTCACTTCGAAGTGTATGTGGCAACGATTGCCGGTGAGACACGCCGTTTGTTGACGACGGATTTGCCAGTGCAAGTGGCTGACACGACGACGACACAGGCATTGTTGATTGCACAAACGACTACCGAGGATGCGGATGAGTTACGCTCAGCCTTGCGGTGGTTGGATCTGGAGACCGGCGATATCACACCGCTGACGACGGAAGTTGCGGAAGTCCACGAGGCGACGATTGCGCCGGATGGGCGACAGGTGTTGTTCATCGCTAATGATGACCAATATCCTAATCGTCGGGTTGCCAGTTTGTATCGTTTTGATGGTGAGGCAACGACTATTGCGTTTGATCAAGAAGAATTGTTAGCAGGGCCGAATTCAGATATCGTGGTGCAAAATCAGGCCCGACATGTCCGTTGGCTGGATAATGACACTTGGTTATTTGAAACCGGCTTCCATGGTCACACCCGTGTGTATCAAGGGTCAGCTACAACGAATCAGTTGTTGCTTGATACACCGCAATACTTGCAGGACTTTGCAATCGGTAAAGGGACCGTCATTTTGGCACAGCAAGATACGGCGCACCCCAGTCAATTATTGGCGCTCGATTTAGCAACGAAGGGCACGCAAATTGTTTTTGATGCCAATGCCACCTTGCAATTCCCACGGGCTGAAAAGTATGTCTTCAGTAGCGAGGATGGTTCGCCAGTAGATGGTTGGTTCTTGGCAGCACAAAGCGAGGGTCCAGCACCGGTTGTGTTGTACGTGCATGGCGGACCGCATGGGGCTTATGGGGATGCCTTTTTCTGGGAATTCCAGCGTTTTACCGAAGCGGGGTATAACGTGGTGTTCACGAACCCACATGGTTCAACCACGTATGGCCAGGACTTTATCAACGCCGTGGTTAACCACTATGGCGAACAAGACTTCCGTGATGTGATTGCCGGCTTGGATGTCGCATTGCAACGTTTTGGTGAGTACATCGATGCCAGTCAGCAAATCATTATCGGTGGTTCGTATGGCGGCTTTATGACCACTTGGGCGATCGGTCACACTAGTCGATTCGAAGCGGCGATTTCACAACGGCCGGTCACCGAGTGGTTACACCTGACCGGTGCCAGTGATATTGGCTACAATTTTGTGCAAGACGAAATGGGCGCCAATCCTTACAGGCCAGCTGGTCGTGAGGAATTGATTAAGCGTTCACCAATTACGTATGCCGCACAAGTGAAAACGCCACTGCTCATGTTGCATGGTGAGTATGATCTCCGAACGCCCATTGCACAAACCGAGATGTATTACACAGCTATTAAAACATTGACAGATACGCCGGTTGAAATGGTGCGGTTCCCGCAAGCTTGGCATGGGGTATCGCGAAATGGCTTACCAAACCTACGCGAGACTCGTTTGACCGTCATGTTTGATTGGCTACAAAAGACACTAGCATAGCAATAATATAAACACCGCCTCCGCACAAGCAGTGTGCAGAGACGGTGTTTTTCGTTATATAACTATATATATTTATGCGAATATGAATTTTTGTCCTTATATATATTGGCGTGGGGTATAATAGAGGAAACATTCGGAAATGAGGCCACTTATATGGCAAAAGTAAATCCGTTTTCACCTAATTTTGGGAAACTACCTAATGTGTTTTTGGGTCAGGAAACGTTAATGCGATCTTTATTAGATGCTGCCAAAAATAGCAATAGCCCTTGGCGCACCACGTTATTGACTGGGGCAAGGGGAACTGGTAAAACGGCTGCGATGGAAGAGATGCGAGTTAAATTTCCTAAGAACACGGTTTTTGTGAACACCGCGGCGGATGATAAATTACTAGATACTATGTTGGATGCATTGGAGTTGGCGACAATTAGTGAACTAGACGTCCATTTAAGTGTTGATCTGGGAGTGCTTAAACTGGGGACCCAGGACAAGAAGTTGGCGACTTTTTATGGTAAAGCCACCCCGATTATTCAGCAATTGTCAGTTGGCAATCGTTTGATTGTGTTTACGATTGATGAAGTACAGACTAATGTCGAGACGTTGATCGAATTTGCTAAGGCGTATCAACTTTGGGTTCGAGATGGCTATAACGTCATGCTGGTTATGGCGGGATTGTCATTCTATATGGACGACCTATTGAATAATAAAGCGGTGACATTTTTACGTCGGTCACAGCAATATAAATTACGACCCGTATCGACCCCTAAAGAAATTGCCGCAACGTACATCACTGAGTTGCAGAAAAACGGGATAACGCTGTCGCAACAACATGCGTTGTACTTGGCGAAAGAAACCCGGGGCTATCCATATTTGATTCAATTATTTGGTGCTAAATTGTGGGATTTAGGTGTAAAAGTGATTGATGATGAGGCAATTAGTGCCGTTGAGAATTATGCGAAGGATATGATGTTCAGCAATGTTCACCGGTTAATTTTGCATGAATTGTCAGCACAAAGGTTGCTATATGCACAAACCATGGCAAAATTGATGGGTGATGGCGATATTGCAACGACAAGTGCAATTGCCGAGAGTATGGGAAAAACAACGTCAGCACTCAGTCAGGCACGCGAGGCGCTTTTGAATTTTGGCTTAATTGCTAGTCCGAAACGTGGGGAAGTTATGTTTACTATTCCGTACACGAAGGAATTCTTTCTAGGTGAATTATCTGAATTGCATGACGATTATGACTACACGATGTGGTTATAAGGATTGAAAAACGTGGGTTAATAAGAGATATGAAAATAACGAAAAATACGGTCATGCTGGGAATTGCGACAATCGCAGTGCTAGTTGTCGCGATGCTGGGTGTTGCGAAGGGCACTAAGCATGAATCAACAACGACGAAGCATGTGGCGGCAAGCCTGTCAGCAGCTAAATTACCAAGCAGTAGTCAATCGATTGCCTCGTCACAATCAACGAGTAGTCAAGCCGATGACGTATCGGCTTCATCAGCAACGTCGGTGACAACAGCCACGGCGACGAATGATGCTAAGCCAACTGACGCTGATCAGAGCTACGCGGATGCGGTAGCGTTGGCAACACGTGAGGCCCGTCAAACTGTGACGTCAGACCGTTACCGCTTTGTGGGACCTAAGGGTGGTCGTAATACAGATAAAGAAATTAAGATTGGCTTCCAGAAAATCAGTAACAACCAAGATAGCGCCCAAGGTTATGCCTTTTTAGTTTATGATCGCGCGGGGAAATTATTACGTCGCGAAGGATTCTAAGATATTACTAGCATCTGTCAGATTTGTATGCGAAACTGGCAGTACGGAGGGGTATCTTATGACATTACCAAAATTAATCGCCGTCGATTTGGACGGCACATTTTTTGATGACCACCAGCAAGTTAACGCTGCCAAATTTACGGCGTTATTGGATCGTTTAGATGCAGCTGGTGGCCATTTTGTTGCAGCAACGGGGAATAGCCGCGACGTGGTGGATCATTTTTTGGCACCGTTTGTCGGTCGATTTGACTATGTTATCCAGAATGGTGGTCAAGTTGTCACCAAGGACAACGAGACGTTAGCCTTACACGGTTTGGACCAACGCCAACTGGAACTTGTTAAGGCGACGGTTGAGGCCGACGATTTGGCACCACGCCACGGAAACGTCTACAGCACAGCAACGGATGGGTATATGATGCGCGCCGATAAAGGTCAGGGTGAATTGTATCAGAATATGGTGATGGAGTTTCCAAACTTGATTTTTATCGATGATTTATCGGAAATTCCTGATCCAGTAATCAAGATTATTTTGAACTGGCCCGAGTCTGAAGCGACACCTTTTATGGCCAAGTTGAACGCCGAACTCGCAGGTACGGCGCACGTCACAACGTCTGGCTTCGGCATGATTGATGTGGTGGCGCCCAATGTGAACAAGGCAGTTGGATTGCAGACGTTGGCGAACCACTATGGGGTGACGTTTGATGACATGATGGCCTTCGGGGACGGCGCAAATGACATCGAGATGTTGCAGGCGGTTGGCCAGCCATTTGCAATGACCAACGCAGCGCCTGCTTTGCTTGAGCAGTTCCCCCAGACCGTCGCCGACAACAATCATGACGGTGTATTAGACACAATTGCGACATTCTAGACGGTTCATTTCGTTAGTAAAGGTATCAGGCCTGATAATAACGACATGGAGGTACGGGGATGAAAGGATTTGAATTGGTATTTGAGACAACAGTTGTGAACCTTGCAACAGCCACCTTACGACTGCGGTCGGTGACGAAAGTTGAGAAGACAGGGTTCAAGTCCGAGAAGAAGTGATTAAAAAAGGCTCTATACCCAATAGCGTTGGTAGACAATAAAATTGGAGATTAACGTGATTTGAAGGGTCGTAAAAATCGGTGATGACAGAAGTGTTATTACCGATTTTTTAGAATTTTACATACTTCATTTGGATACAGACGATGTGTGTGACTGCTTGACGTAAATCCATGATTTGATAGACTTATTATTAGTTAGAACTGCATAAAGTTTAAGGAGTTAAATATGAGTTTTGATATGAAGAAGATTGTTGCGGGTGTAGCAGTGGTTGCTACATTGGCTGGCGTCAGCACTGTGGCAACTACGCAAGCAGCAAGTGCTGCACGCACTACGTCTCACACGACCGGTTACATCAAAGATGGTTCACAATACAACGGCGGTTACCGTTGGTATGATCACGGCAAGTTATACACTGGCTTCCGCTTCTACATGGGTACGTACTACTGGTTTATCAATGGTGTTCGTCAAAACCAAGGTTGGCGTTCTGCTTGGGGTATGACGTACTACACAGACAATACTGGACGTGCTGTCCAGGGCACTTACAAGGTTGGTTCAACTGTGTACGACTTTGGTAACAACGGTACATTCTTCTCACGTGGAGTTGTGAAAGATGCGTACGTAAATGTTCCTGGTGTTGGTTGGCGCTGGGTTCAAAATGGAAAGATGTTCACTGGATTTAAGTTCTACATGGGTACCTTCTACTGGTTTGAGAATGGTATTCGGCAGGACAATGGTTGGCGCCATGCATGGGGTATGACCTACTACACGGATAACCAAGGACGTGCTGTCCAAGGTTGGCGTAACATCGGTGGCAAGAACTACTACTTCGGTAACAACGGCACATTCTTCTTGCGCAACACCCAGCCAGCACAACCAACGACACCATCTGATCCTAACGCTAACGGTAAGGGTGATAACTTCAACCCAGGTGCTGTTGTTGACAGTGGGAACAACAACGACAAGTGGGACGTTTGGGGATAATCTAATCACAGATTGACTAAACTACCCTATGATTGAATTTAAGGGAATCGCCGTGGCGCTGTCTGTATACATCCACGACAATTCACAGTACAACGGTGGATACCGTTGGTACTAAGACGGTAAGCTATACACGGGCATCCGCTTCTAAATGGAATCTTGACTGTTTCATTGACGGTGCTCGTCAAAACTCTGGTTTTCATCGACTTTCGAATACATTTGAGCTATTGGTGTTTTTATTTTTTTGAGAATGTTTGTAAAACATAAAAAACGGCGTTGGTGATTTCTTAGCGAGACCTAAAAGAATAGAACCTTAAAAAAGCAGTGCGCATCCAAATTTCTGGGTACGCACTGCTTTTTGTTTAAAGGTTTATCCGTCTAGCAGCCTGCTTGAAGGCGAGGTCATCAGAGCGTTTTCCGATAACGATTATTTCTGCAACGATTGGACCTTCATCCGTTGGCATAAAAATAATTCTTAAGCCTAGTCGTTTCATTTTAATTTCCCTCAGCATAATGAGGTTACCAGCTAACGGCTTGCCGGCATTATACGGATCATTTTTAATTTTTTCTAGTCCCTTGTCTACTTGGACTTTCTGAGAACCGTCAAGTTTCTTATAGTCAGAAACTGCTTCTTTTAGCCAGGCTAGGCCACTATTGGTCATGACCATTCATCCTCGATTTCTGATAAATCAGTATTCACGGCATCACCACGAACTTCAGAATCTGAGAGTCGTTCTCCATTGTCGTTTAATAAGCGTTGCAATGCGATGATTTGGTAGGCCTGTTCATTTACTAGGTCTGTTAAGTTTGAATTTTCTTCTTCAAGAATTTCTTTTCGTTCAACGTAGCTAGTTGATACTAGGTTTGCAACTGGCTCATTCCGGTTGAGGATGTAGATGGGCGTATTGGTGGCATGTTGAACGTTATCAATTGCCTGTGTTGGAGACTTTTTTAATTCAGACACACTCATGAGAATGGCGTCTGCGTGTACTTTAGTTGCCATAAGTTACTCTCCTTTTTTGATTATCGTTATTATACCATGAAAGGTACTTCTAATAGCACTTTTAAACGTACGATAGAAGTTAATGAAGTGCGTTATTCAAACGCTAGAAATATAACGTCGCATTTAAATTGATAGTATAGAACTTTGCCAGAATATACATGAATTTACTGTACTCAATATAAAATGTTAAATGGTCATTCTGGTGTTGGATATACACTTATACGACAATAAGAATAAATATTTAAGGGCAATAGAACGTGATACGGAACCTGTGACCGATGAGCAAGGTCGCTGGACTGGTGATTTTAGAATAGGACGGACAACCAGGTCTTATTACAAGGGATCGAAAAATCCATTCTTTAAAATTTCTGAATAAATGACGTGTTTTATAAAGGCCAAATTGGATTGCTAAAATAGCAAATTTTATTGGATTTGTATGTGACGTGACTTTCTTATTCTAAATAATTGGACTGCACTTCAAGGTGACTGCCTTTTTTAAGGATTTTTATTATAAAACAATACTATTAAAGTATAATCTAAATCATCTGTTTTAATATTGGAGGAATTAGAGAGATGGCAGAAGAGAATACGGTGACGGGTTTAACGCCTACAGAAACGGACAAAAACACAGCATTATATATGTATGGTATTTTTGATCGAAAAGAGAATTTGGAAAAGAATATATCTGACGCCAATGCGGAAGTTGCAGAGTATGGCGCTCAAATCAAAAATGGTGAGGCGATTCTTAAGCAATATACATACGGTAAAACATTGTTATTGCAAAACAGTAAGGTAGTTGCAGCAATCGCATACATTATGTTTATTACTGTTGCTACAAGCGTCGAATATGTTGGTTTAATTTTGGGAATTGTGGTAGCTGGCGCTATTGTATGGGGTTACACAAAGTTTAAAACTCGGGGAGTAAAGGAGTATGTGGCCAATGCTCGTGAACAGTCTCAACTTTGGCAGAATCAATCAAATCGATACCAAAGTCTATTGAACGAATTCTTGCATGATGAGGAAGTCGCTAGCGCACTAGCCATTTGGCCTCACGATATGCAAACTTCTTTTGACGCTGCAAATGTATTTGACCTAATTCGTGTTGGGCGAGCTGATTCTTTGAAAGAAGGGTTTAACATTTGGAGTACGGTTTCACATCAGCAACGAATGGAACAACTTCAAGGTCAATCAGTCAATTTGTTGAACAACATGAATGGCAACATGAAGCAAATGGCACAACAACAACAAGTGGTTATCCGAAAGATCGACGAACAAATTGTATCTGCACGAGCTAACACAAAGAGTTTGATTGCTGCACAAGCGGCATCAACTGCAGCAATTGTTTCTTCAATCGGCGCTGCCTCGGTTAATAATGAAAACGCTATTGCTTCAGCCGCACGTTCTCTTCGTCGATAAGTGAATCATAGGGTTGTTCATGTTTTTAATAAATGAGTACTTCTAAAGTAACGATTTGAAAATTGAATCAGACTTCAAACATTCCAGCAATGTCAAATCTCGTGTATGACATTGCTGGTTTTATTTCCCCGTTTTTAAACCTGAAAAACATTATTTTGTAAACAATTCGATAAAAAATGATTGTAAATGATATTTTTTTCATATATTTTTAGATGCAGATTAACCAACTGCTTATAAGTGACTGGTGAGTTACATGAATCAATCACATCTTTCTTATGAGTGTTTAATGCTCGTATAACCAGCATTCTAACGCCTGTCCTGTTGGATAGGCGTTGTTTGTTATGTGAGTCCATTCGAATATAGAAGTATAAATTTTCTGATTAATTGTATTGATTTATCCAGTAAAAAAGACCTCTTTAGTATGCAATTTGAGTTGAATTTTATTTAATCTTGTGTAGAAAAAACACTGAGCCTAGTTTAAACTTAAAAAGTTGGTTTAAGTTATTCTTAAGCTGATAAGAGAAAAGAGAATCTATGTTACATAGGAGAGAGAAATGAAGAAAGCTATTTTTTCAGGGATGATCGCCATTAGTAGCTTGGCTATGTTTGCTGGACAGACTAATGTGTCAGCGAATGCTAAGTATAAGCCAGTGCCTAAGGTGAGCGTAACGTATCGTATGGTTGATTCGCGGACCGGAGCAGTTCTACGTACGCAAAAAGTCACATACAACAAAAATGCTAAGGCGGTTAAGAGCTACTCGGCAATTTATGGGTACAATACACCGCGTACAACAAATTTCAAAGTGGCGTATTCACAAACTAAAACGATCGGTTACACACCTAAACAATTTACGGTTACGAACCGTTTTTATAACACAGTGACGCATATGTATTTGGCAAATAAGACGGTGAGAGCTTATTACAACCAAAACTTTAATGATGCGCCAACTGTTGCTGGATACATCCGTCCGGCCGCGCAACGTTTTGTTGTAAAGGGAAATGTAACTCGAACTTTTAATGTGTTAGCAAATAAGGGAACCTTGCAGAACCCGGTAACGGTTGGTACAGCTACAACATTGGATAATAATTCAGTCGGTTTTTCTAATGATCAATATACTTGGGGTGTTCTTAAGTTGATAAATCCGGGTTATCGCGCAACTAGCACACGGACGATGAATGATTATTTGGCGAACAACCAGCAATCCAACTATAACAAGTGGCGCAATACGTACCTTTTCGGAGCGCAACAACTAACGCTTCCAGCCGGAAATGCTTGGTTATCGGTACCAGTAGACAAGATAGATACTGATCAAGTAATTGCCGTTCGTCTGTCTACTAAGGATGGTGCAAACATTATGAGTCCGCTATCCGTACAATCTGATCGGTTGATGTATTTAAACGGGTATAACCAGGCCACATTAACAACGAAGTTATACGGTAATGATGATAATGCTGCTTGGACGAGTGGGGGATTTACACCGTATTTTGACTATTATATTAATAATAAAGCGGGTAACGCCTTGTACTTCCGAGTGCCTAACACGATAATGACACAAGATTTACGTGTAGGGTTCCAATTGCGTACTGGACAGTGGGTTTACTACCGTCCAAGTGCAACATCGGTATATTAAGCTAGAACAATTTTTAGACTAATTAATACATCTTCTGATATCTGAATTTCAGTAGATGTACCAAAATAAGTCAATAAAGTGAGGGAAATTTGTCTAAAGACAGTAATGAGTAAACTAATCGTTTCTCCATTTAAGCTTTCACTGATAAAATAATAGTAGAAACAAGATTGGAGGAACGAATGTCATGACATCATCACTATATATGTTGTTCAATCAAACGACAGGGACTCCGGAATTAGGGGCCTACTTCGTGACTGAACTAGACGCCAAAAAGTATATGTATGCTCACGGCATGCAAGGTTACACGGTTGTGAAGCCAGCACGATTGACTTTTGACAAGCCAACTCGTAAGCGTGCATAAAATCAGAATGATAGGGGACTTAGGCAACTAGGTCCTCTTTTATTTTGCCTGCATGATGTTGAATTTCGTCTACCAGCTACCTTGGATGATAATCAAAAAAATCATGAGTGGATCTCGGCTGCTGGCATGGTGGTTGGGGTGTGACGGAGCGATTTGCCCAGGTAAATCTTTGGCGGAGTCACACCCCAACCACCATGCCTCGTGCGGTAGCACGACAAACAACATAGAACTGAATTCCCGCCGTTTGTGTTAATCAGGCTACTCGCGTTATAATTGTAAGGATAATAAGTAACTGTTGAGAAGTTGGAAACGAGAGTGGTATGTTAACAGTCATCAAACAGCACGAAGATGAAAATGTGATTGTTTACGATTACTACATCGAAGGGCGACAAGATGTTTACGAAGATACCGGCCATATTGTCATTGAGTCGATGGGTGGTTCTGCGACTTGGCGCGCCGTAAACGATGATACAGAACAGTATCTAAAGCAAGCCATCACCGCGTTGATCATGAAACGCAACGAAAACGGTGGTGTGTACCCAGATAACTTAAAGGTTGTGCAGGGTTAACAAAATTGAATAAGAGAGTCAGCAAGAGACATAAAACCGCTGGCATGGTAAACAGATGATGTTTATTATGCCAGTGGTTTTTTTATTAGCTATTTTCGAGTATGATTATTAATAATAATTACTAAAAATAACAATAAAGTTTTTGATGGGGAGAATAATGGGGAAGATAAAATTACCAAACATGCGGTTTTACACCTTTAATGGCGTGCATGCGGAAGAAAAACAGTTGGGGCAACAGTTGAGCGTGGATGTGGTTGTGCATTATCCCATTGAGCGCCTGGTGCAAGGGGATGACTTAGCAACGACGATTTCTTATAGTGCGGTGTATCGCACTGTCGAACGCGTTGTGACAACGAATCAATTTGATTTAATCGAGTCCGTCGCATTGTTAGTCATGCGCACCTTGCAAACTGAATTTCCGCAAGCCACGCAGGTCGATGTTGCGGTTACCAAGCACGCCTTACCGGTGCCGGGTATCTATGACCCGTTTACCGTTTCCGTATCGACGGCGGAGGAATAACACATGACTACGGCATATCTGAGTATCGGTAGTAATCTTGGCGACCGCCAGCAGCACTTACAAACTGCAGTGACCCTGTTAAAGGCCCATCCCGCGGTTAACCAGGTGGTGGTATCGGGCCTGTATCAAACTGAACCGGTTGGACCAGTACAACAGGATGATTTTTTGAATATTGCGGTGCGGTTGGAGACGACTTTGACTGCGCCGGCGTTGTTAGCTCTCCTGCATGAAATTGAACAGGCTGGTAATCGGGAACGTCAAATTCATTGGGGTCCTCGGACAATTGATTTAGATATTTTATGGTTTGGCGAGTCAGTAATTAACACTACCACGTTACAGGTGCCACATCCGGAAATGGCTAATCGGTTATTTGTCTTGGCCCCCTTGCGTGAAGTGGCAACACCAGAACGGGTAGCGACCGTAACCGACTTAATTGCAGCGACAACGGATACGAAACAAGTCATGAGAATAGGGGAGTTTGAAGACCATGCAAACGAGTGAAGAAGATGTGCGTCGGCTACTTACGGCGATTGGAGATGATCCGTCCCGCCCAGGTTTGATAGAAACGCCCGCCCGAGTCGTGAAAGCCAACGCTGAAATTTTTGCGCATACCGGTGAAACCACGTTTACTGACTACAAATTATTTGAGGTAGCTACAGATACTGATATGGTGGTGGTGGCCGACATCCCGTTTTATAGCATGTGTGAGCACCATTTGCTGCCATTCTTTGGGACGGTCACGGTTGCCTACCAACCAAAACAGCAGGTAATCGGGTTGAGCAAAATTCCGCGCCTCGTTGATTGGGCAGCCCGTCGACCAAGCGTCCAAGAAGGTCTAACAACATTGATTGCAGATGAGCTATCGCGCATTGTGTCAGCTGAAGGCGTCGCGGTACACATTTCGGCCCGCCATATGTGCATGGAGATGCGCGGTATCAACCGGCCTGGTACAACCACGACGACTCAAGTCACGCGCGGAATTTTCAAGACGGATGCCATGCTGCGCCAAGAATTTCAACAACAGGTGCACTAAATGCGGACCTATGAAGAAGTACTTAACTTGATGGACAGCGGTTGGCGCGTTGATGATGCGGGCCGTTTGAATTTTTTGCGCCAGGTGAATAAATGGTTGGGTCAGCCAGACCGGCAACTTCGGATTGTCCATGTGGTTGGAACGAATGGCAAGGGATCGGTTGTTGAGATGACAGCTCGCATACTAGAAGCGGCTGAGTATCAAGTTGGCACGTTTACATCACCCGCCTTGTTTGATGCGCGTGAACAGGTACAACTAAATCATCACAACATGTCAAAATCAGCAGTGGTCCATTGGTACGAACACATTCGCACGGTCTTAATGGCCCATGGTGAGGAACCAGCCACATTATCAGCTTTTGAATATTGGACGTTTATGGCCTTGCTTTATTTTGCTGATGCCCACGTTGATGTTGCAATTATTGAGGCGGGCTTGGGCGGTAAACAAGATGCCACCCATGTGATTAGTCGGCCGGCCGTGGTTGCGGTTACGCCAATTAGTTTGGACCACATGCAATGGTTAGGCGACACGCTTGAAGCGATTGCGACTAATAAAGCGGCGGTTATTCAACCAGACAGTCGTGTGGTGAGCGCGCAACAGGAACCGCGCGTTGCGGCTATTTTGCAACACGCTACGCAGCAAGCCCAAGCAACCTGGCAGGCAATTGATGTACCGGTCGAAATCTTAGTAGATACGCCAGCGCAACTACGACTTCAAATTGCGGGGGTGCCTTATGAACTCGGTTTACGCGGACAAATGCAGGCTGAAAACGTTCGGCTAGTTTGGCAAATTTTAGCCCAACTCGACTTGCCAACGACACCTGAAAAGCGGCAATTTGGCTTATCACAAGCGACGTTATTTGGTCGGTTAACGGTGACTGGACAGGTGATTTATGACGGCGCGCATAACCCAGCGGGTGCTCAGCAGTTAGCTAATGAATTGGATCGCTGGGGGTTACGGGGACACGTTATTTTGATTCTGGGGATGCTCGCCGATAAAGATACCACGGCAATTCAAGCAGCGTTAACACCGTTAGCGCGCCAAGTAATTGGGGTGACGGCGGATAATCAACGGGCAATGTTGGCGGCTGACTTCGCCCAACAGACTGCTACGTTGGGTGAGGCAATGACACAGGCAAAACAACGAGCGACAGCGACGGATTGGATTGTTGTTGCCGGTTCGTTCTATACGATTAAAGGGGTAATCACACATGGCGATTTGGCAAGTGAACACGACGCGTTTATCTGATGATGCAGGGCTAATTATTGGCATTTTAAATACCAGCCCGGAATCGTTTTACGACGGTGACCAGGTAGCCACAGCGACCGCCTCAGTTGCGCGAGCGTTGCAATTATACGCGGATGGGGCCGACATCGTTGAAGTGGGTGGTCAGACAACGCGACCTGGCTTCCAAGTGCAGGGACTTGAATTGACGCCTGAACTGGAGATTGAACGCACGATACCCATTATTACAGCGATTAAGCAGGCGCAACCGCAGGCATTAGTGGCGATTGATACGTATAAGTTTGAGGTGATGGTCGCAGCGGTGAACGCTGGTGTTGATGTGATTAATGACGTGAATGGTTTTACGGATGATCCACGCAAATTGGCGTTCTTGACGACAACGACGGTCGGGTTGCTGACGATGTGGAATCCCCGCCAAGCGCATGTCCCTGACGTGCGGTCCGGTCTCCGCGACTGGGCAATGGCTAATTTGAACACATTAATGGCAGCCGGCATTGCTGCGGATCGAATTTTACTTGATCCGGGGCTTGGTTACGCCAAAGATAGTGCACTAGCGCATGATTTGGCGATTATGAAGCACGTCGACGTTCTGAAAGATCTAGGACGGCCAATCTTGGTTGCAGTCTCGAATAAAGGATGGGCCAAGCAATTGCTCGGTTTAGATAAACAGCATCGCACAACGGTATCACTTGTGGCAGCGCAAGCGATGATGGGCCGTGGTGCCCGCGTTTTGCGAGTGCATGATGTCAAACAAACTCGTGATATGTTACAGGTGCTGGCAGCCATTGATCACATTTAAGCCCCATTTTAGGTACCATTAGCCTTGCTTTAAGGAACTACCACTATAGTTAATCATGTTGACAGGGGGAACACCTAATCAACACAAACCAAAAGTGACAACTCATAACTCTCTCTAAATAATGATCGCCTGTCGCCCAGCAGGCTGGATCCGAAAGACCCGTTAGCTAAACAGCTAACGGGCTTTTTGTTATAGGAAAATGAAAATATTCACGTTGTTGTCATTTAGTTTTCATTAAGGGAGAATTGCTATATTAGTTGAATTGAAAATTCTGAATTAAAGGAGCGACTGTTGTGAAAAAATCAAATAAGCAGGACAAACGACAGGCGGAAAACCTTTTACCGTGGTTAATTCCCATTGCATTGATTATTGTTTGGCAGGTAGCGGTCGATGCCAAGTGGATTGACGCAACCTATGTGCCGAGCCCATTAGCGGTCTTGGAACAAGGGGTGACGTTATGGCAAGCCGGCACGCTACAACAAAATATGGGGATTTCGTTATACCGGGCCACGATGGGATTGCTAATCGGCGGTGCGGTTGGCTTTGTGCTGGGTGTTGCGAATGGTCTATCCCGCATCAGCCACGCATTGTTCAACTCGACTATCCAAATGGTGCGTAACATTCCGCACTTGGCATTGATTCCGTTAATCATCATTTGGTTTGGAATTGGCGAACCAGCCAAAGTCACACTGGTTGCCATCGGCGTCATGTTCCCGATTTATATCAATACCTTGCATGGTATTCAATCAATCGACCCGAAGTTAATTGAAATGGGGCAATCGTATCGATTAACGAAATGGCAGATGTTTACGAAAGTGATTTTCCCTGGCGCAATGCCAACTATCTTGATGGGCTTACGGTATGCGCTTGGGGTGATGTGGACGACGTTGATTGTTTCTGAAACGATCTCGGCCAGTTCCGGTATTGGTTACATGGAAACGAATGCCCAACAATTTTTGGACATGCCAACCATCTTTTTAGCCATCATTATCTATGCCATTTTAGGAAAAGTATCGGATTGGATCGCGGCATTATTGGAATCAATTTTGTTAGACTGGCAAGCTAGTAAAGGAGGCCGTTAATGGCAACGGATGATTTAATACAACTCACGGATGTGACGAAAAGCTATCAGCAACACACGGTGTTACATGACGTCAATTTAACAATTAAAACGGGTGAGTTTGTGGCATTTGTTGGTGAATCGGGTGGTGGTAAATCAACGCTGCTCCGATTAATAGCGGGTCTTGAACCAGCCACGACGGGTCAGCTAATGATGGATGGCCGAACAATTAACGGGTTGAATACAGTTGCTCGGGTAATGTTTCAAGATGATCGTCTCTTACCTTGGATGACGGTCCTTGAAAACTTGTCCTTTAAGTCACGCGATATGAATGAAAAAGTGCGTGCCCAAGAGTTGCTTGACCTTGTCCAACTCCACGATTTTGCGAATTATTATCCTAATCAATTATCAGGTGGGCAAAAGCAACGGGTTGCATTGGCACGAGCTTTAATGGCGTCGCCTAAATTGCTGTTGCTAGATGAGCCGTTGGGGGCACTGGATGCCTTAACGCGTTCACGCATGCAAGAGCTGATTGCGGACATTGTGGATCAAGAAAATCTCACCACGATTTTAATTACCCACGACGTTCGTGAAGCCGCAAAAATGGCGGATCGGATTGTGGCCATTAAACATGGCACAACTGGGTTAACCGTCCCTGGTCATCGTCATCAAACTGATGAAATGGCCATGATAGCGGTGGCAAATGAGGTCCAAGAATTTATTCTGTCAGATTAAGGTGAGGCATGAACATGAAAAAACGATGGCAAAAAGTAATTTTAGTCGTGCTCCTGTTTTTCTGGGCAGGTGGGACTTACTACGGCTACCAACAGACAACCGGTTCACGTGATAAGTTGCAAAAGGTGACGATTGGTTACCAAAAAGGTGATCCAGTTGACGTGTCACGGTCGCGGGGCGTGCTTGTTAAGAAGATGAAGGAACTTGGTTATCGAGTGGTCTTTAAAGAATTTGCAGATGGCGCATCTGAAATGCAAGCGCTGGCAGCGGGAAGCATTAACTACGCGCGGACGGGTGATACGCCACCAGTGACAGCCGCGGCATCCGGTACGGATATTGCCTACATTGCAGCCGGTGCGAGTCGATCATCTGGGTCAGGCATACTGGTACAAAAGGATTCGGACATTGATTCAGTGAAGGCGTTGCAAGGTAAAAAGGTGGCGTACACACAAAGTACATCTTCACAATTTTTGTTGCTGCAAGCCCTGTCGAAGGCGGGGATGTCAGCTTCAGATATTGAGTGGGTTAACATGAAACAGGCCGACGCGGCGATTGCCTTCTCTAAGGGTGACGTTGACGCGTGGGTCACATGGGATCCGTACACGGCACAAGGTCAAGTGACGCAACAAGCCAAATTGTTAACGAACGGAGATGGTTTATCGCAGAATCGTGATTTCATCTTATCAACGCAACAGTATGCAAAAAAGCACGAAGCGGTTAACGAATACCTCGTGAAATACTTGTCTGAAGATATGACGTGGGCAAATGAGCATCCCAAGGCGTTGACGAAATTGCTCACGAAGGCATTGGGCATGAAGCAAACGATTGTCGCTAAAATGGTTGATCGGCGCGATTGGACATTAACGCCGATGACCAAGGCAATTGCAAAGGAAGAACAGACGATTGCCGATGTTTTCTATGAAAATGATTTAATCAAGCAACGTATTAACGTCAGTGATGATGTGATTTACGTGTCAGAATAACGAAGGGAGCATGAGATGACAGTTTTAACGAGGGACTTGCAGGCACAATTGACGGCGCATGCCGATGATGTGATGTTAGTCTCGTTGACGGATGAACGCCAATATACCGGCCAGCAGGTGACTGCGCTGGTCGAACAAATGAAACAGACGTTGGTCGCGCAAGCAATCGGTGCGGGGGATGTCGTCCTTATCGCCTTGGCCAATCATTGGCTGTACCCGATTTTGGAACAAGCCTTATGGGAAATCGGCGCAATTGCGCATCCAGTAGCACCGACTTCGGGGGTGCGTGAAATTCTCGATGAGTTTGCAGATTATCACTATACAGCCGGCATCTTTGCGGAGAGTTTTCGACCAGCCCTTGCCACGCAACCGGACTTTTTGGATCAGACGTTCGCAATTCATGAGCAACCGGTCTATTTTTATCGCTATCAGCAGGGTGAATCGTTTCAGGATGATATGACGCTAAGTGATGACAGTCCGGCCGTTATTCTAAACACCTCAGGGTCTACTGGCAAGCCAAAGCGGGTTGGGTTAACGCACGCGCAACTTGCGAACTCTGCGCACCACATTGCTGCCTCACAGCGTTTAACAAATCAGGATGCCACAATGGTGGTGATGCCGATGTTCCACGTCAATGCGCAAGTGATTGCGATGCTGAGCACGCGTTTGTCGGGTGGCAAGCTGGTCGTTGCTGAAAAATTTTCGGCTTCCAAATTTTGGGAAGCTGTGGCGGATCATCAAGTCACGTGGGTCTCAATTGTGCCAACTATAGTGCAGATGTTGCAGCAAAATGAACGCGCTCGGACGGCCTTCGCGCGTCGCCAAGCGGACGTGCAGTTAAAATATGTTCGTTCGGCATCCTTTTCACTACCGGCAGAACAATTGGCTGCGTTTCAAGACCAATACGGTATTCCAGTCATTGAGGGTTACGGGATGACTGAGGCAGCTTCGCTAATTGCGTTAAATCCATTTGACGCCCCGAAGCCTGGTAAAGTTGGCTTACCAGTGGCAACTGAGATTGCCTTATTGGTGGAGAATCAGGTGACCAATGTACCAAATCAAACTGGTGAAATCCTATTGCGCGGGGACCATGTCATTACAGATTATGTTGATCCAAAGCCAAGTGCATTTCATGATGGTTGGTTACGGACGGGTGATTTAGGTCGTTTTGACGATGATGGGTACTTGAAAATTGTTGGTCGCATCAAAGATATCATTAGTCGTGGTGGCGAAAAAGTTGCGCCAGCTGCGATTGAGGCAGTCCTGCGACAACTCGACTTTGTGGCTGACGTGGTAGTAGTTGGGACGCCGGATGCATTGTATGGTGAAGCGGTGACGGCGGTGGTGATTCCAACGGCAACTGACCTGACTGAAGCTGAGATGACAACTAAACTGTTGGAACATGCCAGCACGCAGTTGTCACAACCGGCGCGACCAACGCAGGTGTTCTTTGTCGCGGATTATCCACGTAACCCAACTGGCAAGGTGGTTCGGCCACAACTAGCCGCGACGATAGGAAAGTAGGCGCATGGCAGAAAAAAAGAAACGACCTTATCTATATGAGGTGGATATCTTACGATTGATTTTTATAACGGGTGTGTTGTTAAATCACACTACTAGTATGATGGGTGGCCATATGGGAGTTGGGTCTTGGGAAAATCATTTCCTGGACGCGACGCACTTATCGCTACACTTTACCCGGATGGGCTTTATGTTCATTACTGGCTTAGTGTTATTCCTACAGCATTATCATAAGGAACTACATGTCTGGTCATTCTGGAAAAAACGTTATTTAGGCGTTGGCATTCCCTTTGTGAGTTGGACCGCTATTCTGTTAGCCGGTGACTTAATCGGCACAGGCAATTTTTCATGGGCGGCATTCTGGCCTAAGTTTGGCTATCTGGTCACGCACGGAACGGATTACTATATGTATTACATCATCGTGACGATGCAACTGTACCTGATTTTCCCAGCTTTGGTTTGGCTATTTAAGCATTTCAAGCATAGCCACGGTCAAATTTTATTGGTGTCATTTTTATTCCAAATCATCATGTTAGTGTTTATCAAGTATGGGTTGCCACACCTTGATACGTCGGGGTTGCCATTTTTGTTTAAAAACTATGGCTTTAGTTTGCTGGTCTACCAGTTCTACTTTGTCTTGGGGGCGTTTGCGTCAATTCATTACGATGCCTTCAAGCAATTTATTACGACCCATCATCGCTTCATTGGGTGGAGTACGGTGGTGTTGGCCGTGGGAACGATTGGTGAGTATTACTACAATTTGAATGTACTGGGGTTGAGCTTGAAAAAAACGTTGGAAATTCACCAACCGTATATTTTCATCTATGACCTGTTTATTATTGGCTTTATCATTTGGATCGGACTGCAATACGCCAAGTATCGTGATAATGGTTTGCCGCAATGGTTTGTAAGTTTCGTCTCAACCGGGGCTAAAGTTGGCTTTGGGATGTACTTGGGGCAAACAGTGGCGCTTGAAATTGTCGATTTGGGCGTGACGGCGCTTAGTTTGCCAACGGTTTGGAATTTTGTAACGTTACCACTGGTGTTTATCATTGTGGTGGCGGTCGATTATTGCATGTCACTATGCTTCTTCAAAATCCCACCATTTGGTTTTTTGGTCGGACGGCCCCAGTGGCATGTGTCACGTTTGTGGTCAGCAAAATAAATAGCAATACAAGAAGGCTGGACATGTAGATGTCTGGCCTTTTTGATAATTGCCACGAATGATCAAGTCTGACGGAATTCGGTGTACACCAAAAGTAAGTGCGTGATACAATGTACCCGCAGAGGGAAAGCGCTTACATTTAGGAGGTCGTTATGACAGGGGAGTTAAAATCAGCAGGGTACAACCGCTGGTTAGTTATTTTGGGGACTGCATTAGTGCAATTAGGTGTGGGAACGTTCTATGCTTGGTCAATATTCAATACGCCAATTTTGAAAATGTTTGGGGAACTAGCGCTGGATAAGCAGGGACATGTCGCAGCGGTGCAGCCGCATCTGGGATCGGTATCATTGATATTTTCAATCGGGTCATTAACACTTGCATTATCAACAATTGTTGTTGGACGTTTAGTTAAGCGCTTTGGTGTTCGACGAATCACGGTGGTTGCTGGGCTGGTATTTGGTTTATCAGCGTTTATTGTGGCACAACTACATTCGCCCTCACAATTGTGGCTGTATTATATTTTTGCGGGTGTGACACTTGGCGCAGCTGACGGGATTGCTTACATGGCAACGCTGTCAAACGCAATTAAGTGGTTTCCTGAAAAAACAGGGTTTATCTCAGGAATTTCGATCGCCTTTTATGGGCTGGGGTCGTTTGTCTTTAAATACATCGATGCCGCCTTCTTAGGCAATGATATCGTTCATAATTTGCCACGTGCGCTTATGGGGTGGGGTGCGTTGGTTACCATTTTGATTTTAGTGGGGTCGTTGTTCCTTCGAGATGCACCAGAAGCGCAGGTCACTAAAGTTTCCAAGCAACATCAATATACGACGGCGGAAATGTTACGTACACCGCAAGCGTATATGCTATTTATCGCCTTGTTTACCATTTGTTTGAGTGTTTACCTAACAGGAATCGCGACCAATCTTGGTACGAACCTCGCTGGGCTATCAATTGAACGAGCAGCGACGGTTGTGGCCCTAATTGCGATTTCAAATACTGTGGGTCGCTTCGTAATCGGGACATTGTCGGATCGTTTTGGCCGTAAGCCGATGCTGATGCTCACATACAGCGCAACGTTAATCGCCGTTTTGGTGTTGACCTTTAGCAGTCATATTGCTGTACCAATGTTCTATGCCATGATGATGATGGTCGGTTTCTTCTTTGGTGGGACGATTACAGTTTTTCCGTCGTTAGTTGGTGACTACTTTGGTCTGCAAAATCACAGCCAAAATTATGCGATGATTTATCAGGGGTTTGGGTTTGGTAGTTTAGCTGGGGCAATTGTTTTGTCACTGGCTGGTGGCAATCTTGCCGTCGTCTTTTACACCTATATTGTGCTATTGATTGTGTCATTAATCATTTGGTTAACAATCAAAACACCTAAATATGTGGAATCAAAGTAATGAGTTGATTAGAGCTACTTGAAAATCATGTGAAGCGCGAGGATAACTCGCGCTTTTTTTGATCAACCGGTCTATGAATCATGGGCTAAATACCTTGGCTGAGCAATTACCTTGACACGCACAGTAATCCGGTGTAAATTACTGTGTGTCGCAAAGTAATGGAGAAAACAACATGGCAGAAATATCAAAAGATTTAATTCGCGGGCACACAGATACGATTGTGCTTAACATTTTGGCCCAGGGGGATTCATACGGTTACCGTATCGTTCAAGATATCAAGACGATGTCGGGTGGCCAGTATGAAATTAACGAAGCCACACTGTATACCGTGTTCCGGCGTCTAAAAAAGGCCGAGTACGTGACACCATACTACGGCAATGAAACGCAAGGCGGTCGGCGCAAGTACTACGCTATTACCGAGGCTGGTAAACAAGCGTTGGCCGAAGCGCAGGCTGCATGGGACGTGGCGAAAGTTGTCATCGATCAACTCATGACCGGAAAGGTAAACTAAATGATGAATGAAATTATTGAACAAGCATTGGCGCCGGTATTTGCAGGCGTTAAGCGAACTGATGAAGTAAATGATTTTTATGATGAAGTGCGTGCTGATTTAGCCGAAGCCGCTCAAGATAAAATGGCAACCAATGCGATGTTGTCACAAGAAGCGGCAGTGAAAGCGGCGTTGACTGAAATGGGCGATTTACATGAAGCCGTTAAGATGATGGCGGATGATGAAACGCTAACGCCGGCGCCACAGATTGAACCTATTACAGGTAAGCCGGGCAATGTGGAACTGACGGTTGAAGCAGCCGGCCTTCGCAAAGTGAAAATTGACGGGCATTATACAGATGTGCGATTGACGATGAGCGAAACAGCTGAGTTTACGGTTAAGACCATGCAACGTGGTTATTTCAACGGCGAAGTGGCGTTTAAGACAACTGACGGGCAACTAAAAATCACGATGCCGGAACCAAAGAAGTGGTCATTTGTGGTGCCGTTTGCTCACCCACATCAAACGATTGAACTCGGGGTCCCAGCAGAATTTGCTGGTGAGTTGATGGTTGAAACCAAGGCGGGCAATGTGTGGATTGAAAACTTAGTGACCCCAGCATTGACGTTGGTATTGGAAGCTAAGACCGGCAATGTCCGAATCGCTGACGCGGAGATGCACTTAACCCGGGTGAAGATGAAGGCGGGGAACTTGCACATGGATAATGTGACGACTGAGTTTGAGACTGATGTGAAGAGTGGTAACACGAAGGTAGTCGATGCAAAGGGCTTCGGCCAACTGGCTGGTCAAAGCGGTAATTTGACGGTTGATTGGGATGAGTTGCAGGGGGATGTCCACTTGCGCCTGCGTTCCGGCAATATCAAGAATGTTTTGCCACAAACGGCGTCATTTAAGTTCGATGCTCAGAGTGAATCCGGCGTGGTAAAGGTCAAACGCGACGGTGAATTCGATGTGAAAACCATGTCCTACGTGAAGGGCGAAACGGATGACCGGGCTGAGTATTTGGTAAAGGCCCAAGTGAAGTCTGGTAATGTCAAAATGATGTAAATAAAACGGTGCAATCAGGATGGTTGCGCCGCTTTTTATCACCGCTCATCAGACAAAAGCCCATAATTGCCAGACAAAACAGTGATTAATTGCAAGATGCTTAAATAATTCGCAAATGGTGGTGATGCTAGGCGCTTTCGTGCATGATAGTTCAGTCTCACAAAACGGGTGAGACTAATTTTTTGATGTGGGGGCGTACTGATGACAACAACTATTGTCATTAATAAGCAGGGTTATGCAGTGAAAGACCTGCATGTATTCGGGGAGACGGTGACGATTTCACCGGAACGAACAGTTATGATTGTGGCCTGCCAAGTCAATGGGATGACAACGGCTGCCGTGGTGTACCAAGCAGACGGTACCTTCATGGGTATTGCACAATCAAGCAATACGTTGATGCAACAGTTAGAAACGGAGTCATGTTATTTTCGCCGACGCCAAGTCCAAACGATGCAACGTTTGTTACCGAAAACGTTGGATCCTGATGCGAAATCATTACCGTGGGTGAAAGGGCAGGATGCTTTTATGCCGATTACCTGTTATACCGATGGACCAACAACGTGGGTGAATACGGCCTTTTTGACAGCAATCGAAACGCAGGGGTTTCAAACGCGATTAGTCATGGATGGGGCACCAGATATCGTGACCAGCAAGGGACGGAACAAATTTATTAAGCAGCTGACGGCCATTAAAATCATGAGTTTGTGGATGTGCCAAGATCTGTATGGTCGCGGGTCGCAGTTAGAACGGGCGATTTTGCCAATGATTAGTTGGCCAGATAATGTCCCGATTAATGTGGACCAGGCTGCTTTACAGGCCTCACGTGATTTAACGTGTCTAACTACCCTTGGCGAACGCCTAAAATTACCTGTCGATGAAGAGACCACTTTAGCGGACCTACAACGACGGGCGCGTCTAAATATTTCTCAACGTGATATGAAAACGTTTTAACGGTAAAAATTATTGTTTTAGGATAAAATCGGAGGTAAGCATACAGAGAGTGGGTAGAAAAGATGTACGTGATTAAATGTTCAGATAGTTACTTAATGGGCGCAGCTGTTAACCATACATGGCAAACGGCCACCAGTGCTGATTTGGCAAAGCGATTTGAAGCAAAGTCAGATGCTGAAGCCTTTTTAGCAAAGTACGAGTTAGCCGAAGTTGGTAAGATTGTAAAACTGTAGTGATTAGTTAATGCGTCGACGCGAAACCGTCGGCGCATTATTTGTCTCATTTGGATTAAATGCTATACTTTGAATTATCACAATCTGAAAAGGGGATGTTCTTCAATGGCAAATGAAGAGAAATTGAATATCAATGACATTGCAGAACGGGCAGGGGTCAGTATTGCCACAGTGTCACGATATCTCCATGGCCGGCTTGAGAAAATGTCGGATAAAACGGCGAATCGCATTAAGCAAATCATCGAAGAAACCGGCTACGTGCCTAACGCCTCAGCGGTCCAATTGATGACGCAACGCAGTGGTCTGATTGCCATCGTGGCTGCGGATGTGGATGATTATTTTTCAACGGAATTCTTCAAAGGGGCCTCATCGATTCTTGAAGCGGAATCGTATACCGGGGTGCTCTTTGACACAAATTCATCAGTTAAGCGGGAAGCATCATTGCTTGATCGCATCAGCCAACAAAATTTTGATGGTGTGATTATGCAACCAATCTCGGCTGATAATGAAGTGCTACAAAAGCACATTAAAAAGAATTTACCGGTCGTTTTGGTTGACCGTGAGACAACGGGTGGCGACTATGACATGGTCGTGACGGATAATGAGCAAGCTGCAAAACGGGCGGCGCAACACTATCGTGACCAAGGCTTTGCGAACGTTGTTGTGATTTCTGAACCAATTGCCAATGTGTCAACGCGTACGGCGCGTTGGCGTGGGGTGCAGGCAGTTTATCCAGATGCCCAAATGATTGAAATTGCGCATGCAGGGATCATTGGTGCGGAACAGGTGCAAGCGATTATTAGTCAATTGCCAACGGATGCCCCAACCGTCGTGTTCTTCTTTAAGGAACGGTTGATGTTGGAAATCTTACCGCACATGATTCGTGAAAATGTATTGACAGCGCAATTACAAGTGACTGGTTTTTCAGACACGAAGCTCGCACGTGACCTCAATCCAAACGTGAAGTTGATCCAGCAAAACCCTTTTCTGATGGGGGCTTCGGCGGCTGAGTTGCTCTTACGTCGGTTGGATAAAAAGGCGGCCAAAACACAAACCGAAAAAATCGTCATTGCGGCGACTTATGAATAGACTGTTTACAACACCCAACTTGGGTGTTATTCTTTTCACGTAAGGTTAAGCGCTTACCTAACTTGTGAGTAAGCAAGATTAGTTAGCGACTTAATTTTAACGGGCCATTGTGCCCATATATTTTTGGATATTGGTTAAGCGCTTAACCTAAAATGACAACGGATATTTTAGAGATTAGGTGAGCAATGGTGCGGTTTGACGAAATGGTGCCACTGTTCTTAGGGGAATGACATGGCAAAGCTATTTTTGAATACATGGATTTTTGAGGATGCGGTGAAGCAGGGACGTACGCAAGCCGAATTAGTTGCCCAAGTTAAGGATTTAGGTGCTGATGGGATTGAAGTTCGACGCGAATATTTCCACGACTTAACAACGGAACTGGCCGCGGTGCGCGAAGCAGCCACGGCAGCGAATTTGGCAGTCGCATTAAGCATCCCTGATGAATTGTTCGTCAACGGGGTAGTTAATGAAAAGTTACCGCAGTACATTGCGGAGCTACAAACACTAGGCGCGGTTAAAGCGAAGTTCAATTTGGGTGATTACGCCAACTTTACTGGCGACCTGGCAATGGCCTTTAAGGACTGGCCAGCTGATATCACCATCAACATTGAGAATGATCAAACGGCATTAAGTGGTCATCTGGAACCAATCCACGCCTTCTTGCAAGACGCAAAGTCAGCAGGTGTCGAAATTGGGTACGTTTATGACTTGGGCAACTGGGCGTTTACGAAGGGGGATGCCGTAAAGAGTGCTGAGCTATTGGCACCTTACACTGATTACGTGCACTTTAAGAATGCAGCTGACACGGACAATGGTTTGATTGTAACGACTGATTTGGCTGAAGGCTTGTTCGATTGGGAAGCCATTTACAAGTTATTCGACAATACTGTTGATGTTGCCTTGGAATTCCCAATGGCAACTAACGAACAAATTGCCGCACAAGTGACGATGTTACGTCACGCGATGGAGGCCCGTTAATCATGGTTAACACGATTATTGCAATTTTGCTGTTGCTGACATTTGTCGGCTTTATCTTCTACATCTTCAAGGGTGGTAACTTGATGGTTGGGTTCTTTGTGATGGCAATCCTCTGGGCAGTCATCGGGTTAGTACCATTTGATGTTGCCATTAAGAAGGTTTTCGCTGAGCCAGCCTTGAATTACGGGCCAACGATTATCTACATTGCGTTTGGGTCATGGTTTGGTCGTGTCTTGGTTGATTCGGGTATTGCGCCAGCCATTTCACAACGCACGGCGAAGGCGGGTAAGAAGAATGTGATGCTTGCCGCCATTTTGGTTATCTTAGTTACGGCCTTGATTTTCATTAGTGCGTACGGGGTTGGGTCAGTTATCGCGATCGGAGTTATCTTGTTGCCAATTCTCTTGTCACTTGGTATTCCACGTAAGATTGCTTTGCCAGTCTTCTTGATGTCGGTTGGTGCACCAATGTACTTGAATCTGGTGCTTTTCAACCAAATCAAAGCCTTCTTCCCAAAGGCTGACTACAGTGGCAAGTATTTGATTTTCGGTATCACAGCCATGGCTGTGCAACTGTTGGCGGTTATCATTTACCTCTTTATGCACCGCAAGTCATTTGATGCCTCAAAGGCGGACGAGAACTTGAAGTTGGTTGGTGCCGAAGTTTCCACAGAAGAAATTAAGATTCCATGGCCTGCCTTTATTGTGCCGGTTGTGCCAGTCTTTATGAATTTGGCGTTTAAGTGGGATGCCGTACCATCATTGATTTTGGCAACCCTGTTGGCGATGTTGCTAACGGGAAAGATGCGCCACTGGAAGTCATTTATTGACTTTTTGAACGATACCATTCAAACAGCGATTTCAGATATTGCTGGATTGATCATGTTCTTGATGGCACTAATCATGTTCTCCGGCGCTGCCCAAATTAATGCGGCGCGTTTCCAAACGTTGTTGACGTCAATTTTGCCATCAAACATTTGGATTTTGGCCTTGGCACTTGGAATTGCCGCACCATTGGCATTGTTCCGTGGGCCATTGCACGTTTGGGGTGCTGGGGCTGCCACAGCTGCTGTTTTGGCGGGAGCACACATTTTCCCAGATGCCTTGTTGTTGCCTTTGATGTATGTGCCAAGTTTGATGGCGGTGTCGACTGACTTGACGCAATCATGGAACGTTTGGGCCTTGAAGTACATGAAGGTCGACAGTCGTGAATTGTTGAAGCAGGGTGTGCCGGTAATGTGGATTGTTTCAATCATTAACGTTATTTTGGCCGTTTTGATTATCAAGTAAGAGATTGAAGGATTATAATCATGAGTGAATTTTTGACGATTGGTGAGCCAGTTGTGACGTTCATGTCGAAGGACGCGGACGCTAGCTTGGTCGACACCATTAATTACTTTAAGTTGTTGGGTGGCGCAGAATTAAACGTGGCCATCGGGGTACAGCGTTTGGGTCACACAACGGAATATGTGAGTCGCTTAGGTGCTGATCCATTAGGTGGTTATGCCAAGAAGCAAATCTTGGAACACGGGGTTGGCACGACTTTCGTGACCGAAGATGCAGATAACTGGACGGGATTCCAATTGAAGCAGATGGTGACGACTGGGGATCCACAAACGTTTAACTACCGGACAGGTTCAGCTGCAGCGCACTTGTCAGCAGATGTGTTGGATGACGTGAAGTTGGACGACGTGAAAATTGCCCACATGTCAGGGATTTTCCCAGCGTTGTCAGAGACCTCAAACAAGGCCTTCCGTCACTTGATGAATCGCTTGGTCGCAGCCGACAAGTTGATCACGTTTGACCCTAACTTGCGGCCAGCCCTTTGGAACGATGATGCTCGTATGATTCGTGAAATTAATGAATTTGCGAAGTCGGCGGATATCATTTTACCAGGTAGCAACGAAGGTAAGATCTTGATGGGTAGTGAAGACCCTAAGGATATTGCGGACTTCTACTTGAATCAAAGTGAGCGGACAAAGGTTGTCATCGTGAAGGTTGGGCCTGCTGGGGCATACGTGCAAACACGTGATGCAGAAGGCTTTATGGTACCCGGCTTTAAGGTTGCGAAGGTAGTTGATACAGTAGGTGCTGGTGATGGTTTTGCTCTTGGTGTGATTACGGCCTTGCTAGAAGACAAGTCATTGCGCGCTGCCGCCATGCGTGGAAACGCAGTTGGGGCCTTGCAAGTGCAAACACCAGGTGACAATGATGGTTATCCAACACCAGCGCAATTGGCAGCATTTTATGCCGCAGAAGGAGTAAGTGAAGACTAATGAAGTTACAAGTAGCAATTGATCGTGTGTCATTAGCACACGCCATTGCATTGGCGAAGGACCTTGATGGTATTGCTGATGTGATTGAACTCGGTACATCTTTGGTAAAGGACTATGGCTTGATTGCCTTGTCAGATATCAAGGCAGAAATTAAGCATTCAGAATTGTTGATGGACTTGAAGGCCATCGACGAAGGTGTTTATGAATTCAACAAGGGTTTTGAAGCCAATGCTGACATTTTGACGGTCATGGGGTCAGCCGACTTATCAACGATCAGTGCCGTATATGAGGTGACAGAAAACGCGGGCAAGACAATGTTGATTGACTTGTTGAACATGACGGATGAGGAGATTGCACCATTGATGACGTTTGACCACGCCATCTTTGGATTGCACCACTCACACGATAATGCCGCCAACTTCGATGCAGCCGGGTCAGTTAAGCACTTCCATGAACAATTCCCAGTGGCCAAGCGCATTGCCGTGGCTGGTGGGATTGATTTGGACCAAGTGAAGAAGTTGTCAGCGGATGGTATTGCTGAAATTGCCATTGTTGGTGGAAAGATTGCTGGTGCAGCTGATCCAGTTGCAGCCGGTCGTGAATTTAAGGAGGCGCTATAATG
>ERZ841120.445-NODE-445-length-29403-cov-8.795932_pt1 | contig 29403 bp, 19 predicted proteins | sample MGYA00519572_ERZ841120 | MGnify/ENA primary metagenome ERZ841120 (study PRJEB31850, sample SAMEA3708890) | human gut metagenome | biome: human gut; feature: human-associated habitat; material: faeces | place: China | collected 2014 ...
ATGAGGCTCCGGTGGAGGAGCAGAACTTCTCCACCCTCATTGAGTTCATCAATGCGATGGAAGTCAGGGAGGATGACGAGGAGTTCAAAAACCCCGTAGACCTGATGTTTGATGCACTGGAAGCCGAGAAGCCAAATCACTTTGCGGTGCGCCAGTATAAGAAATATAAGCTGGCCGCCGGCAAAACAGCCAAGTCGATTTTGATTTCCTGCGGTGCGCGCCTTGCCGTATTTGATATTGCAGAGTTGCGCGAGGTTACATCCTACGATGAGTTGGAACTGGATACGCTGGGAGACAGAAAAACGGCTCTGTTCCTCATTATGAGTGATACGGATGACAGTTTTAACTTTCTCATTTCCATGTGCTACACCCAGTTATTCAACCTGCTTTGTGAAAAGGCCGATGATGTGTATGGCGGCAGGCTTCCGGTTCATGTGCGCTGTTTGATTGATGAGTGTGCTAACATCGGGCAGATTCCTAAGCTGGAAAAGCTGGTGGCCACCATCCGAAGCCGTGAAATCTCTGCCTGTCTGGTGTTGCAGGCACAGAGCCAGCTCAAGGCAATTTACAAAGATAATGCCGATACCATCATCGGCAATATGGATACTTCCATCTTCCTGGGTGGCAAAGAGCCAACAACGCTGAAAGAGCTGGCGGCTGTTCTGGGAAAGGAGACCATAGACACTTACAACACCGGAGAGAGCCGGGGACGGGAGACCTCCCACTCGCTCAACTATCAGAAATTGGGAAAAGAGCTGATGAGCCAGGACGAGCTGGCAGTTATGGATGGCGGCAAGTGCATCTTGCAGTTGCGCGGTGTGCGTCCGTTTCTTTCAGACAAGTATGACATTACCAGACACCCTAATTTCAAATACACAGCTGATGCAGACAAGCGAAATACCTTTGATATTGAAGCATTTTTGTCTGCCAGACTAAAACTCAAGCCTGATGAGGTCTGCGATGTATATGAAGTAGACACGGAGGGCGTGTAATACGGTTCCGCTGAGAAAGGAGTGATCGTATCTATTTGCCGCAACTGCCTCTGTTGAGGCCATTGGCGTACAAAGCGGGCAATCATCAACAAAATAATGAAAAAGGAGGACAGCCGGAATCAGGCTCTCATATATCGAGGGCAGATTGTTCCGGCTTTTGTGCGCTTATGAAACAAACCTAACTAATCATTCAAATGATTCCGGCTAATATTATTTATGGCATTTTTTGAACAGGCAATTACCGTTCTTCAGACTCTCGTTATCGCTCTGGGCGCTGGTCTTGGTATCTGGGGTGTCATCAACCTGTTGGAAGGTTACGGCAACGACAACCCTGGCGCCAAGAGCCAGGGCATGAAGCAGCTCATGGCCGGTGCTGGTGTAGCCGTGGTAGGCATGGTCCTTGTACCTCTGCTCTCCGGGCTTTTCTCTGTCTAAGCGTTCCTGCATGAAATCCTTGCCGCTCCCGCAGTTCTGCGGGGGCGGCGGAAAGGAGGTTGACACCGTATGGATTTCTTACTTGAAGCCCTGACGAATTGGCTGAAAGAAATGCTGGTGGGCGGTATTATGAGCAACCTTTCGGGGATGTTTGACAGTGTAAACCAACAGGTCGCGGATATATCCGTACAGGTAGGACAGACCCCACAGGGATGGAATGGCAGTATTTTCAATATGATTGAGAATCTGTCAAACTCCATCATGGTGCCGATTGCAGGTGTGATCCTGGCTATCGTGATGACCGTAGACCTGATCCAGATGATTGCAGACAAGAACAACCTGCATGATGTGGATACCTGGATGATTTTCAAGTGGGTGTTCAAATCAGCTGCTGCCATCCTCATTGTCACAAACACATGGAATATCGTGATGGGCGTCTTTGATATGGCGCAGAGCGTGGTGGCGCAGGCGGCAGGGATTATCAATTCGGATGCGTCCATTGACATTTCCTCAGTTATGACCGATCTGGAACCGAGGCTGATGGAAATGGATTTGGGACCGCTGTTCGGACTGTGGTTCCAATCCCTCTTTATTGGCATTACCATGTGGGCGTTGTATATCTGTATCTTTATCGTTATTTATGGCCGTATGATCGAGATCTACCTTGTAACTTCGGTGGCTCCCGTTCCAATGGCTGCAATGATGGGCAAAGAATGGGGCGGTATGGGACAGAATTACCTCCGATCCCTGCTGGCACTGGGCTTTCAGGCGTTTCTCATTATCGTCTGTGTGGCAATTTATGCTGTGCTGGTGCAGAACATCGCTCTGGAAGATGACATCATCATGGCAATCTGGAGCTGCGTGGGCTACACCGTACTGCTATGTTTTACGCTGTTCAAAACCGGAAGTCTCGCCAAATCAGTCTTTCAGGCGCACTAAAACGGAAGGAGGTTTCCACATTGGCTTATGTACCCGTACCCAAGGACTTAACAAAAGTCAAAACAAAGGTCATGTTCAATCTGACCAAGCGGCAGCTTATCTGCTTCACGGGCGGAGCGCTTATTGGCGTACCGCTTTTCTTTTTGCTCAGAAAACCTACCGGAAACAGTGTAGCGGCTATGTGTATGATGCTGGTTATGCTGCCCTTCTTTATGCTGGCTATGTACGAAAAGCATGGACAGCCCCTGGAAAAGATCGTGGGCAACATTCTCAAAGTAGCTGTGATCCGTCCAAAGCAGCGACCTTACCAGACCAACAACTTTTATGCCGTATTAAAGCGGCAGGAAATGCTCGATAAGGAGGTGTATGACATTGTTCACCGCAATAAAAAAATGGCTGCATCGGATGTTCGGAAAAACCGAGGAAAAAACTGTGCAGCCGGTAAAGACAAAGAAAAAGCTGTCCCGCGCCGATAAGAAGCAGATCGAAGCGGCCATTGCCCGCGCTAACCGCACGGACAAAAAAGGAAAATCTGCGCAGGACAGTATCCCTTATGAACGGATGTGGCCGGATGGAATCTGCCGCGTATCGGACAGCCACTACACAAAGACCATCCAGTTTCAGGACATCAACTATCAGCTCTCCCAAAACGAAGATAAGACGGCAATCTTTGAGGGGTGGTGTGATTTCCTCAATTATTTTGACAGCTCGATTCATTTCCAGCTGTCTTTTTTGAACCTTGCGGCATCGGAGGAGACCTTTGCTAACTCCATTTCCATCCCGCCCCAGAGGGACGCCTTTGACAGTATCCGCGAGGAATACACCACAATGCTGCAAAATCAGCTGGCCAGAGGTAACAACGGTCTCATTAAGACCAAATATCTGACCTTTGGTATCGACGCGGACAGCATCAAAGCCGCCAAGCCCCGTCTGGAGCGTATTGAGACCGATATACTTAATAACTTCAAGCGTCTTGGTGTAGCTGCCAGAACGCTGGACGGTAAAGAAAGGCTTTTTCAGCTTCATGCGGTATTCCACATGGATGAACAACTCCCGTTTCAGTTTGAATGGGACTGGCTGGCTCCTTCTGGTCTGTCCACAAAGGATTTTATTGCACCAAGCTCCTTTGAGTTCCGCACCGGCAAGCAGTTCCGTATGGGCAAGAAATACGGGGCTGTTTCTTTTTTGCAGATTCTCGCACCAGAACTGAATGACCGTTTGCTGGCTGATTTTCTGGATATGGAAAGCTCGCTCATTGTGAGTATGCACATTCAGTCGGTGGATCAGGTGAAAGCCATCAAAACGGTAAAGCGAAAGATTACCGACCTGGACCGCAGCAAGATCGAGGAACAGAAAAAAGCAGTCCGTGCCGGATACGACATGGACATCATTCCATCTGACCTTGCTACCTACGGCAGTGAAGCGAAAAAACTCTTGCAGGATTTGCAGAGCCGCAACGAGAGAATGTTCCTTTTGACCTTTCTGGTGCTGAACACAGCGGACAATCCCCGTCAGCTTGGCAACAACATCTTTCAGGCAGGCTCTATTGCCCAGAAGTATAACTGTCAGCTGACCAGGCTGGACTTCCAGCAGGAAGAAGGGCTGATGAGCTGTCTGCCCCTGGGACTCAATCAGATCGAGATCCAGCGAGGACTGACCACCAGTTCTACGGCTATCTTTGTACCGTTCACCACACAGGAATTATTCCAGAACGGCAAAGAAGCTCTGTACTATGGCATCAATGCTCTGTCCAACAACCTCATCATGGTGGACAGAAAGCTGCTGAAAAACCCCAACGGCCTGATTCTGGGTACGCCGGGTTCCGGTAAGTCCTTCAGCGCAAAACGAGAAATTGCCAACTGCTTTTTGCTTACCAGTGATGATGTCATTATCTGTGATCCGGAAGCGGAGTACGCACCTCTTGTTGAGCGTCTGCATGGGCAGGTCATCAAGATCTCACCTACTTCAACCAACTATATCAATCCGATGGATCTGAATCTGGACTATTCGGATGATGAAAGCCCGCTGTCACTCAAGTCTGACTTTATCCTCAGCTTGTGTGAGCTGATCGTGGGCGGTAAGGAGGGCTTGCAGCCGGTGCAGAAAACCATTATTGACCGTTGTGTACGGTTGGTTTACAACGAATATCTCAATGACCCAAAGCCGGAGAATATGCCGATTTTGGAGGACCTTTATAACTTGCTGCGGGAGCAGGAAGAAAAAGAAGCTCAGTACATTGCAACGGCATTGGAAATCTATGTAACGGGTTCTTTGAATGTGTTCAATCATCAGAGCAATGTGGACATTGATAACCGGATTGTCTGCTATGACATCAAGGAACTGGGCAAGCAGCTTAAAAAAATCGGTATGCTGGTGGTTCAGGATCAGGTATGGAACCGTGTCACCATCAACCGTGCCGCCCACAAGTCCACCCGCTACTACATCGACGAGATGCACTTGCTTTTGAAGGAGGAACAGACCGCTGCTTATACGGTAGAAATTTGGAAGCGATTCAGAAAATGGGGCGGAATCCCCACCGGAATCACGCAGAACGTCAAAGATCTACTTTCCAGCCGCGAGGTGGAAAATATCTTTGAAAATTCCGACTTCGTGTATATGCTCAACCAGGCAGGCGGAGACCGTCAGATCCTCGCCAAGCAGCTGGGCATTTCCACACACCAGTTATCTTATGTGACCCACTCCGGTGAGGGCGAGGGTCTGCTGTTCTATGGCTCCACGATCCTGCCGTTTGTAGACCACTTCCCGAAGAATACCGAGCTTTACCGCATTATGACCACCAAACCTCAAGAATTGAAAAAGGAGGATGAATGATTATGAACCCCAACATTTTGAATAAAAACCCGCTGATGTTTTTTGACAGGGCGGTAAATGCCCAGCGCAGCCAGCTGCTTACGGTCATGGCCGATGCGGTAAGTGAGTGCCGCACGGCGGCAGATCAGGCAGCAGAACTGAATGAGACCGGTCAGGTGGGGCTGCTCCGTCTGGCAGAGGTCTGGAGCACCATCCGTGCCAAGGAAGGTATGGGTGGTCTGGTTCTGGAAGGAACCGAAGCGAAAATCCTGTCCGATGTGGTGGCACAGTTTTACGCCTACCTGTCCGGCTGTATGTTCAACGATCCTGTGGGAATGGCCATTTATGCAGAGCTGCACTACATGATGTCCTCCCTCATGCTGGGAGAATGGTTTGAATAAAGAGCCGCGCCTGCGCTTTACTGATGAGGAACGGTCTGACCCTGCACTGGAAAAGCCGATCCGTAAAGCGGAGAAAGCTGCGGCCAGAGCAGATAAGGCGCAGGCCAATATCCCAAAGAAAAAGGTCAAGCAGACGGTCATTGACCCGGATACCGGGAAAAAGACCTCGAAGCTGACCTTTGAGGACAAGAAAAAGCCACCCTCCAAACTTTCTCAAGGGGTCAAGGAAGCGCCCGTCCATCTGGTTGCGGGCAAGCTCCACAAAGAGATCCGGGAAACAGAACAGGACAATGTGGGCGTGGAAAGCGCCCACAAGTCCGAGGAGGCGGTGGAAACCGGCGCTTATCTGGTGCGGGAGGGCTATCGCAGCCACAAGCTGAAGCCATACCGCAAAGCAGCCCAGGCAGAGCGCCAACTGGAAAAGGCAAATGTAAATGCCCTGTACCAGAAATCTTTGCAGGAAAATCCTCAGTTTGCCAGCAATCCTCTTTCTCGCTGGCAGCAAAAGCAGGCCATCAAAAAGCAGTATGCCGCCGCCAAGCGCACCGGTCAGACTGCCGGAAATACCGCCCAGGCTGCGTCCAAAACCGGAAAAGCCGCAAAGACGGTAAAGGAAAAGGCACAGCAGGCAGGGGCATTCGTCATGCGCCACAAGAAGGGCTTCCTGATCGCAGGAGTTTTGTTCCTCATCGCCTGTATGCTGATGAATACCATGTCCTCTTGTTCCATGATGGCGCAGAGCATCGGTTCCGTTCTCTCCGGCACCACCTATCCGTCGGATGACCCGGAAATGCTGGCGGTGGAGGCAGATTATGCAGCCAGAGAAGCCCAGTTGCAGGAGGAAATCGACAACATAGAAAGCAGCCACCCAGGGTATGACGAGTATCGCTATGACCTTGGTATGATCGGCCATGACCCTCATGAGCTGGCAGCATTTCTGTCTGCCGTTTTGCAAGGCTACACCCGGCAGAGCGCTCAGGCAGAGCTGGCGCGTGTGTTTGCAGCACAGTATCAGCTGACGCTTACTGAGGAAGTGGAGATTCGCTACCGCACGGAGACCTCAACCGACCCGGAGACCGGCGAGACCACCTCAGAAGAAGTTCCCTATGAGTATTACATTTTGAATGTGAAACTCGCCAGCAAGCCCATTTCCGCTGTGGTGTCGGAACTTCTGACCCCGGAGCAGATGAAAATGTATCAGGTTTACCGGCAGACCATGGGCAATAAGCCGTTGTTGTTTGGCGGCGGCTCCCCTGATACCAGCGGCTCGGAAGATCTGTCCGGTGTGCAGTTCATTAACGGTACCCGCCCCGGCAATCCTCAGCTGGTGGAACTGGCCAAGCGTCAGGTGGGCAATGTGGGCGGTTATCCCTACTGGAGCTGGTACGGCTTTGACTCCCGTGTGGAATGGTGCGCCTGCTTCGTATCCTGGTGCTATAACCAGGCAGGAAAAAGTGAACCGCGCTTTGCAGGCTGTGAGTGGCAGGGCGTTCCGTGGTTCCAGTCTCATGGACAGTGGGGCGCAAGAGGCTATAACAATCTGGCTCCCGGAGATACAATTTTCTTTGACTGGGATTTGGATGGGACAGCAGACCATGTAGGTATCGTGATCGGTACGGATGGCAGCCGTGTTTATACCGTGGAGGGAAATTCCGGCGATGCCTGCAAGATTAAAAGTTATGACCTGAATTATCAAAGCATTAAGGGCTACGGCCTGATGAACTGGTAACAGAGATTTTTAAGAAGGAGTGATAGACGATGGCAAAGAACAAAATTGAGCGCATTGACCAGGAGATTACAAAGGTCCGCGAGAAGATCGCAGAGTATCAGGAAAAGCTCAAGGCGCTGGAAGTACAGAAAACCGAGGCAGAAAATCTGGAGATCGTCCAGATGGTGCGCGCCCTGCGTATGACCCCGACCCAGTTGAGCGCCATGCTGTCCGGTGGCACAGTTCCCGGCAGTTTGGCTGATGAAAATAACGAACAGGAGGAAAACAGCTATGAGGAATAAACGATTGCTCCGAACACTTTCCGCCTTTTGCCTGACAATGGTTGTGGCATTTGGCTTTACGATCCCTGCTTTTGCACAGGGGTCAGAACAGGCTCCGGCGGCACCGGCAGAGGATTCTACCAATGATAGCAATGTGATTGTGGAAGAAACAGAACCAGCACCGGCACTTACACCGGAGGGGAATGCGGCACTGGTGGATGATTTTGGTGGCAATAAGCAGCTCATTACCGTTACCACCAAGGCTGGCAACTATTTTTACATTTTGATCGACAGGGCTAATGAGGATAAAAAGACTGCTGTTCACTTTCTGAACCAGGTGGATGAAGCGGATTTGATGGCACTGATGGAAGATGAAAATGTCAAAGAGGAGCCGGCTGATGTGTGTAGCTGTTCAACAAAATGTGAAGCAGGGGCAGTCAATACGGCTTGCCCGGTCTGCGCAACTGATAAGAGTAAATGTACGGGCAAAGCACCGGAACCTCCGGCAGAAACACCGGAGCCGGAAAAAGAGACGCCTGCCGGACTAAATCCGGCTGCGCTGATTCTTCTGCTGGCTCTGCTGGGCGGCGGTGGCGTATTTGCCTACATGAAGCTCATGAAGAATAAACCTAAGACCAAGGGCAATGACAGTCTGGACGATTATGATTATGGAGAGGAAGATTCTGAGGAATGGGAAACCGAGGATGAGGAGTCGGAAGAACCGGATGCTGATGGGGGCAGCACAGAAGAAGATGACGAGGACAGCGTGAAATGACCCGTTTCACAGACAGTCCCTATGAACGCATGATGACACGCAGGCCGGAGGGCGGGAGGGAAACTTCCCGTCCTCATTCTTTATCCCACAACCACCCCTGCTATGGTTGCGGGAGTTATGGAAGTCCCTGCGTAGGTATCTGCCATCGTGAGATGGAACGCTGGCTCAAAGAAAGGAAACGAAAAAAATGAGTGTTCTGATTATATTTATCAAGCTGATTGCTGTTTTTGACCTGCTTGTGATTGCTGTGTATTTTGGCGGCGACATTCTTTCTACCATGTTAAACAAACTTTGGAGAAAGCCAAAGCAAGATGACCCCTTTGATTTCTCCTTAGATACCATGACAGTTTCATTGTCCATAGATTCTATCCGTCAGCTTTATTCCGGTGACGCGGCAGATTTTGTGGAAGAAAAGATCCTGCCAAATGCGGAGAAAACAATGGCCGTTTTGACGGAACAAGAACAGACGGCGGCTCATCTGCTCTTATCCGCTCTGATCGGTTTTCTTGCAGCAGAAGCTCCTATGGATGAACAGAGCTTTCCTTTGATGATGGAACTTCTGAACTGCATGGAAGGGGAAAAAGAAGATGGTTGTCAGGATGCAGTAGATAGTTTACTTGAAGATGCCGCCTGCAATACCCGCCGTCACGAAGAATATTACAGCAATTATCAACGCTACCAGCTGATGCAGGTGGATAAAACCCGTGTCATTTTGGCTTGCCGTATCATCATCAATGACCTGCTGGGGAAACTGTACCGCTATGACTACCGGTTTGGTTATAACCTGCTACTGGATGAGGAAAACAGCATAGAGAAAAAACTGCACACGCCTGTGCGGGAAGGATGGGAGGCTGAAGATTATGAATTTAGTGATTGCTGAAAAACCATCGGTTGCACAAAGTCTGGCTACGGTAATCGGTGCAACTGCTCGTAAGGATGGGTATCTGGAGGGTAACGGCTGGCGTGTCAGCTGGTGCGTGGGCCACCTGGCCGGTCTTGCGGATGCAGACAGCTATGACTCCAAGTATGCCAAGTGGCGATATGATGACCTGCCTATTCTGCCGGAGCATTGGCAGATGGTAGTGGGAAAGGATAAGAAAAAGCAGTTTGATATTCTCAAAAAGCTGATGAACGCCCCGGATGTGACGGAGGTAGTAAATGCCTGTGATGCCGGACGCGAGGGCGAGCTGATCTTCCGCAGCGTCTATGAGCTGGCAGGCTGCCAAAAGCCGATGAAAAGGCTCTGGATTTCTTCGATGGAGGACTCTGCCATAAGGGAAGGCTTTGCAAACCTGCGCCCCGGTGCGGATTATGACGGACTTCGGGATGCTGCCCTCTGCCGTGCCAAGGCCGACTGGCTGGTGGGGATCAATGCCACAAGGCTTTTTTCCGTGCTGTATCACCGAACCCTCAACATCGGGCGCGTGATGTCCCCGACGCTGGCGCTTATTGTTCAGCGAGAAGCTGAGATCGACACCTTTCAGCCGATTCCCTTTTATACCGTGGCGCTGGAGCTGCCCGGTCTTACCGTATCCGGGGAGCGCATGGCGGATAAAGCTGCTGCCGAACAGCTGAAAGAAGCCTGTCAGGGTGCAAATGTCACAATCAAAAAGGTGGAGCGCAAGGAAAAGTCCGAAAAGCCGCCTGCCCTCTATGACCTGACTACCCTGCAAAGAGATGCCAACCGTCTGCTTGGATTTACGGCCCAGCAGACCCTGGACTATCTGCAAAGCCTGTATGAAAAGAAGCTCTGCACCTATCCCCGTACTGACAGCCGCTATCTGACCGGTGATATGGCAGACAGCCTGCCGGTGTTGGTGAATCTGGTTGCCAATGCTATGCCGTTTCGCAAAGGGATCGCCATTACCTGTGATCCGCAGACAGTCATCAACGATAAGAAAGTAACCGACCACCACGCAGTAATCCCTACCAGAAATCTCAAGGATGCAGACCTTTCTGCCCTTCCTGCGGGAGAAAAAGCGGTGCTGGAGCTGGTGGCCCTGCGTCTGCTGTGTGCCGTGGCCCAGCCCCATATCTATTCGGAAACCGTTGTGATTGCAGCGTATGCCGGTAGGGAGTTTACCGCCAAAGGAAAAACGGTGAAGCACCCCGGATGGAAAGCACTGGAGGACGCCTACCGTGCCAGAATGAAGGATGCAGAGCCGAAAAAAGAGGGCGCAGAGAAAGCCCTGCCGGAGCTGACCGAAGGACAGACCCTTTCGGTTTCTGCGGCAATCGTCAAAGAAGGCAAAAGCAGTCCGCCCCAGCACTTTACGGAGGACACCCTGTTGTCCGCGATGGAGACTGCCGGAAAAGAGGATATGCCGGAGGATGCCGAGCGAAAAGGTCTGGGGACACCGGCCACCCGTGCCGGTATTTTGGAAAAGCTGGTATCTGCCGGTTTTCTGGAACGAAAAAAGAGCAGGAAAACGGTGCAGCTTCTCCCTTCCCACGATGCAGTTTCCCTGATCACCGTTCTGCCGGAACAACTGCAATCGCCGCTTCTGACTGCCGAGTGGGAGTACCGACTGGGCGAGATCGAGCGCGGGCAGCTTGCCCCAGAGGAGTTTTTGGACGGGATCAGCACCATGCTGAAAGACCTGGTGGGAACTTATCAGGTCATCAAGGGAACTGAGTACCTGTTCACTCCGCCCCGTGAGGTGGTGGGCAAATGCCCTCGCTGCGGCGGGGAAGTTGCAGAACTGCAAAAAGGCTTCTTCTGTCAGAATGATTCTTGCAAATTTGCAATCTGGAAAAACAACAAATGGTGGGCTGCCAAGAAAAAACAGCCGACTAAGGCTGTGGTGTCTGCACTGCTTAACGATGGCCGTGTCCGTGTGACGGGGCTATATTCGGAGAAAACCGGAAAGACCTACGATGCCACTGTGGTTTTGGAGGACGATGGACAGTACGCCAACTTCAAGCTGGAATTTGACCAGCGGAAAGGAGGTAGCCGATGAAGCTCTCTTTAGTGGAACGGGAAACCATTCTTCTCTATAATCAGGCAGAACCAATGGCTGAGATCTATACCCATGATCCCCGTCTGATGGAGAAGCTGGAACTGCTGGCAAAAAAGCACCCCGACCAGATCACCCGAAAGGACGCCCATAACTTTACCGTCCCCAAGCGGTGTGTATCAGTCAGGGAGCCATATAGCGCAGAACGCCGCAAAGCTGCCAGTGAGCGTGCGAAAGCTGCCGGATACCAGCCTCCTATGCGAAAGTCCAGCAGTTAAAGGTACATGGCAGAGAATGTATTTGAAGCAGTCAAGCTGTCAGTCAGCACCAGAGAAGCGGCAGAGCTTTATGGGATAAAAGTCAGGCGAAATGGCATGGCCTGCTGTCCTTTTCACGATGATAAGAACCCCAGCATGAAGGTAGACCAGCGATTCCACTGCTTTGGCTGCGGTGAAGATGGGGATGTGATCGACTTTACCGCAAAGCTCTTTGACCTCTCCCCAAAAGAAGCGGCGGAGAAACTGGCACAGGACTTTGGCCTGATCTATGACAGTCAGGCCCCTCCCCGTAGGAGATATGTCCGGCAGAAAACAGAGGCACAAAAGTTTCGGGAGGACCGGCAGCGGTGTTATCGCGTACTGTCCGATTACTACTATCTGCTGAAAAAATGGGAGGCCGACAATTCTCCCCGGACACCGGAGGAAGAACCGCACCCCCGTTTTGTGGAAGCAATCCAGAAGAAAACCTATGTAGAGTACCTGTTGGACCTTTTTCTTTATGAAAGTGAAGAAGAACAAAAGGCATGGATTGCAGAACACACAGCAGAAATCACACATTTGGAAAGGAGATTGAAAATCATGGCTGAGAACAAACCCACCAACCGAGAACGGCTAAGGGAAATCACAGATGGCATCGAGCAGGGCATCAAAGAACTGTTTGAGAGTGAAAAGTATATGCGCTATCTGTCCGTCATGTCCCGCTTCCACCGCTATTCGGTAAACAACACCATGCTCATCTATATGCAGAAGCCGGACGCCACATTGGTAGCCGGATACAATAAGTGGAAAGACCAGTTTGAGCGTCATGTAAAAAAGGGCGAGCATGGCATTACCATCATTGCCCCGACACCGTATAAGAAGAAAATCGAGGAGCAGAAGCTGGACCCGGATACCAAGGCTCCGATTCTGGATAAAGACGGAAAGATCGTCACAGAGGAAAAAGAAATCGAGATCCCCATGTTTCGCCCGGTCAAGGTCTTTGATGTGAGCCAGACCGACGGGAAACCTTTGCCGGAGCTTGCTTCCTCCCTTTCCGGCAATGTGCCAAATTATGAGGCATTCATGGAGGCTCTGCGCCGCAGTGCGCCGGTGCCGATCACTTTTGAAGCAATGGCCGCCGATACGGACGGCTATTTTTCTGCCGATCATCAGAAAATCGCCATTCGCCAGGGCATGAGTGAGGTGCAGACGGTTTCAGCCACAGTACACGAGATTGCCCACAGCAAGCTCCATGACCCTAAAAAATATGAAATGCTACCGTCATGGAAGGTTGTGCTGGAGAGTGAAGGTGGAACCAAGCATGATTTCAAGCTGGATTTTGCCACAGAAAGAGAAGCTGAACAGTTTGCTTCTGATATGGATTGGCGCTATGTGGACGAAAATCAGTTTGAATGGCGTCTTGCAGTTGAGGAAGATCCAACCACAGAAAAACAGGCAATCAAAAATCGCCACACGGAGGAAGTGGAGGCTGAAAGCATCTCCTACGCAGTCTGCAAATATTTTGGCATCGAGACCGGAGAAAACAGCTTCGGCTATATTGCAAGCTGGAGTCAGGGCAAAGAGCTGAAAGAGCTGAGAGCCAGTTTGGAAACCATCAACAAGACCTCCGGTACTTTGATCTCTGACATTGAGCGCCACTATAAGGAAATCTGCAAAGAGCGTGGAATTGACCCCCATGCAAAGGCAGAGCCGGAAACCGCCCCGATAGAGCAGCCAGAAGATGCTGCTAAGGTAGCCGATAGACAGCCGACCGGCAATCTGACCTACTATGTAGCAGAGTGCATGGAGTTTCCAAACCTCGGAGAATACCACGATAATCTGTCTTTGGAAGAAGCTGTCCGCATTTATCAGGAGATTCCGGCAGAGCGAATGAACGGGATCAAGGGCATTGGCTTTGAGCTGAAAGATGGAAGCGACTATGAAGGACCTTTTCCGATTTTGACTGGGCAGACCATTGACCTGGACACCATTCAGGCAATCGACTATTACCGTGATAATCCGCTGGTACAGAAAGCGGTAACGGAACTGGCTGCGGCCATGCCGGAAATGGAGGTACTGGGGGCGGATGCCAACCAGCAGGAGGCTTTGTTTCTGATCAACGATACTACCTATCTTCATATCCAACCTTGTGACAGCGGATGGGACTACACTCTTTACGATGCTGCGTCCATGAAAGAGCTGGATGGTGGTCAGCTGGATATGCCGGAGCTTTCCTGCATGAAGGCAGTTCTCCAGATTTGTGATGACAACAATCTGGACAGCACTTCGCTCAGACACGCTCCTATGTTCATGATTGAGACCTTGCAGGAAGCGGCCTATCAGCAAATGCAGGCAGAGACCAGTCAGATGACTGCTTCTTCCCAGCTGCCGGAAGCGCAGGAGCAGGCACTGGATGAATACCCCATGCCGGATGAGCAGGTATCCACACCGGATATGCAGGAATATGGCTACTCCTATGATGGGATGCTCCCTGTTACCAGAGAACGGGCGCTGGAACTGGATGCCGCCGGTTTGACCGTCTATGTGCTGCATGAGGACAATACGGAGAGCATGGTGTTTGATCCGCAGGAAATCATGAATCATGGCGGTCTTTTCGGTGTGGACCATGAGGAATGGGAGAAAAGCCCTCAGTTCCACGAAAAGGTCATGGAGCGTCAGGAACATCAGCAGGAACGCGAACAGGCATTTCTCTCCCAGAACAGAGATTGCTTTGCCATCTATCAGGTAAGTAGTGACGATCCGCAGAATGTGCGCTTTATGAATTTGGACTGGCTAAAGTCCCATGATATTTCCGTAGACCGCAGCAATTATGACCTCATTTACACCGCTCCGCTGAGTGAGTCTGGCACTGTGCCGGAGCAGCTGGAAAAACTCTATCAGCAATTCAATCTGGAAAAACCCGTGGACTTTCACAGTCCCTCCATGAGCGTCAGCGACATCGTTGCGATCAGACAGGACGGTAAGGTATCCTGTCATTACTGTGACAGCCTTGGATTTACCCAGATCCCCGGATTCCTGCCGGAAAATCCGCTGAAAAATGCGGAGATGTCCGTGGAGGACGATTACGGCATGATCGACGGCATCATCAACAATGGCGAAAAAGAGCCTACGGTGGCAGATCTGGAACAGCAGGCCCGAAGCGGTCGGCCCATTTCCCTGATGGACTTGGCAGCCGCCGCTCATCGGGAGGAACGGGAAAAGAAAAAATCCGTTGTGGACCAGCTGAAAAGCCAGCCCAAAGCAGAACACAAAAAGACAGCACCAAAAAAGAGTGCGGAAAGGGAGATTTGATATGGCAAACTTTACTTTTGAGGAAATGAATCTGATGTGCATTTACAATACCGGCAGCCGCACCGGGCTGATTGACAGCCTGCATGAAATGCGCGGCGAGCTTTCGCCGGAGGAAACAGAACTGAGAGAGCTAACCGACAGCGCCCTTACGAAGCTCTGTGCGATGACCGATGAGGACTTTGCCGAGTTGGAGCTGTACCCCGATTTTGACCAGTAAACCTAAAGCTGTTCTTTGTGGGGACAGAAAGCTATTTATTCTACTATTTTTTCAAGTAGAGTTTTACAAAAAAAGGATGTAACTCCTTGACAAGATGATGTATAATGTACTTTATGTAAATTAGAAAGCACTAGGGAGTTTTAGAAATATGAAAAAGCTAATAGAAGTATCATTAAAATCTATCATTTTCTTTGTTGGATGGGTAATTTGCGCATCAGTTATACCAATTCCTGAGATTGACAATGCAGCGCTGTGGAGATTTTTTGCAGAACTAATACCGTTTTTGGCGATTGTTGTTATGACCGTTATTTTTGGGTTTGTAGATCGTAAAAAAACCAAGTTACATCTCGCACAACGCCCCGTCTATAACAGTTTATTAGGAGGGGTAGTGGGACTAAGCTGGTTAGGTATATCTGTCGGTATTTTGCTTTTTGCCGGGTCTGCACGGATAGAAGATACTAATCATATTTCTATGCTCTGGCTCTGGATACTATCAGCCTTTATCAACACAATTATGCAGGAAATGTTAGTTCGTGGTTATCTATATCAGATGATAAAGAGAAACTACAATGTAGTTGCGGCAACTGTTGTGTCTACCATGCTATTTACTTTGGCACATGGAGGTGCTTTTGAAGCAGGAATTCTCCCTGTTTTGAATGTTTTGACAATGAGTTTGTTTATGACAGCAGTTTTGGAATATACAAATTCTTTGATTGCACCTATAATCATTCATTTTCTCTGGAATAGTGTAGGAGCAATTATTTTGGGAGGAGTATCACTTGCAGAGGACTATCCGCATTTGTTTAATATGACATTCGGTGGCGATCAACTGCTATCTGGTGGAATTTATAAAATTGAAGGCAGTGTTGTAGTATTTGTTTTGAATGTGCTTATGATAATTGGATTTATTGTGGCAAAGAAAAAGAAGAATATTGCATGAGAAGCCACAAAGTAGCAAGCAGGAAATCGTTCAGGTTTCCTGCTTTTCTTTTACCCAAAACCGAAAGGAGGACAGAATACCATGCCAACCAAAGCTGAACTATATGCACAGATGGCGGACAAGGTGGCAACGCAGCTCACGGGGAGCTGGCAGGAATGGGCAGGGTTTCTCACCACTGCTTCCCGACTTTACAAATACCCGTTCCATGAACAGCTGATGATCTACGCCCAGCGACCGGACGCCACCGCCTGTGCAGAGTACGATTTGTGGAATGAAAGGATGGGCCGGTATGTAAGGCGCGGTTCCAAGGGGATCGCGCTGGTGGACGATTCCGGGGACAGGCCCCGCCTGCGCTATGTCTTTGACATTTCAGACACCGGAACCCGTGAACATTCCCGCACTCCCTGGCTGTGGCAGCTGGAGGAGCGCCATCTGGATTCGGTGCAGGCCATGCTGGAGCGCACCTATGATGTTTCCGGTGATGACCTTGCCGGACAGCTCACTGAGGTAGCCGGAAAACTGGCTGAGGAATACTGGACGGAGCATCAGCAGGACTTCTTCTATATCGTTGACGGTTCCTTTTTGGAGGAATATGATGAGTATAACATCGGAGTGCAGTTCAAGGCAGCCGCCACCGTCAGCATCACTTACGCTTTGATGTCCCGCTGTGGACTGGAGCCGGAACGCTACTTCGACCACGAAGATTTCATGGCGATCTTTGATTTCAACACCCCGTCCACCATCGGGGCGCTGGGAACAGCGGTCAGCCAGATCAACCAGCAGGTGCTGCGGCAGATCGGCGTTACCGTCCGAAATGCAGAGCGCGAAGCCAACCAAGAAAGGAGCAAGCAAGATGAACAATCCCATGACCTACATCCAGAACGGAGACTATCAGATTCCCGACCTGAAGCTGAGCCAGCAGCCGGAGAAACCCCTGGGCAAGTACGGCAGGATGAGGAAAACCTACCTGAAAGAACACCGTCCCATCCTCTACAACCAGATGTTGCTGAGCGAGAAACTGTACCCGCACCTCATCGAGATCGACGAGACCGCCCAGAGCAGGCTGGAACAGATGATGCTCCAGCTGGCGAAGGAAGCGGGAGCCACCGAGGAACTGAAAGCCACCGATCCCATGAAGTGGGTGGGGCTGATGAACACCTGCAAAGCCCAGGCAGAGGAGATTCTGATGGCGGAGCTTATCAACAGCTGACCCTAAACCTGTTCCTCTCCGAAGCGGAGCAGATCCAATCCATAGATGAAGCAGAGAATGTAGCGCATACATCCTCTGCTTTTTCTTTTGCCCAAAATGATATTGACCATGTGCTGCGTTTGGGCGGCAATACAGACCGCCAGAGGGAGCGTGTGGTTGCAGCCTTTGAAAAGCAGAAAACCACCGCTGAGATTGCCGAGATACTGAAAACGCTGTACCACGGCGGTAACGGCCTTGGCAGTGTGAGTGCATGGTATGCCGAGGATGGTATCCATCTTTCCCACGGGAAGTCTGTCCGTTATGACAGGTCTGCCCAGGTCATTTCCTGGGAGAGTGCCGCAGAGCGTATCGGGGAGCTTTTGGAAAGTGGTCAGTTTGCCTCCAATGTGGAGCTTGCAGAAGCGGCAGGCTATGAACGCTCCCTCCTCTCGGAAAAGCTCTGGCATCTGTATCACGATCTCAGTGAGGACGCCAGAAAAGACGGATATTTGTCCTGCCTGTCAGAGATCAAAGACAATGGTTTCCCGGAGGAGACCCGCCGCCTGACGGAGCAGCTGAGTGACCCGGCTTTCCGCCAGACCCTCAAGGAAGAATACGCTGCCTTCTGGACTGCCTATCAGCAGGACCGTGACCTGTTGCGTTTTCACTATCATAGACCAAGGGAGATCTGGGAGAACCTGAAGGACCTTGACCTGCCCCGCAGGACCTTTTCTTCAGAGCTTTCCCAAGTGCCAACCGTCCAGCACTTTATTACCGAGGATGAGATCGACGCCGCCATGACCGGCGGAAGCAGTTTCGCCGGAGGAAAAGGCCGTATCTATGCGTTCTTCATGGCAAACCATACGGATAAGGAGAAAGTGAGATTCCTCAAAGACGAGTATGGCATTGGCGGACGCTCTCATGCCTTGTCCGGTGCAACACACAGCGGCGAAGATCACGATGGGAAAGGACTGCACTATAAAAAGCAGGACTGCCCGGATGTTCACTTGAACTGGGAAAAGGTTGCCAAGCGCATTACCTCTCTTGTTCAGAAAGGCCGCTATCTTACCGAACAGGAACAAGCGCAGTATGACAAGATCCAGGCTGAAAAGGATCTGGCAGAAGAAGATGCCATTCAAGCCCAGCAGCCGGAGATAGAGGAAGAAACGCCAAAGCCTACCCTTCGGGAGCAGTTTGAGCAGTATAAGCCTGTGGTGACTGCCGCCATATCTGAGGATGTGGCATATCGAAATGCCTGCGGTCATTCCGACCGTGAAAATGCTGTCATCGAGGGCAATGCCGCTGTGCGCCGTGCGGTTCTTGGCTCTAAGGATATGGAGCTGATCCGTCTTTATTCGGATGTGCCGGAGTTCCGCCAGCGCCTACACCGGGAAGTGATCGACGAAACCTATCAAAAGCTCCATGAGCTTCTGCGCCCTCTTTCTCAGGCAGATATTGATACTGCCCTTTGTGCATGGAACGGCAATATCGAGAGTAAACACGCTGTTGTCCGCTATATGAAAGACCATGCAAGAGAGAAGGATACCGCTGCATGGCTGGCTCAGGAATACGGTGGCAGCAACAGCCCGTTCGTTGTCCGTGCCGGAAGCCCGGAGGAAACACAGCTGCCCTGGCCGAAGGTACAGCGCAGGCTTGCCCAGCTTATTCAGGAGGACCGGTTCTATACCGAAGAAGAACAGGATCGTTTTGACAATATCGACCCTATCGCCATCCGGGAAGCCCTGGAGGAAAGAGGGATCGTCAACGGGCAGGTGGAAGACCTGGAAAGACTGGACAATGACCCGTTTATCCAACAGGTGATGTCGGATGTAGAGCAGATTGCAGCTGCCGAGACAGAACAGACTTCCGAAGTTTCCATTCCCGATGAGGAATATGATGCAGTTCGCCGCCCGACTCCGCAAAGAACCTCCTATGACCCTGCCGCCCCGGTCTATGCCGTGGGTGATACCGTGTATATCGAGGATGACGCCTATCGGATCACCGAGCTGCGGGAGGACACCGTACAGCTTCTGCCCACCGGCATGGTATATCCCATCTATCGGGCAGAGCGCAAAGAACAGTTCGAGCAGCTGCTTCGGGCAGACCGCCGCAATGCTTACTATACCGAGTTTCTTCCCATTGACCCGGACAAGGCAGATCAAGACTTGCGGGATGTATTGGCCCATGGACTCATGGATGAAGCGGATAAACAGCAGCTTTCCACTCTGCTGCAATCCGGCAGGAGCAACAGTGAGATCGCCTACTGGCTGAGTAGAGCTTATCCTCGTGAGATTGAGACGCTAGATTTGGAGAACGGCGATATTGCCGATTACCGTACCACGACACAAGGCATGGAGCTGGAAGTCATGGATGCAGAGGAAAAGCGTCTGGCTGTGCTGTATTTCCGCTGGGATGAGGTTGCGCCTTTGCTGCGCGGGATGTATGCCCGTCAGCTGGATGGCTTTGGACAAGAACAGCCCCAACCGTCTGCCGAATCCCCAGCCTTTCATTCCGAGACCGTGGCCGTCTATCCGGGCGATAAGAACCATCTACCTTATGATGTGGTGGTGGAACGGTTGCATATTGAGGAGCCGGAGCCGCCAGCCCCTGTAACAGAGCCGGAAAAAACCTTTGAGGAAGTGTTGGATGAACACCCGGTTTCCATTCAGGTCAACGGCCAGTGGCAGACCTTCCCCAATGCCAAAGCTGCCGAGGAAGCCTCCTATGAGGAATACAAGGCTAACCTGCGCCGCAATGCACAGAACTTCCGCATTACCGATGAGCATTTGGGCGAAGGCGGTCCAAAAGCCAAGTTCCAAGCAAATGTTAATGCCATTCGTTTGCTGAAAGAGCTGGAATCTGCCGGACAGCAGGCAAGCCCCGAACAACAGGAGATTCTTTCCCGCTATGTGGGCTGGGGCGGTATTCCTGATGCTTTTGACCCAGAGAAACTGGCATGGGCTTCCGAGTATACCCAGCTGAAAGAGCTGCTGACCCCGGAGGAATATGCCGCCGCCAGAAGCTCTACCCTCAATGCCCATTACACCAGCCCTACGGTTATCCAGGCAATCTATGAAGCGGTGGGGCGCATGGGCTTTGAGACCGGAAATATTTTGGAGCCATCTATGGGTGTGGGCAACTTCTTCGGTATGCTGCCGGAGGAAATGCGAAACAGCCGTCTATACGGTGTGGAGCTGGACCCGGTTTCCGGGCGTATCGCAAAGCAGCTCTATCCCAAGGCGGACATCACAGTAGGCGGCTTTGAGACCACCGACAGGCGTGACTTCTTTGACCTTGCCATTGGTAATGTGCCTTTCGGTCAGTATCAGGTTCGAGATAAAGCCTATGACAAGCTGAATTTCAGCATCCACAACTACTTTTTTGCCAAAGCACTCGACCAGGTGCGTCCCGGCGGCGTGGTAGCTTTTGTGACCTCCCGATATACCATGGACGCCAAGGATTCCACCGTGCGCCGCTATCTTGCCCAGCGTGCCGAGCTGCTGGGAGCGATCCGTCTGCCTAATGACGCGTTCAAAAAGAATGCCGGTGCCGAGGTTGTATCGGACATCATCTTTCTCCAAAAGCGGGATCGCCCGCTGGACATCGTGCCGGAATGGACCCAGACCGGACAGACGGAGGACGGGTTTGCCATCAACCGGTATTTTATCGACCACCCGGAAATGGTGCTGGGCAGACAGGAGCCGGTAAGCACTGCTCATGGTATGGACTACACCGTGAACCCCATCGAGGGACTGGAGCTTTCCGACCAGCTGCATGATGCTGTGAAGTACATTCATGGCACTTATCAGGAGGCAGAGCTGCCGGAGCTGGGCGAAGGCGAAGCCATTGACACCTCCATTCCTGCCGACCCCAATGTGAAGAACTATTCCTATGCCATTGTAGACGGGCAGGTGTACTATCGGGAAAACAGCCGCATGGTGCGCCCTGACCTCAACGCCACCGCCGAAGCCCGCGTGAAAGGTCTTGTGGGACTGCGTGATTGTGTGCAGGAACTGATCGACCTTCAGATGGATGCAGCGGTTCCAGACAGCACCATTACCCAAAAGCAGGCGGAACTGAACAGCCTCTATGACAGCTTTTCTGCAAAATATGGCCTTATCAATGACCGTGCAAATCGGCTGGCCTATGCAGATGATTCTTCCTATTACCTGCTCTGTGCGCTGGAAGTCATCGACGAGGACGGGAAACTGGAACGTAAGGCGGATATGTTCACCAAACGAACCATCAAGCCCCATCAGGCAGTGGCTACTGTGGATACGGCAAGCGAAGCACTGGCGGTGTCCATCTCGGAAAAAGCCTGCGTAGATATGAGCTATATGAGTCGGCTTACCGGAAAAACAAAAGAAGCACTGGCCGGAGAACTGCAAGGCGTGATCTTCCGTGTGCCGGGACAGCTGGAACAGGACGGCACACCCCATTATGTGACTGCTGATGAATACCTTTCCGGCAATGTACGCCGCAAACTGCGTCAGGCGCAGCGGGCGGCACAGCAGGACCCTTCTTTTGCAGTCAATGTGGAAGCTCTTAACGCCGCCCAGCCCAAAGACCTGGATGCGTCGGAAATTGAGGTGCGTCTGGGCGCTACCTGGATTGACAAGGAGTACATCCAGCAGTTTATGTACGAGACCTTCAACACCCCGTTTTATCTCCAGCGCAGCATTGAGGTCAACTATTCCTCCTTTACTGCTGAATGGCAGATCAAGGGGAAATCTTCTGTATCCTACAACGATGTGGCAGCTTATACCACCTACGGAACCAGCCGCGCCAACGCCTACAAGATTCTGGAGGATTCCTTAAACCTGCGGGATGTCCGTATCTATGACACCATAGAGGACGCAGACGGAAAAGAGCGCCGCGTACTAAACGCCAAGGAGACCACTCTGGCTGCCCAAAAACAGCAGGCGATCCGGGAAGCCTTTAGGGACTGGATCTGGAGAGACCCGGAGCGCCGCCAGACTTTGGTGCGCCAGTATAACGAAGAAATGAACTCTACCCGTCCCCGCGAGTATGATGGCAGCCATATCACTTTTGGCGGCATGAACCCGGCCATTACCCTGCGGGAACACCAGAAAAGTGCCATCGCCCATGTGCTGTATGGCGGAAATACCCTGCTGGCACACGAAGTAGGCGCGGGCAAAACCTTTGAGATGGTGGCCGCTGCGATGGAAGCCAAACGCCTGGGCTTGTGCCAGAAATCTCTCTTTGTGGTTCCCAACCACCTGACTGAGCAGTGGGCATCGGAGTTTCTGCGCCTCTATCCTTCTGCCAACATCTTAGTCACAACCAAAAAGGACTTTGAGACCCATAACCGCAAGAAGTTCTGCGCCCGTATTGCGACCGGTGACTACGACGCCATCATCATGGGACACAGCCAGTTTGAGCGTATCCCCATCAGCCGGGAGCGTCAGGAACGGCTTCTCTATGAGCAGATCGACGAGATCACCGAGGGTATCGCAGAGGTGCAGGCCAGCGGCGGCGAGCGTTTTACCGTCAAGCAGCTGGAGCGTACCCGCAAATCGCTGGAAGCCAGGCTGGAAAAGCTACAAGCCGAGGGGCGAAAAGATGATGTGGTAACTTTTGAGCAGCTGGGTGTGGACCGGCTGTTTGTGGACGAGGCCCACAACTATAAAAACCTGTTTCTATACACAAAAATGCGGAATGTGGCTGGTCTTTCCACATCGGATGCGCAGAAATCCTCCGATATGTTTGCCAAGTGCCGCTATATGGATGAGATCACCGGAAATCGTGGCGTGATTTTTGCCACCGGCACACCGGTCAGCAACTCCATGACCGAACTTTACACCATGCAGCGGTATCTCCAGTATGACCGCCTGCAAGAACTGAGCATGACCCATTTCGACTGCTGGGCCAGCCGTTTCGGAGAAACCGTCACGGCGCTGGAACTGGCCCCGGAGGGAACCGGCTATCGGGCGCGCACCCGATTCTCCAAGTTTTTCAACCTGCCGGAGCTGATGAACCTGTTCAAAGAGGTGGCGGACATCAAGACCGCCGACCAGTTGAACCTGCCTACCCCGGAAGTGGAATACCACAACATCGTGGCACAGCCCACCGAACATCAGCAGGAAATGGTGAAGGCACTCTCTGAGCGCGCTTCCGAAGTACACAGAGGCAGTGTGGACCCGTCGGTGGATAATATGCTCAAGATTACCTCGGATGGCCGTAAGCTGGGCCTGGACCAGAGAATCGTCAACCAGATGCTGCCGGATGAACCTGGCACAAAGGTCAATCAGTGCGTGGACAACATCATGCAGATCTGGCGGAATGGCAAAGCTGACAAGCTGACCCAGCTGGTGTTCTGCGACATTTCTACACCGCAGGCAAAAGCCCCTGCAAGCAAGGCGGCGAAAACGCTGGATAATCCACTGCTTCACGCATTGGAAGGCGCTGTGCCTCTGCCGGAGCAGGAACCGATCTTTACGGTATATGACGATATTCGTCAGAAACTCATTGCTCAGGGAATGCCTGCCGACCAGATCGCTTTTATCCATGAAGCCAACACCGAAGTGCGGAAAAAGGAGTTGTTCTCTAAAGTCCGTACCGGTCAGGTGCGTGTCCTATTAGGCAGCACTGCCAAGATGGGCGCAGGCACCAATGTGCAGGATCGCCTTGTGGCGCTGCATGATTTGGACTGCCCGTGGCGGCCGGGAGACCTTGCCCAGCGCAAGGGCCGTATCGAGCGCCAGGGCAACCAGAACCCTCTTGTCCATGTGTACCGCTATGTCACGGAGGGAACTTTTGATGCCTACCTCTGGCAGACGGTGGAAAACAAACAGAAATTCATCAGCCAGATCATGACTTCTAAATCACCGGTGCGTTCCTGCGATGATGTGGATGAAACAGCCCTCAGTTTTGCCGAGATCAAGGCTCTGTGTGCCGGAGATCCCCGCATCAAGGAGCGTATGGATTTGGATGTGGAGGTATCCCGCCTGAAGCTGATGAAAGCCGACCACCAGAGCAAGCAATATCGTCTGGAGGACCAGCTGCTCAAATACTTCCCGGAGGAGATTGAAAAGCACAAAGGTTTTATCAAGGGCTTTGAATCCGATCTGGAGGTTTTGACAGCTCACCCGCACCCGGAGGACGGTTTTGCTGGTATGGAGATTCGTGGAGACCTGCTGACCGATAAGGAGAACGCCGGTGCAGCCCTTTTGGATGCCTGCAAGGAGGTCAAAACCTCCGATTCGGTGCAGATTGGCAGTTACCGTGGATTCACTATGTTGGTGGAATTTGAAGCGTGGAAACAGGAATATACGCTCCTGCTGAAAGGACAAATGACCCATCGGGCGACCCTGGGTACAGACCCGCGCGGAAATCTTACCCGTATCGACAACGCACTGGCGCAGATGCCCCAGCGTTTGGAAGCGGTCAAAAATCAGCTGGAGAACCTTTACCAGCAGCAGGCCGCAGCCAAGGAGGAAGTAGGAAAGCCGTTCCTTTATGAAGAAGAACTGAGAAGCAAAAACGCCCGTCTGGTGGAGTTGGATACCCTGCTCAACATCGACGGAAAGGGACCGGCACACGATGAAGCTGTCGTTGCCAAAAGCACACGGCCTTCGGTATTGGATCATCTGAAACGCCCGGTGCAACCCCGTAGTACAGACAAGAAACCAAAACAGCATGAGGAGGTGCGATAACATGAATACTAACGATCTGAATACAGCCCTTTATGAAAAGATGGCTGCCGAACAGGACAAGTTCCGGGACTGGCTGAAAAGCCAGCCCCCGGAAGAAGTCTTAAACCATGCCTATGAGTACACCATCCGCGAGGACATCGTGATGGCAATGGAGGAACTGGAGTTGACCGACAGCCAGGCTCAGGCACTTTTGGAATCGCCCTCTCCGCTGGCAGATGTGTACCGCTATTTTGAAAAGCTGGAGACCGGCTATATGGATGTGATCCGGGACAGCATTGAAAGCCGTGCCGACGATGTGTGCAGAGCCAAAGAGGAACTGCGAACAGCACCGGTCTATCCATATTCTGCTGCCTATGCGTCCGAGCATGGGGAAATGGCACAGTACAACCTTTCATATCAGGCGAACAGCGCCTGCAAAGAAGCCATTGAGCAGACCATCAGCGCCCACTATGCAGAGAACCGGCTGGATACGGAGGCGGCGGTCAAAGATGTGCTGGAAAAGTTCGGGACAGAACGGGTACAGTTTATTCTTGCCAACACCATCCAGCACAAGAACCATGACGGGCGTATCTCTCAGGACAATAAAGCCTGGGCAAAAACCATTCCCATGCCGGAGGACAGCGATGCTTCCCGCCACTGTGCCTATCTGGTTGTGGATGGGGTCAATCCCGGTCTGACCGATCTGTTTACCAGGCAGGCCAGAAAAACCATGCAGGAACCGCAGAAAAGCTCTGTCCTGCAAAAGCTCAGGCAGGAACCGCCTGCCCGCAAGCCTGCCGCCCCGAAGAAACGGGAGCCGGAGCGATGAGCAGCCCCAAGCGCAAGCGGGATGTGCCGGTTCTGTTTTGGGTATCCGCTGATGAAATGGAGTTGATTCAGCAGAAAATGGCACAGTTTGGGACAAAAAACCTGAGCGCCTATCTGCGGAAAATGGCTGTGGACGGCTATGTGGTGCAGCTGGATTTGCCGGAACTGAAAGAACTGGTATCCCTGCTGCGCCGGAGCAGCAACAACTTAAACCAGCTGACCCGCAAGGTGCATGAGACCGGGCGGATTTATGATGTCGATTTGGAGGATATATCCCAGCGGCAGGAACAGTTATGGGACGGAGTTAAAGAGATACTGACGCAACTCTCCAAACTTTCGTAACCGGGACAAATACCCCATTTGCGGAGGGAGGAACGGCGTTTCTTCGCCGCGCCTTCCTCCGCTTTTTCTTTTTGCCCGTATCCTTGCCTTTTGGCTGTGAGACAGGGATAATGGAATCAGGAACAGGAACTGTGATTTTGAGAGGAGGCATAACAATGAGGGCATTGGTATTTTTGTTGAAACTGCTGTTGAAGATCGTGATGGTTCCGGTGATTCTGGCGCTGACCCTGTTCGTTTGGATTTGTGTGGGGATCGTCTATGTCTCCGGTCTGGTGCTGGGGCTTATCAGCATGATGGTTGCACTGTTGGGTGTGGCGGTTCTGCTGATCTGTTCCCTGCAAAACGGCATTATCCTGCTGGTGATGGCATTCCTTATTAGTCCCTATGGTCTGCCGATGGCTGCCATCTGGCTGCTGGGCAAGGTGCAGGACTTGAAGTTTGCCATTCAGGATTTGGTTTATGGATAAAATGCGCGGTCACAAAAAATGCCAGACAGTGTCTGTTAAATTGCTATATTTACTTCCGTGCCACATTCGTGTATAATAGTAGCACGAAAGGAAGTGATGAATGTGACCAAATCAGAACGGTTTGAGCAGTTAGACAGACTTCTGACCGAGCATGATGGGATGCTGCAAACCGCACAGGTAATCGCCGGCGGAATTGTAAAACCCATTTTTTATGAATATGTCAAAGAGAAAAATCTTCAGCAGGTTGCTCACGGAATTTATGTCTCCGAGGACACCTGGATTGATGCGATGTTTCTGTTACATCTGCGATGTGGTCAGGCAGTATTTTCCCATGAATCGGCGCTATTTTTCCATGACCTGACAGACCGGGAACCATCTCCATACGCTATCACGGTGCGCAGAGGGTACAGCACCACTCGCTTAAAGGCAGAGGGGCTTTCTGTTTACACCATCAAACCAGAACTATATGAGGTAGGGTTGACAACTGGCCAAACACCTTTTGGGCATACGGTTCCTATCTATGATATGGAGCGCACCATCTGCGATCTGCTCCGCAGCCGGAACAACATGGAGACACAGACTTTTCAAGGAGCGCTAAAAATGTATGCCAGAAGAAAGGACAAGGATCTGCGGACTTTGATGCGGTATGCCGGTATGTTCCGGGTTGAAAAAATTTTACGGCAGTATTTGGAGGTGCTTTTATGATAAAAACAGCAAGGCAGCTAAAAGATTTGATTCGCAATCTTTCCAGAGAAAAATCTGCGGATGCACAGCTTTTAATGCGAAACTATATGATGGAGCGTTTTCTGGAGCGTATTTCCCTTTCTGAATATCGTGATAAATTTATTCTGAAAGGCGGGATGCTGGTAGCGGCAATGGTTGGACTGGATGCCCGCTCCACGATGGACATGGACGCTACTGTAAAAGGAGCCAATGTTAATGTAGAGGACATCGAGAACCTGATCTCTGCTATTGTGAGTGTGCCGATTGATGATGGCGTCAAATTTCAGCTGAAAAGCATTTCAGAGATTATGGATGAAGCGGAGTATCCTGGGATTCGGGTCAGCATGACTACAACCTTTGACGGTGTGGTGACACCTTTGAAGATTGACATTTCCACAGGGGATGCCATTACCCCCAGGGAGGTACGCTACTCTTTCAAGCTGATGCTGGAAGATCGCTCCATTGACATTTGGGCATACAATCTGGAAACCGTTCTGGCTGAAAAGCTGGAAACAATCATCACCAGAACCACCACCAACACCCGCATGAGAGATTTCTATGACATTTATATTCTGGATCAGCTCCACGGGAACACATTGAACCGGCAGACGCTCCATGATGCGCTGCGGGCCACTGCCCACAAACGCGGGACAGAACAACATCTTGCAGAAGCTGCCGAAGTTTTTGAAGAAGTGGAAAATAGTCCGGTGATGCAGAAACTTTGGGAATCGTACCGTAAAAAATTTTCCTATGCGGCAGATCTGGAGTGGAACATCATCATGGGGGCGGTTCGCAGTTTGTATGCGCTCAGTGAAAAGGAATCGAGCCTATGAAGAAGCATGGACATTATTGTAAAGTCTGCGGAGAATATAAGGCTAACGAAAAATTTTCCGGCAAAGGTCATGCGGCGCACATCTGTAAATCCTGTGCTTCTTTATCGCCGGAGAAACAAGCGGAGCAAATGACGGTAAACCGCTTACTGAATCTCCCTTGGCGGTTATCAAAGGAGCAGATTTCCTGGCTGAAAAACCGAATGAAAGATAAGCGCCCGGAAGTTCGTGCACTGGCAAAAGAACAATACGAGATGAGGTTTCCTCCGAAGCGGTTAGAGGACATCGAGGACGATTTTATAGAATAGCAAAAGCGGTCTGCATCATGCAGGCCGTTTCTTTTTTAGAAAGGAGGCCCTTCTATGGCAACCACACGCATCATGCCCCTGCATATCGGCAAGGGGCGCACTGAGAGCCGAGCAATCAGCGACATCATTGATTATGTGGCAAATCCGCAAAAGACCGACAACGGAAAACTAATTACCGGCTATGGCTGTGACAGCCGGACCGCCGATGCAGAGTTCCTTCTGGCGAAGCGGCAGTATATCTCCGCCACCGGGCGGGTGCGCGGGGCGGACGATGTGATCGCTTACCATGTGCGCCAGTCATTCAAACCCGGTGAAATCACACCGGAGGAAGCCAACCGCCTGGGCGTGGAATTTGCCAAGCGGTTCACCAAGGGCAATCACGCCTTTGTGGTCTGCACCCACATAGACAAATCGCACGTTCATAATCACATCATCTGGTCGGCGGTCAATGCAGATTGTGACCGAAAGTTCCGCAACTTTTGGGGCAGCACCAGAGCCGTCCGACGCTTGAGCGATACCATCTGTATCGAGAACGGATTGTCCATTGTGGAGGACCCGAAACCCCACGGAAAAAGCTACAACAAGTGGCTGGGCGAACAGGCCAATCCCTCCCATCGGGAACAGCTACGGGTGATGATTGACCGAGCGCTGGAGCAGAAACCGGCGGACTTTGATGCGCTGTTGAAACTGCTTACAGAAATGGGCTGCGAAGTATCTCGGCGCGGGAAAGCAATCCGGCTCAAAGCTCCCGGCTGGAAGAATGTAGCCCGCATGGATGACAAGCTGGGGGCCGGGTACAGTGAAGAAGAAATCCGTGCGGTGCTGGCCGGTGAAAAACGGCATACGCCCCGTAAAAATTCCGCCGTGCAGCCGGAGCCGCCCAAGGTCAATCTGCTGGTGGACATTCAGGCAAAATTGCAGGCCGGAAAGGGTGCTGGCTATGCTCGATGGGCCAAAGTTTTCAATCTGAAGCAAATGGCGCAGACCATGAATTACCTGTCAGAGCATAACCTGCTGGAGTATGCGGTTTTGGAAG